>Ga0209404_10002945_pt1 | contig 10223 bp, 5 predicted proteins | sample TroAtlMetagenome_2_FD_187447 | JGI IMG/M metagenome (GOLD analysis project Ga0209404, IMG submission 187447) | Marine eukaryotic phytoplankton communities from Atlantic Ocean - Tropical Atlantic ANT8 Metagenome (SPAdes) (version 2) | ecosystem: Environmental > Aquatic > Marine > Oceanic | place... | reverse complement strand
TTTAACTGTTGACCCAGATTTAAATCCTTTGTTTACTTTAGAGCGTGTAAGTGAGGATCCTGGTAATATTGGATATTTGCAGTGGCGAGCTGTAAAAAACCCTACGCTTATTGCTAGTGGCCAATATGAGATTAAAATAAAAGTAATAGATGCAAATGGAACAGGGCTATATGTAGATAGTGATGAAATTTGGATATTTGGAGATGTACCTGTTAACTGCTCATTCTTAATGGAAACAGCATTGCCAGGCACTAATACAAGTACTATACCGACTATTAATCCAACTGGTGATATCGGCATAGGTAATGGTGCTGGATTTGTAATAGGAAGTCAAGGCGGCTTAATAGTATGGTCGAGCTTAAGAACTGCAGGGGTTGTAGATGATTATAAAACAGAATTACCGATTAGCTTTTTAGGATGTTCTCCTAATGAATGGGGAGATTGTTTTAGTGTTATGCCTGCTGAACCTGGAGACCCTTGGGTGTGGTTATGGAATAATTCTAATGATCCTGACCCAGCCTTATTGCCTCTCACTCAATATGATCCTTTAACTCCAGCAGTACCACCAAGTCAAGCTCCAAATACTACTCAGATGAGCGCAGCTTGTCCTGATTGTACAGATAAAAGTTTAAGTACTACTAACAGTATAGATTTATCTTATGGGCCTAGTTGGTGTAATGCTACTCCAAGTGGATTAACACAAGGAACAGCGTTTATTACATTAACTTATACTCAAATAGTTAATCCTGATGATGTAGCTAGTGGTATAATAAATCAAGAACTTATAATAGATAGTAGTTTTAGAGCTTGGATCCAACATAGAAAAGAAACACCCACAACTGCTTGGTCTGACTCTGGTATTCCTGGTGCTTTAACAACTGTAGATATTGAAGGTAATGAAATTAATAGTATTAATGGTGCTCCAGATGGATTATTAAGTGGTGATTGGCGAGTAGGATCTAATGATGTTGTTCGTATGAATGGTGGGGTATTATTCTGGAACGCAGATACGCCTCCATTGCCTAGTACTGACCCTTATCCATTTGAGTATTGGAATGCATTACCAGGGTGTGGAACATCAAATTGGTTTAGTACAAAATCTATAGTTAATGGTCCTGCAACAGGTCAATTTACTATTCAAATTTCTAGGACTATTGCGGTAGATAGCACTGGAGGATATAGAATATTAATTAGTGCGCTAGAAGGAACTTTAACTAGCTTAACAGCAGCTAAAAATGGGTCATGCTCTGAGACTTATACTAATGATAAGAATTGTGCTATTACAGTAGAATATGGGGATTTCTATTATCCTAATGGAACACAAAATAATTTCTGGAGATACGAAGTATCTAAAGAAGGTAGCCCAACGCAAGAAGCTGCCCAAAATTATAACACAGGGCAAATAGTTGTAGGGCAAACAGAGGAGCTTGAAGTGGATATAGTATATGCTAGAGAACCATTCTTTAGATATGTAACTCAATTTTATACTGACCCTGGTTTAAATAATAAATGGACACCAAGTCCAGGAACGGGCTCTTGGTATATGTATCGTTATGCAACAATTGATCAAGATAATATTACTCCTGGTCAAAATAATATACCTTTAGGAAACGATGGAGCAGCTATGAGCTACACAGTTGATGTACCATTAGGTAGTGGTAATAGCGACTATAATAAAGGACAAAGAAGATGGATTGCACAATTTAATGGGACTGGTGCAAAAATATCAAAGTCTTCATTCCCAGTTACATCATATACACAATAAGTAATTTAAGTAAAAAACAAGTGATTATTAATTATGCCAGCAATATTAGAAGTAAATTATTTTAACTCTTTTTGGTTAAAGAAGGTTGTTGATTGTACAGCAGAAATTGACGTGACCGTTGCTAACAGCGGTGGCCCTATAGCTATTGATGCGAATAACAAACCTTTATTTGGAAGACCTGTATTTCCAGGTATTTTCCCATTAACTGGTGGTGGTGGAGGATTTCCTTTATTTCCACAATACGCTAGTACTGATACTAATACTGGTCTTGCGGGTAGTTTTAAGCCAATGGATAGATTAGATTGGCAAATAGAAGAATCAAGAATTAGAGGAGGGTATAATAATACTAGTACTTCACTTGGTATTAAAGCCTATCTTGTTGAAGAAGAACCTAAAGCTACTATTAGATTTAATGGATTAATTTATTCAGGAATATTTAATTCTAGAACTGGTATTAATAATACTAATCAATTTCCTATTGGACAAGACATTACTAAAAGCGTAGACCCTATTAATGATTCTATACAAAAAATCTATGCAGAAGATACTAACTTAATAATTTTCCAAGAAAGAAAAGTTAGTAGAGCATTGATAGATAAAGATGCTATTTATTCAGCAGAAGGTGGGGGATCAGTTACTGCAAGTAATATTGTAATTGGTCAAGTAATTGCTTACGCTGGAGAATTTGGTATTAGTAAAAACCCTGAATCTTTTGCGGTTTATGGATATAGAAAATACTTTACTGATAGAGATAGAAATGCTGTATTAAGATTATCTAATGACGGAATAACAGAAATTTCAATTAATGGGTTAACGGACTTTTTTAGAGACCAATTTACTACATTAGATAAAAACCCTCTTGACCCACAAGCTACTGGTAAATTAATTGGGGGATGGGATAATTATACTAAACAATATTTCTTATCTATCCAGCCATTTAGCGAGCCAGGTAAAGTAGAATATAAAACTTTAGCATTTGATGAAACAGTATTAGGTTGGCCAACATTTTATACATTTAAGCCTAGTCACATGATGAGTTTAGCTGGTAATTTCTTTAGCGTTGGGTCTTTAGATGGAGGAGCTAGTGATAGTAATCCTACTGGAAATTTATATCAACATTATAGAGAAATCACACCAACTAATAGAAATACTTTTTATGGAACTTATAGTAAATCGAGTATTGAATTTATATTGAATTTAGAACCTTCAATCCAAAAAGTATTTAAAACTATAGAGTATGAAGGTAGTAATGGGTGGGAAATAGAATCTTTTATTTCAGATTATACTGGATATGATTTAAAGGAAGCTCCATTACCTGCAGTTTGGGATATAACTCGAGACACAGCTGGCGCATTACCAACTAATATAGGAACTGCCCCTCAAGTAGCAAGCTGGACAGAGGGAGAATATATTGAAGATGGCGTAAGATATTATGCTGGGTTTAATAGAAAAGAAAATAAATATTATGCAAATCTTATTAATACATCTAATCCCGCTGAAGGAGAAGTAAATTGGGGAACTAATATGACTGGTATTAAAGGATATATTGCTACAGTAAAAATAACAAATGATGATACAACATTCCCGGGAGGTGTTAAAGAATTATTTAGCGCATCGTCGACTGTTGTAAGATCATCTTAAATTATATAAAATGGAATTAAATACACGGGCTTTAGAAACCCAAGACTGGGAAACCTTAGAATCGTGGTGGGCTGATTGGAAAGATTGGACACCGCCACCAAAAGATTTCTTACCAAACCATGGAACTGGAGGTTTTATGGTAGAGAAAAAGACTACACCAATAGTTGCTGGATTTGTTTATTTAAGCAATTCTAAGACTGCTTGGTTAGAGTTAATTATATCTAATCCAGAGTATAGAGAAAAGGACCGTAAGGACGCTATAAAGCTTTTAATTGAAGAGTTAGAGGAGTTTGCGCGAAGCTTGGGGTATAAGTATATGCTAACAATGGGTAGAAATAAACATTTAATAGAAACACATAAAAGTATGGGATGGGAAACTGATAATAAATCATCCTTAGAATTAATAAAAAAATTATAAATTATGGCTGGAGGAACTGTAGGTTTAATTACCGCTGGGGTTGGTGCCGCAACTCAAGCAATCGCTGCTGGTAAACAAAGAAAAATGGCGCACAATATTCGTAGTGATGCGCAGTCAGCTATTGATGGTATGACTGCACCTGATTTAACAAATCCTTATGCCGGAGTAACTAATTTAAGTGATTTAGCACAAGATTTAACAGGTCAAATGTCTAATCCTTATTCTAATTTAGGTGTGGCTACACAGGCCGCAGAAATGCAAACTCAACAAGCTGATATAGCTTTAGCTAATACATTAGATACTTTAAGAGCCACTGGAGCAAGTGCTGGTGGGGCTACTGCTTTGGCGCAAGCAGCTTTACAGTCTAAGCAGGGTGTTGCAGCTTCAATTGAAAAACAAGAAGCAGAAAATATGAGATTAAGGGCTCAAGGTGAAGCATACTTACAAGAAGCCCAAATAAAAGAACAACAAAGATTACAGGGTATTCAATTAACAGAAGGTCAACGAGTGCAAGAATCGACTGCAAAAGGACTTGCTTTCCAACAACAAATGGAAGAAGACAGATATCAAGATCAATTAGCTTATCAACAAAGTTTATCAAATTTTGGGATGCAGGTAGGTATGGGATCAATGAACCAACAATGGGGAGCATTAGGTAATTTTGCCACTACTGTTGGAGGTATGAGTGCAGAAGGCGCATTTGATGATTGGGGTGTTATGGGTCTAGACAAAGAAGGCTAAAATTAAAAAATAAATTATGGGATATACAGTTTCAGCAGATTCAAGTTTATTAAACTTAGGAGCAGCTAACACAAGCGCAGGATTAAAAGGTATTGTAGATGCCTATAAAAATAATAATAGTGCTGCTAATTTACAAAGAAACGCTTTACAGCAAGCTTTAATAGATAAGCAGAATAATTCCGAGCAAGACATGTATAATAAAATTAATACATTGCCTGGAACACCGCATAACACATTAGATTCTAATATTCATAATTTTTTTATGAATGAAATAGATTATGCTTATGATATTAAAAGTTTAGCTAAAAATGGGCAAATGAGTAATAGAGATGCTAATGCTATATTGGCTAAATTAGATAGTGATATGAATTCTTATACTACATTGGCACCCCAGATTTTAGCACAAGCAGAAATAATGAAAGCAGCTATTGCTGATGGGAGCATTTCTAGAGCTAATGCTAATGAAATGCAAATGATGTTTATGGGAATTGCTAATAATGCTGGAGATATACATTTAGATAGAGGAGAAGATGGGGAAATGTATTTAAGCGGATCTGGAACAATAGACGGAGAAGCTTGGGAAGGTAAAGTAAATATAAAAGAAATTCAGCAATATTTAAGCACCGAGGGTAATCAAATAGCTAGGACTATACCTACTTCTGAAGAAATGGGGCTTGGAACTACTTTTGAAGAATTAAAAAAGAAAGGTAAATTAAATGCTTATATGAAAACTACTTTTGAACCTGACCCTGACAATCCTGGATATCAACGCCAAAAGCAAGAGTTTACTCCAGAATTAGTTGCAAAATTAAGAGTAGATTTAATGAACAACCCAGGGTTATTTGAAAAACTAATGAAATCTGAAGCAGGTGTTAGTGCTTGGACTGATGTGGCTAATGCTAATTTAAGTACTGAACAATTGAATGGCACATCTACTGTAAATATTAATGGAGTTGATGTTGAAAAAGAAGATTGGGGCAAATGGGATGTTAATGATGCAGATAAAAAAGATTATATGAAGGGTGCGCTTATTGATAGGATGCTTGCTGAAAATTTACCAACGGCATTATTAGGTAAACTTGAAGTTGATAAATTTGAATTAGAAAGAACGAAGGCTAAGCTTAGTAATAAAAGTAATTTGAGTACACCAACTAAAAAGGCCGCTAGTTATTTAGGATTTGTTAATGAGGCTTTTAAAGCCAATGATATTAGTCTCTTAAGTAAAATTGACCCTAATATAACTTTTGCTGAAGATAAAAATACAGGAAATTGGACAGCAATAACTACGACAGTAAAAGATGGCGAAACTATAAAAGATGAAGTTCTTCTTGGTAAAATTAATTTTAATGATAAAAATAGTTATTTAGATGTATTAAATGTTTTAAAAATTACTCCTAGTTTATATGAATTAAACGAGGCTGGTTTTGTAGCATTTGATGGTACTCCATTGAATCCAGATGAATTAGGTGGGGCTAGATCAGAGGTTAGAGAATATAGCAATATATTAGGGGGGAAGCAAGGAGACGAAGGCTTAGGTTTTAAAGTATATTCCGCTATAAATGAAGGTAAGGATCTTAAAGAAATTTTAAATACATCAGGAAGAGTAGATGGGAAAACAACCCAAATTTTGAAGGGGCTGCTGAGAATGGAGGGGGTTAAGATAGAGCCTAAGAGTACTTGGGGAGCTGTAGGAAAAAATACCAAGAAGCAATATAAAATTGATATCAGTAAAGACTCCAGTCTTTTTGGCACTAAATTAGATGGTAAGGATTTAACATTGGAGAATTTAGAAACATTATTAGATATTATTAATCACCAGGGGATTGGGGATCAAAGGAGAGTAGCTGATGAGAAAAAATGGTACATGACAATATATTAAAACGCAGATAATTATGGAGGAGGAAATAATAGATTACGCATCTTTATCTGATGCAGAATTATCTCCAATAATTTATGATTTAATAGACCAAGGGTTAAGTGAAAATGAAATTAATCAAAAATTATGGGGATCTGAAATAGATGATCCAAATGAAGTTGATACTTTTGCTTGGGATAATTTTTTAGCCTCAACAGACGAAAAAATTCAAAATTTAGAAGAGGGCACTACAAGAGTGGGTGATTTTATTTATGGTAAAGAAGATATTTTTAACCCTACTCATCAAGTAGATAGGTCTATAACATTGCCTGGTTATAGAAAGAAAACTAATACCATGATTTATTACCCTAATAATCCTGAGAGAAATAAAGCTATTGAAAAGCAATTAATAGATAGTGGTAAAATATCAGGCGATGAAACTATGCTTGATTTTTTTGATAAAAATGGATATGAATTAGCTTTTGAAAAAGGAGAAGGAGGGGAATTGTATGAAACATGGAAGCAATGGGACCGTGTAGATCCACAAAATATAACCGAAGATGAATATAATAGGACTCAAGCTTTATATGATGGTGTAAATATTAGAGGATATAAAAATGGTTTATCTTTTGAAGAGTATGCAGCAGCATGGGATACTAAAATAGGGGAAACTACTAGTATATGGGATCCTAAACTAAGCTCGAGAGAAAAAGAATTAAAATTGAAAATCCAAAATGAATTAAAAACTATTGGCGATATCACTGAAAATAATGAAGGATTTTTAAATGACTTAACGAATAACAGCCCTAAGCAACTACAAAACGAATTTTTTAATGTTATAAAAACTACCGGAGAATTATTAGAGTTAAATAAAGACGAAAGAAATGAAATAGTAGATGGTGGTAAAAGATTGATTGAGACAGCTGATTTTACCGAAAGAGATAAAATGCTTAAAGCCATGTTTGGGTCTATAAAAGGTGATCAAATCATTGACTACTTAAATGCTAATCCACAGGAATATTTAGATATGATAGATGCTGGATGGCAATTTGGGGAAACTATACAAAATATATCTTCAGCATTTGGGAGTGATGGCGAAGGGCCAAAAATTGGGGGTTTTAAGTTAGGGCCTGATAGTATTGAACGCAATAATACAGATAATTTTTTAGAAAAGATAGGTATTATTGCCCAAGGAGATGAGCCTTCATTAACACCAGAATATGCTGAATGGTTAAACTCTGAAGAAGGGGCGATGGAAAAATTCCGTTTATTACAAAATTATAAAAGTCGTAAAATAAATAAATTTTTAAGAGATAATGCAGGAGGTTACTTTTTCGGTACAGATGAAGGGGAGTTTTTCCCCACAAGTGTACGTGATAAGGATGGGTCTGAAGTATATGGATTTGGTAGCGAAGCTCTTAGATTCACATCGCCTGAAAATGAAAAAATATATCAAAATAATAAAAAGACTCAACAAGAATTTATGAAACATGCCCAGGAGATAGGCTATACTGGTTCTGGATTAAATTTTGCGGGTAACTTAAATTTAAAAATTGGGCAACCAGTAACTTTAGGAAGCGGAGCTACTGCTCACACTTATGAATTACAACCTTTTATTAAACCCTCAGTTCAACAAGAATATATAAATAATGTAGGGACTATTATTAAAGATGTTTCTGAAGAGCAATTTAAAAAATATGAAATAATAAACGAGAAAGCTGCACCGTATTTTGAAGAAATTCAAAAAGCTACAGATGGATTAGAGTTTTTTGATTTCCATGATGAATGGTACATGGGCGGTATGCCACTAGAACAACAAGCAGATTATAAAGAAGCTTTAAAGAAAAGAGAGGTAGCAATAGATGCGTTTTTAGAGTCTGGAGTAATGCAAGAACTAAATGATCAATATAGTATATTAACAGGATTAGAAGAAGTAAATGATACTTTTTATAAGCAAGGAGAAGCTTTAGATAATTTAGGCATGATGACTGAGTCTGCTTTCTATAATCAATCCAATATCACTAGGACCATGAATGCATTTGCTCGAACAGGTGGGGAAATAATGTTGGCTATGGGTATGTTATGGAATGAAGGGCGTGCAGTATTTAATGATGATTTAGAAGCAGGAATTTTAAATAAACCTTGGCTTAATGCTTATGAAATGATGAGCAAAGCTTCTTCAGAGGAATTCGCGCCAAAATTAGATTATGATACACTCTTACCAGGCGAAGGAGGAGATTATATAATGCAAACTTTAGCAGAAAGCGCACCTACCTTAGCTATGGTTATGGGGCCTAGCGCATTAGCAAGAATGGGTACAAAATCTTATGTTAAAGCCTATATGAATAAAGCTACGGAAAAACTTATTCAGAAAGGGGTAAGCAGATCCCTTGCAAGAAGGTACGCGGCTTCACCAAGATTACGAAATAAATTAGCACAAAGAATCCTTGATAAAGCTAGTGCCGCAAGTATGGGTATGTTTATGGTTACAAGTTATAGTGGGAGAAAATTACAAATGGAATATGAATATGCTAAAGCTCCAGAAAAAATAATTCAAATTGAAAAAATGTTAGAAAATTTACCCGATGCTAATGTAAGTCAAAGATTAGAATTATTAAATCAATTAAATACTTCTCAAACTATAGTTAATTCTAGTAAAGCATCTAGAGAGGTTGATGCTGTGATGTATGGATTAATTGATGGGTTAAGTGAAAGATTAGGTACCTTGACTATACTTAACAAAGTAAGAGGTCCAATGAAGAGTTGGAAAAACTTAAATAGAATAGAGAAATGGAAAAGAGCGGGATCAGGTGGATTAATGGCTGGTAAAGCAATGTCGGTAGAAGTTTTTGAAGAAGTAGCAGCCCAATATTTACATAATTTTACTGATAAAGTTGTTTTAGGACAAGATAAGTCTATTTTTGAAGGCATCGATTCTAATTTAGTAATGGATAGTGTTATTAATATACTTGCAATGCAAACCCCTAGCTATATGGGTAATGTAGGTAGAGTAATAAGGGATGAAGTTACTACATTTAAAGATAAGCAGGCCCAAGCTAAAAGAGGTAAAGAAATTAGAGAATTTAAAGCCAAGCTTCAAACAGTTAAAGACCCTAAAGAGCGCATGAGTATTATAAATAAAATTGGTAATTTAATGCAGGAAGCTAATATTGCTGAGTTCAGTAGTTATCAAAGATTTAGACATTTAACTAATGAACAAATAGATGAATTAGTGGAATTAGGAGGGAAAAGAGCTAAAGTTAATTCTAGGTATTTAGAACATATGTCTCTAATGCCTGATGGTAAAAATGTGAGCCAAATGAGTAAATGGCAAAAAGAAACAAAAGCTCTTGAAGCACAATTAACCAATTTAAGAAATCAGCAAGGAGAAATATTAAATACAGCTCAGTGGAAAAGATATCAAAATTTTACTAAAATTGCTAATGAATATACTCAATTAAAAGAGACTACAGAAGAACAAGATTTAGAATATATAGGAGCAAAATTGCAAGTTAAAAAAGATTTAGGCAAAGGGTTCACCGGAGAAAAATTGAAAGACGATACTGATATTGTAAGTGTTTTACCTAAAGAAATTAGACACGGATCGTATCAAGCTTACCAAGCTTTTAAAGATTTAACTATAAATTTTGGAGATGTTGTAACACAAAATAAGACGGATTATTTAGAAAATGCTCAAGATGTTATGGATTTCCAAGCACAAGAAAATTGTTAAGATATGGCTACATGTAAACTAGACGGATTTGACAAGACCAAGAAATTTGAAGACAAGTATGGCTGGATTA
>Ga0209404_10002944_pt1 | contig 10223 bp, 4 predicted proteins | sample TroAtlMetagenome_2_FD_187447 | JGI IMG/M metagenome (GOLD analysis project Ga0209404, IMG submission 187447) | Marine eukaryotic phytoplankton communities from Atlantic Ocean - Tropical Atlantic ANT8 Metagenome (SPAdes) (version 2) | ecosystem: Environmental > Aquatic > Marine > Oceanic | place... | reverse complement strand
GGGTGCGTGCGGCGCGGCGCGCCGCGGTGCGTATAGAGGGGAGCATTTTTTGCTAGCTTGTTCTGGACGTCAAATGCGTGCCTTTAGGCCGCGCTTTCGCTGGAGCGGCGGTTGCAGGTGGGTAAGCACTGATAATTCAGGACTTGCAGGTGTAGACGCTGTCGGCGCTGTCCGTTCAAGCCAATTAGTCGGCGCGTGTGCTCGAAATGCCGCGGCCGAAGAATTTTTGGAACCGTCCAAAAACACACACAAAGAGCCCAGGAAGCCTCGCAGAAGCGCCAGGTAAAAGAAATTCGCGCGAAACGCACCATGGTGGGAACGCGCCGCGTTCAACGCCGGCGCTCGTCGAAGGCGACTTCCCCACGATAATGGCGTGGGGAAGAAGCTCCCCGCACCCCCAGCATGCCGTCGTCGCCGCGAAACAACAAAGGGGGACCGGAAACTTAAAACGCGAAGGCGACCTCAACCGTCCTCGCCCGGCACGCGCGTCTGCGACCCCATGACCTCGAGGTCCGCCTTGCCGTCGTCAGTCCACGTGACCCCAATCTTCGGCGGCCAGGAGAAGGCCTCGCCGGGCTCGTCGCGTTGTGGGTCCTCGTCCCAAAGTTTCGTCTCCTCGCGCATTTGTTGCAGGAGCGGTTTAATGCCCTCCGTGTTCTGTTGCCCCGCGACCTGATCTAATAAAGTGCGCTGCTTGGCCTTCCTTGCTAGAGTGACGACGGCCTCGTACCTATTGGGTTGGCGGCTGAGGCAGGCGTGGATCATGGGGGTCACGCTCCCGTTGTTGATGCTGGAACCGTCGTCGATGGCCACGTAGAGGAGCGTCTCGCGTCGTCTTCCGTGTTGCAGCCGCGGTTGTTGCGGCCGCGGCGCGCGGAAGTTTGCGGGAGCGACGCCGCGGCGCCGGCCTTTTGGTAGGGTTAATTCGGGCACGAACCCTGACGCGGCGGCGGCGAGCAGCAGCGCTCGGCGCATGGTTGAGCGTGGTTGAGCGTCAGTGCTTCAATTGGCTGCAGTGGCGAGGTTGGTCCTTGCGGTCTGTACGCGTGCGCGTTTGCCGTTGCAGCGTTATCGCAGCGCCTCAGCACAAACGTGTTTGTTATAAAACTGGCTTTTAGAGCCCTATAAACCCTCAAGCGCTCACTGCGCGGCGACGCAATAATGAGCTAGCGGTCTGTAAGACACTAGCAACGACCCCACCAAAAAATATGTGTCGAGGGCATGCCCTCAATCATTGTCAAAGGCCCGGTGTGCGAGGACATCTCTCTCACCACTTGATTTCCGGCTCGTTGTAAAAGAGGAGCCAGCGGCCAGTTCCACATCCTGATGGGGGGCGTCCCAAAAAGAGGGGGGGCGGGCGAGTCCCTGCGACTCAGCCCTTGCGTCCTAGTCCAGCCGGACGGGTGGGCCCGGGGGGAGCGGGAGGGGTACGGGGGACCCTGCGACGTAACTAGCCTGAGCCTGAGCCTGATACCTGAGCCTGATACGTATCACAAGCCAATCCGCCCACTAGTCCTAGCACCGTAACAATTAGCGTCACAAGCCAATTGGGCCTCTTTCTCCCTGAGAGTTAAACTAGCACATTACACAACGACCTCTACTACGAAGCTCGGTCCGCCGTCGCCGCCGCCGCGTCCTCGAGAAACATCCCTAGCGACCAGTCACAGCTGACGTCGCCGACTTGTCGCGCGAAGTAGAACGATGAGCCCTCGGGTAGCGTTTCGACAACCGCTCGCGTTCGTGCGGCGTTGAACAGCGTCGCCCGCCGCAGGAGCTCCGGGTCCAGGTGATAGGGATTCGGCGCGCCGACGGCGTCCCACGCCGGACCGGGCGCCGACGCGGCGCCGACGAGCGTCTGCAGCGCGTCTCGGACAACGTTTCGCATGACGCGGCGACCGTCGACTCCGGCGAGCGCCGCCGCCGAGGCGTGCATCGCGAGCCCGAAGACGACCTCCGCCTCCGCGAAGCCGTGGACGTCGACCGTCCGTAGCTGCACATCTATATTGTCGCGCCACTCGCGGAGAGCAGTCTCGTCGCCGACCTCCGCGCCGCGCGTCTCCACGCCTAGGAGGTCCGTCGAGAGGCTTGCGACGGCGCCGTCGCCCGGCGAGGCGAGCTGCATCGTGGCTCCCCCAGAGCCCATCGTGCCCACGCGGTCGCTGTGGACGCCGAGCGCCGCGTGTGCGCAGTATCCGCCGCCTCTTCTCTCCAACCGCGCCTCGTCGGCTCCGGACAGCACTTTCAGAGTCCGCGTCGGACGTTTTATCGACGCGAAAAAAGCGTCGACGTCTGGTCTCGCGAGGTCGCCGCGCGCCATGGCTGCGCGGACGCCGCCCGTCAGCCCGATGCTTAACGGCGGCGTCGGCGCCGTCACGAGCTGCGAGAGGTCCGCAGCTCGAATCGCGGCGACGGCATCTGCCTTGGCGCGTGAAAGCTGCTTGCTCCGCACGCTGCCGGGCGCGCAGCCGCGGGCGTCGAGCGTGCACTCGTACACCGTTAAGGCCGCTTTGCCCGAGCCGCCGTCGAGCACCGCTCCTCGGAAGTCGTCGATGGCGTCGAATCCATCATCATCGTAGACCGCACCGTGCGTTGCTGGCGTCTCGCCGACGATCAGGTAGAGGGCAAATACGAGCACCAAGAGCGTGAGCGCTCGCGTCGCCTTGGTCCAGCCCCAGGCTGGGCTCCTGAAATTTGGCGGCGGCGGTGGCTCGAGCTCCATTGGTAAGCAGTGATGTGCCGGCTTGTCAAGGCTGTGTGCAGCGAGGCCAATTTGTGGGTACGGATGCGCGCAGCGGTCACCGTTCGCTGCGGGGGGTGTGCAGAGATGCGCCGACGTGCACAACTGCCACTGCTACGGCTAATTTCAGCGTACGCAGGCGGCGTCCAGTTCGGCGTCCACGATTAGCTAGCGATGAGACACACTAGGGCAAGGGGTCGTGAGGCGCCGAGCCCGGAAGAGCCGCAAACGCGAGCAGCCGGTTTTGCGGCGCGCTCACAGTGCTCACAGTTGAGACGCGCTGCGGTAACCAGCGCGTCCGCGCTCGGGCCTGCGTATAAAAAACAAGTCCAGAGAGCTTGGCTCTCTTTCCGCGCGGCGCTGGGACTGCGGCGGACGATGGCGCCGCCACCAATTCCGGTGGTCGTCGACGTAGTAGTCACAAGAGGCAACGTGCTGGGCCCGGCGGGCTACAGCCGCGTCACCACGAGGGACGGCGGCGTCTTCGATCTCCATCGAGGCAAAGACGACAAGTCCACGGACATTAGTGATGATGCGGCCTTCCTCTGGTGTCGAAGGGGCGCGCCGGGCGAGACGGCGATCACGAATGTCGTGCGGGGCGCCCTGGAGAACGTCCAAGTGGTCGATCTTGGCGCCGGCGAGCAGCTTTCATTCCTCAGGGAAGCTAACGAAGACCCCATCGCGGAGCTAACGGGAGACTTCAAGAATGAAGAGGATGGAGATCGTCTTATCCTAAAGAGCGGCGCTTGTATTAGAATTACGAGAGTCAAAGACGTGGAAGCGATGCGACCGAAAAGTGAAGAGCCCACGGTGAAAGAGGCACAATCAATAGAAAACGACGTCGTCCAAAAGCTCTCGTCATCCGACGATAGTGACGACTGGTGGCGCTCTCATGAAACGCAGTTGAAACGACTCGTCGAGGCGTCGGCGGCGGACCCTTCTTCCCAATTGGCCGCGAAGACGATACGAGTGGCTAGACGCACGCTAGAACTCGTAGCGAAGCGTCTCGCGTCGAACGGCGTCGTCCCGGACGCCTGCCCGCGGTGCTTTGATTTTGCGGCTCTTGGGGGCGGTGGTTTGATAGCGGCAAAATCAGCACCAGTGGACGACATCCTCGAGGAGGCCTCCCATTTAGAATCGCCCGACCAACCGAAGAAGAAGGGTTCCTTCTTCGGGCGCATCCGGAAGCCGTCTCGCAGTCTGCTGCAGGCCGCGCAGGCCTCGAGCGACGTCTGCGAACCTCTCCAAGAGGTAGAGCTACGTGTATCAAGAGACCCGCCGTCGGACGACGAGGAGGAGCCGCCCGACGCCCTCCAGGGGTTGGATGTCAGAAACCCATCAAAATACGCGTCTTTGGCAAAGCGCCACCCGCAACAAGTGAGCTTCTGTCGAGGGCGCGGCACGAAGCAAGGTGCCAGTCACGAATTCCTGGATAAAGGGGCAGAAGGGTTGCTCAAGAACAGCGAGGCGGGCTGCGGCCAGATGTTAGATCATTTCTTGATTTGTGGCGGGCTCGATGCTTTATTAGCTCGTATTACACCGTCGTCGGGCCTGGAGTGCTCGGCGCAGAAATTGGGCGAACTGTTGAGAGCCTTCGAGATCGTCTGCGACCGGGCGGCTCCTACCACGGCCCCGCACTTCGCGTTGAGCTACGCGAGGCACTTGCAACGAGCGGCGCACGCGAGATTAAGGAGGCTGGCGTCGTCGGCGACCAACGCCACAAAACAATATATAGATGGTCGCTGGGACGCCGACGAGAAGATCCGGCAGACCTGCGACCGGCTGGCGCGCTGTTTGGCGCAATTAGCTCCAGATGCCTTCGGCGAGCAGCTGTGTGGAAATCAACCAGTGGTTCAGGCCGGGCGAGCCTCCACGCCATCGAGCTGCCGTAGTTACGGGGACGACGTCGCGTCGATGGCGTGGGGCGCCCGAAATTTGATTTCCACACAGGCGAGCAGCCGCAAAACACGCCGCGGTCCTGGACGCAGCACGTCGCTTCCTATTGGGCTTCTGGACCCTCTATAGATGCCCGCTCCAAAGCTTTACGTCTATCGGCCGAAAGGTTCGTCTGGGCCCACGCGCTTACCGCGTTTGACGATCAGAAACGAACGCCCGACGCGCGACTCAAAGGCCTGCGGAACCTCAGCAGTGTCGTACGCGGCTGCTGCGCTAGTGAACCGTCGGAGGTCCCGCCCTGGAGTTCGCGCTCTACGAGATGGGAGACGTCCGAAGAAGTTGTGGCGCGGAACGTGAGGGAGTCTGGCGTCGTCGCTAGAATAGCTCAAGTCGCGAAAGACGACCGACGAGCGTTGCGAGCGGGCCTGCACGTGATCATGCTCGCGGCGCAACGATCGACGATTGCCGGTCGAGTCGTAGATGATCTCACGACACTGGCTGTGGAGGACGCGGCTGGCGGCGACCCACCTTCCTCAGAGGGTCCTAGTTCCTGGCAGTGCTGCTGGGCCCTCGCACGCCATTTGGAAGATACGACTTTGGTACAGAGGCAGCGCGACGTGCTGGAACATGCCTTTGCTTCCCAGAAAGCGACGCCAAAAAACGTGCATTTGGTCGCGCGGTTTTCGCAGTGCGCCGCGGAGCGGTTAGTGTCGTCCGAGGATAAACTAGATGGCGGTCTCGAGCTGCTGTGGAGGTGGGCTTCCTCTCCAGAAGAAGACGATTGTCAAGCTACAAGATCGCTGAGACATTTGCTGCGAGGTGCGACGCACTTGGATTCGGCGGCCTCCTTGATAGCGCAGAAATGCGTCGACGCACTAGGTGGTGAAGATAGTCCAGGTTTAAATAGGGCGGCCGAATTGTTGGCAGCTTTAGTTGTGGCTTCGGGTGAAGATAATACGTATCGGCAGCCCTCACCCGTCGACACTCGTAGAAGAAGAAGATTGAGAATCGAACGCGGCCTCAAGACGTCTTTGTTAGATGTTGCTGTGGCCGGCGCCGCTCGACATAAGCACTCCATCAAGTCGTATGAGGCCTCGTTACGATTAGCAATAGAGTTAGCCGCCGACGCCTTGCTGAGTGTTGCTGGTTTAGATAGTGAGGAACCGTTACCTTTCCTACGCGCTAGAGATGTCAAGGCGTGCTATAAAGCCGGCGACGACACTTGTGCTAGATGGCTAGCGGCCTGTGCGGAGCGCCTGGCGCTGGAGCCGTCCGCGGCCGACGCGGCGTTGGTCGAGCTGGCCAATGACGAAAATCCATCATCATACGTCGCGGACGCCGCCGCGTCGCTCTACGAAGCCGCGGAGCAGCCGTCTTCGACGAAAATAAGACCTCCAGCGTACGGCTCCGACGCCTTACCGCCGCCGCCGGTGCAAGAACCTCTTGTTAATAGACATAAGCGCGTCGACGCTTTACTAGATATCTGTCTGAAGACCGACGCCGTGTCGAAGCGACGAGATGCGTTGTTAGCGCGCCTCGCGACGTCGGACCTGAGAGGAAGGATCATAGCGCGTGGGATTGACACTTTAAGATCTACAAACGAAGCGAAGGAAGCCGACAGAGCCGCGGACATCGTGCGACGAGCTCTGAAAGGAAGGTCTTCCCAGGACGCCCCTCCCGGCCTCGATGGAGAAGCCTCTCAGTGGCTGTTGCTCGAAGGCGACCGGGGGTTGCTCGGGCCTCGTTTACGTGTCGCCCAAGCCTGTGCCCTGTCGCATACGGCCTGGTTTTCACAACAAGGCGGTTCTCGACGAGCGGCGTCGCGGTGTGCTCAACTGTGTCAGACGGAGGACCATCAATCCCTACGAGCGGCCCTCCGATTGGTCGCGTCCGCGCTGCAACGAACCGAAGCAGATAGACCCCCAACGCCGCCGACGCCTACCACCAGTTTCAGACCTGTGCAACCGCCGCGGCCGCCTGTAGATACTGAGGACGGCCTTGATGTAAGAGCACTAGGCGACGAACGCAACACTTTAGTGGAAGCGCTGGGCGTTTATGTGAAGCAAGGTAGCGATAGCGTCGCGCGAGCGCTGTCGGGTGACCTGTTGATCGGTCTGTCGCGCGTCGCACCGGAGGCCCTGGTCAAAGTGAGTGAGGTCGCGCCGGCTCTCGTGGACGTCATGGTCGCGCCGCCGGCGACGGCGTCGCGAGCAGCTTTGAGGCTGCACGCCGTGAGCATCGCGGGCGACTTCCAGGACTGCGGCGCGGCGTTGCGACGAGCGGCCCTCGAAGCAGTCTCTACACAACCGTCGGCGTCCGCCGCGGCCTTCGCCTCGGCTATTGTGGATGCGGCGCGCCAGTGCTCCATGTCTTCAGATGATGAGACCATGCTGTCGAAGGCCGTCGAATCGCTAGTGACGAGTGACGTCAGTGACGACGACGAGGACGCGGACGCTGAAAGCGCCAGGCTCAAATTACTCGCGTCCTTACTGAGGTCCGGTGCTCAGGCGCCCTCGAACAGTACTGAGGTAGCGCAACAACTGATGGCTAAAGGCGGTCTAGATGGCTCCGCGGCGAACGCGCAGGCCTTACAAGCGCTCGCGGCGCTATGTGATACTAATGATGAGGCAGCCAGAGCGACCTGCGTCGCCCTAGCTGAATTGCACGGCCCGCCGCCCTTCACGGAGGACTTGAGGGACGAAACCTCAGTAGCATCTCGATTGGAAGCGGCCGATGTGGTGAGAGCCATCCCGTCGACGGAGCAGCGCTTTTCCGTTGAGAGATTAAGGGTGCATGGGCCACCTCCATTAGATGATAGACGTAGAGAACGGTACCCGTCGAATGCCGTTTCTGTCCCTTCAGCCCGGAAGACGGACACTCCTGGGTTAGATAACTTAGGCTGCACCTGCTACCTCAACTCAACATTACAAGTCATATGTTCGGCACCGCTCTTCAGAAAAACCGTATTCTCCTTGGATACGTCACAAGATTCATTGGCGAGAGAACTGCAACTACTTGTAGCACGAATGAGAAGCCGGGACGCGTCGTCAATCTCCCCACGAGATTTCATCCAACAAAACACGACCCAGGACGGCGAGGCGATTGATGTAAGGATCCAGCAGGACGCCACTGAGTTCCTGGCGAAGCTCATGCAAGACGTCGAGCGGATGAAATCAGCAACAGATATAAGCGCGGCGAAATTGATCCAGCGGACCTTCGGGTGCGTGCTGCTGCAGGAGATCAAGAGCGTCAACGGCAAGCACAAGGGCGACCCGCGGGAGGTGCCCTTTTATGGGATACCGTTGGAGCTCGGGAAAGACAGGAATGATATTGCGGATTGTTTGAGGCACTACGTGGCTCCCGAGGAGGTCGAGTTGCGGTTTGTGGAAGGCGAGGCCATGCTGCCTTCGATTAAAACTGTCAGGATTAAAAAAGCGCCATTCAACCTACTGTTGCACCTGAAGCGGTTTCAGTTTGATCTGGAGACTCTGAGTACGAGGAAGAATAATAGTAGGTTGGAGTTCCCCCACACTTTAGATTTACGGCCGTTTATGAGTGATGAAGGAGAACCAATATTGTACGATCTCAAAGGTGTTGTTGTTCATAGTGGAACAGCTCAATCGGGCCACTACTACTCGTTCGTCAATACTGGTAGTCAGTGGACGGAATTTAATGACTCGCACGTCGCGCCCTTCGACGTGAGCGAGATGGAGGCCGAGTGTTTTGGGGGATATGAAGAAGTTACTACGGATTCGTATGGTAGGAGGTCGCAGCCGCGGGAGCGCACCAGGAACGCATTCTTACTATCCTATGAACGTAGATCGGATAAGGACGAGGACAGCTGGGCGTCGCCGGCGCCGCCCGCGTCCGTGGACCAGAGAATAGCGCGGGAGAACGTGTCTCTGAGAAGAGCTCGGGCGGCCTTCGACGACAACGGCATTGTCGTGGCCGCTTCTGTGGCGAAGGCGGCCTTCTCTTCTGAATCTATCGAGACGCGGAAGGCCGCGGCGTTGCTGGCCGGGGCTCTTGTATCGCGGACGTTGTCCCGGGCGCGCGGCGACGACGCGGCGGCGCGGTTGGCCTCGACCGCATCCTTGCTCGCGAATCTTGACTCAGATGTCGCTTCTGAGGCCATCAAGGGCCTCGGACTCGCCGACTTGGAAGCCACAACCGCGTTATGTCGCCGTGCGGCGCAACTTTCGACGGACGAGGCCGCGCGGGAATCCTTGTGCGGCGCGTGTGCTGCAGTGCTCCGGGCGGCCCCTTCTGATGAATCTTTAACAAATCTATTGGCAGTGGCCGCGGAGTGCCCGCCTCCCGTACCCGGAAGACGCGCGCACGACTACGAACGGGACGCGTCTCGAGCCGCGTGCGACATTTTGGCTAGGCTCGGCGCGCAACGCGGGTGTCGGGAAGTCCTCGAGGGCTGCGTCAAAGCCTCCGGAGGGGCTGTGTCCGAAGAAGCCCTCTCACAGACGACGTTAAGGGCGCTCCTCGAGGCCGCGCCGTTCCTGGGCGGTGCGTTCGCGCCGCGGGCGGAAGCTGCCGCGGCGCTATTGAGTGCGGATGCCGGCGCGTGTTTAAATGAGCTATCGGATGCGCAGATTGGAGCCCTGGCATTGGCGACTTGCGGATGTTTGGACCGCGGCACGTATTCAAGGGCGGGGACCGACGAACAAAAGCGGCGCGGCGCCGCGGCGCGTGCGGTGCTCAAGGCGCTGGTGGTTGACTCCACAGAACGGTCAAAAGTCGTGATTAGCGCTTTGCGCGGCTGTGTTGAGCGGTGCGGCACGGCCCGGCCCGACGAGTCGTCGGCCTCGGAAGATGAGGATTCTGATGAAGAGATCGAGGGCTGGCATCAGCCGCCGCCGCGCAATCGCCTCGATAGAGGTCGGCCCTACGGGTCGTCGCGCCAGCTGCGGCGCGCGTGTCGGGCGCTGGCCATCGTAGCTACTGTCGACGACAAGCACACGTCCGGACGCATCTCCTTAGTTGTCAGAGAAATGTTGCAAACCGCAGAAACTGCCTTTCGTCGCGGTGCGAGGGACGCCAAGGTCAAGGCTCAGGTCGACGCGATTCTCAAGCTTTGTAAGCGAGAGCCGCGGGCGAAAGCAGCAGTGCTCGACTCAAACGCGACTCGCTGGCTCGAGGCGTTCGCCGAGGGTCGGGAGATGGGAGGTCCCCTCTCACCGCGAGGTGAAATCCCGCCGCTGACACCGCTCCACCGCGGCGCGCGGAATGATGATGATGGTGATGGCGAGGACGAGGACCACTACCACCCGAACCTGCCGCGGCGGCGCCAGCTCCGCCGGGAACTACTCGCCAGAATCCGGGCGCTCCCTACAGATACGGACGTTGTGAGCTACGACAGCGACGACGACCCGAACGAATTGGTCGGGCGCCGCATCGAGGTTCGTTGGAGCGGCGGCCAGTTCTACGGCGGCGTCGTCATAAAGCACGACCACCTGGGCCACCACGTCCGCTACGACGACGGCGACGACCGCGTCTACGCGGACATCCTCGCGAAGACGTGGCGCTTCGCCTAGTAGGCCGCTGTGTACACTATCTAATGTGCCTGAAATTACAATCG
>Ga0209404_10002943_pt1 | contig 10227 bp, 2 predicted proteins | sample TroAtlMetagenome_2_FD_187447 | JGI IMG/M metagenome (GOLD analysis project Ga0209404, IMG submission 187447) | Marine eukaryotic phytoplankton communities from Atlantic Ocean - Tropical Atlantic ANT8 Metagenome (SPAdes) (version 2) | ecosystem: Environmental > Aquatic > Marine > Oceanic | place... | reverse complement strand
TAGGTTTTCATAGAGATAGATTTGGTAGAGGAGGAGCTTTTTCTCCGGGAAATTTTGGAAGATTTGTAGCACAAGAAACTTCTAAACAAATACCTATTTTAGCCACTATGATTGCTAGTGGTGGAACTGCTGCTCCTTGGGTTATTGGCGCTTATTCTGCTGGTCAACACTGGGCAGACGCAGATAGAAAAGAATATATAACTGGTAAAGTAGAAAATGAGTTTATACAAGGTATGAAGTCAATTGGCTATGGAGCTGCTGAAGGAATTTTTGAAAGACTAACCACTGTACCAATATTAAGAAGAGGTGGTAAGCTAGTTCAAGGATTAGGAGAACCTAGCATGTTGAGTTACAGGAATGCAATGAAACAATATTTTAAAGAAAATACTTTGTTTTTAGCAAGTAGCCCTGTTGCTGAATCTGCTGCTGAGTTTGGTACTCAAATAACACAGAATGCTATTGATGGCAGACCTATAATGGAAAATGTAGATCACGCTGCTTTCGTAGGAGGTATGTTTGGTCATGCCATGAGTGTAACACCTTTCATGTCCGGACTTGCTGCTAGGCAATTTAGTGATTACAATTCTTTTTCAGAATACAAAAATAGGCAACAAGAAATAAACGAACTCGAACAAGAGTTAGTTTACGAAACAAAAAGATTTGCAGTACCTCAAGATCTAGCTTCTATAAAAATGAAGCAAAAAGTTATTGATGATTTAAAAGTAGAACAAAAAGCTTTTGTTGAAGAAAAATTTTCTGCTATTCAAAACACAATGACTAACAGTGCTTATAACAACTTTGAAGAAGCTTTAAATGAGCAAGCAGATATTAGTGAGGTTGTTAATGATATGTTATCAGTGGACAATGCTAATACTAATAACAAGTTGCTTCAAGTATATAAAGATAGATTTGACAACTTACAATATAAAAGAGACGTGTGGAGAAGTGCGGCAAATTTCTCTAATCAATTTACATTATTAGAAACATCTAATAAAGAAAGATACGATCGTACTATTAAGCAAGCTAAAGCACAACTAGCTAAAGATAACGTAGGGAATGTAAGAGATGATCAAGTTTTACCATTAGCAGAAGAAATATACGTAGGTGAACTCATAGATGAAAACTTTGAATCAGTCACTAAAAATAAATCTAAAGGTAAAAGATATTTAAAATTCGACACTAATGGAGAGGCTTTAACATACATAGAGGATGTTCTCTCAACTTCTAAGGAGAAAATAAACGCTAAGAAGGATTTAACAGACGAACAAAAAAAGTCTCGTATAATTAATCTAGAACGACAAATAAGAGATGTTAAGGATAATGTAAATAAAAAAGAAACCAAAGGTGCTATAACTAGTTTGTTAGAGGGTAGATTAAGTGGTTGGAATATGACGTTTGATTCTGACGGTATATTAACAACTGATCCAGCAGCTATAAAAAGAAGTGAAGTTTTAGGTTTTAGAGAAAATGCTATAAGAAACAATGAAACTCAAATATTCACACACGAAGCTGGTCATGATATTTTTGGAGAATTATTAGGTTATGATTCTAAAGAATTTAAACCTTTAGCTGATGAAATAATATCTTACATGTCACAAACTAATCCTATGTTGTTAAAAGGATTAGCTTTAAAAAGAGGTAGAGAATTACAGAAGTCAGATGAAATAGTAATGAATTTTTTAGAACTTGTAGGTGCAAAGAAAATAAACATTGAAGACAAACAAGGTGGATTACTTTCTTCTTCTTTTGGTTTTATAACTAATAACATTTTCAAAAACAACAACAAACCTACTATGGAATTTAATGGACAAAATGGTGCTGTTAAGTTTCTTCACGAATTAGGTACTGCAGTATCTGAAGGTAGAGTTACTCCAGAGATGATAGCTAAATGGAAGAGAGAAGGTGTTATAAAAGGAGCTAAAAAGAAATATCAAAAAGCCCAACGTGAATATAAAAGGTTAATTGAAGAGAGTGCGGCGATATTATTAAATGAGAATATAGATAGTTATAAATTTTCAGATACTAAAGATGTTGAAGACGCTAATCAAATTATGAAGGATTTATTAGCTTTAGTTGCTGACAATAAAGTTACTCCAGTAAAAAACTATGAAGCTAAGAAAGCGGCATTAACGGCTAAGTATCAAAAACTTAAAAGTGAATCCTCAGTTGTGGAAAGAGTTCCATTATGGGAAGGAGCTAAAAAAGATAGTAGTGGAAAATGGATTGAAACTGATGCACAAAGAAAAGAAAGAGTTAATTTAATTGAAAGATCTTTTAGAGGTAGATTAAACACTTTTAGAGGTGGATTACCTATGGCTGAAATTTTAGGGGCTTATGAAGGAAAAATAGAAAGTTTGTTTAAACAAGGTGGATATTACGCTACAGATTCTTATCAAGGTTATACAACATTAGAAGAAGCATTAGAAGATTTTACACTACGAGTTAATGATGAATTGATGAAGTCTATTAAAGCTTTTGATCCCCAAAAGAATGATGATTTTGACGCTTATATAATGAGTCCTAAAATACTGCCTAATAAAGTTAAATTAGCAAACAAAAAAATAGGAACTGAAAATAAAAATAAAGGTTGGAATTTAGGATTAGAAGCTGCTTCAGGAGTTGCTACTTCAGAAAGCACTACTTTACAAGAATTTGAAACAACATTAAGAGAAGTATTAGGAATAAAGAAAGGTGATCCAATGTATGAAGCAGCTATGACAGCTGTTCAAGAAGTGATGCAAAAAGGATTACCTAAATTTGAATATACTCAAAGAAAGAAAACTGGCAAAGGAGAAACTGTAACTTTAGCTCAAGTGAGAAAAGTATTAAACACTAACCCAACTGGGGAAGTTAAGAGACAAGCAGAAAGAGATTTAGCTGGTATAATGAAGAAAGTTAAATCAGAATTAGAAGCTAGTTATCAAGAAGCTTTAGATAAAACGATTAAGAAGGAATTTTTAAAAGCTAAAGTATATGATTCTTTTCTAAAAAAACATCGTCCTGAGTTATTAAAACGTTTACCTATTGAAGATTTAGTAGCGTTAGAAAGGTTAGTAAAACCAGATAGTAAAATATTTACTAGTCCTGTGGTAATGGATAAACAGACAGGTCGAACTGTTTTAAACCCTACAGAAGTTAAACAATATGAAGGATCTGGAAATTTAACCACAGCTACCACAACTCAAGGTCCTACTCTATACAATAGAAAAAATCCAAGTGAAAAACAATTTGTTGACTTCTTCAACGTTAGAGGAAGAAAAAATGCTTTAGCTAAAGTTCTTAGTGGTTATTTAGGTTTAGACGCTACAATGCAAAACATAACTAGTGAGAAGGTTGTTAATGAAATAGCTAAAGGAAACCCTCAAATTAAAGAACAACTAGGTGAGCAAGCATTAAAAGATATTGCCTTATCTATAGGAAGAGGTACTGCATTTAAATTCTCAATGGCGGAAGATGTAGGTATGGAAGGTAAATTAGCTGAAGATTATAATAAACTACAACCAGAGATTATAGAACAAATAATTGACATGGATGTTTCTGATCCTATGTCTGTTAAATTAGCAGTTGATGTAGTTTTATCTAATCGTAAGTTTGCTCCATATAGAACTGCTATTAAAAAGAATTTCCTTAGATATTTAAAACCATATGCTAAAGCTGTTGATTTACCTGGAGAAATAGAAATACAAGTTATGGATTACATAACTAGAGAGATCGATAGAATAGAAGAAGATAGTATTCAACTAATGTGGAATAGTAAACCTATGGCCCAAGCGTTTGCTAATATTAATGATGTTCAAAATCAAAGACAATTTGATAATAGAGTTGTTCAACAAACTCTTTTAAATAAGGCTGGTACTGATAGTAAAGGTAATCAAAATGAAGTAACAGAAGATACTAAAATAGATCTAGCAGCTTTAGAATTACGATACATGTCTAGAATACAATCTGGAGTTGAAGTAGTTTCTAAAAAAGCTAGAAACATGCTTTATAGAAACGTAGATCAATGGAAAACAGAATTCTTACAACCTAATTTTGGGTTTACAGAATATAATACTTTTACTAAAAAAGATAAAAATACAGGCAAATCAACTAGATATTTAGAGTTTACAAAAGAAGATGGTACACGTACTAAACCTATCATTTATCCTGCAAGTCCTACTCAAACAGTAGAAGCAAACATGATTGATGGTTCTATGTCTCAGACGGAAATAGATTTTAGAGAAAGAATGGCTGATGAAGCGTGGAACTTTGTTGTTGATAAATATAAAGCTGCAAAAGAAGTAGTGGAAAATGATAGTGCAGATGAGTTAAATATTGCTATGATGATGGCTGGCATGGGTAGTATGATGAAAGGGCCAATTAGAGCCGCTGCTCCTTTTAGATATACACCTATTGATTCACCATTTACAACAGTAAAAGATGTTGATGGAAAGAAAAACTTTGAATATGAACATGGTATACCTGCTAAAATAGTTAACTTATTAATAGCAGATGCAGTGTTCAATCCAGATAGTAAGGTCAATTTACAGAAGCTAAAAGATTCTTACGCTGTTGGAGCTATACCAGTAGATATGAACGAAAACTTTAGTACATTCTTTGGAGACAGAATGCTAGATACATATGAAATTGGAGATATAGCGCCTACTAGATGGTATAATGAATATACAAGAGGTAGACCATCATATGCTGTTGAAGATGTTAGAACAAAAGAAAGATTCGGGGAAAAAGAAGCTCAGTTATGGAAAGAGCAGCAACAAGCTGCTAATGCTAATAAATTTTCTTTATCTAATAATGTAGTTGACATGAACAACTTGACTGCAGATGAAATATTAGATTATGCAGCTACAGTGGATGAAGCTTTAAGAATAGCAAGAGATCCTAACGCTCCAGTTAAAAAAATTAGAGTATTTGATTTTGATGATACTCTCGCTAGAACTAAATCCGGGGTTAAGTATACTATGCCTAATGAAACGGGTAAACCTCAATCAGGTAGAAAAGCTATATTGTTAGTTGGTAGCGCGGGATCGGGCAAAACAACTATAGCAAATGATTTAGGATTGAGAAAACAAGGTTATAAATATGTTAATCAAGATGTTGCTTTAGATTGGCTTTCTAAGAATGCGGGGCTACCTAAAGACATGAATGAGTTTACAGATGAAGAAGTTTCTAAATGGAGAGATCTTCAATTCGAAGCAGCAGAAGCTGCAAAAACTAAAGCAACTAGATTACAAGGTGAAGGTAGTGGAGTAGTTATTGATGCTACCGGTAGTTCTGATGTAGGGTTTGAAACTACGGCTAGAGAACTTGCTGATGCGGGATATGATACTCATATTATATTTGTTAATTCTTCTTTAGATAATGCGTTAAAAAGAAATAAAGCTAGAGGAGAAAGAAAATTAACAGATACTACTGTAAAAAATAGTTATGAAGCGGTTCAGAAGAATAAAAAAGGTTTTCAAGAATATACGAGTAGAATGGTTATGGGCAAACCTTTAGCTAAAGGGTTTACTGAAATAAATACCGACAATATAAAACAGGGTGATACTTTACCTATAGAATTTGTAAACGAAATAGATAATTTCACGAGTGGATATATTAAAGGTAGATTAACAGCAGAAGAATTTGCAAAACAAGGAACGGATCTATTGGAACAAGGAGCTGAGTTTGATTTTTCCGAGTTCAATAAAGTAATGGAAGGCGAAAAAGGTCCTTTATTAGATGTTGCCAAAACTATACAAGATGCTAGAGGTACTCAAGATGTTTTTGTACTAACTGCTAGAGCTGCAGCTGCGGCGCCTGCTATTAAAGAGTTTTTAGAGAGCGTAGGTTTAAATATTCCTTTACAAAATATTACAGGGTTAGGAAATAGTTCACCTTTTGCTAAATCAAGATGGATTGTAGAAAAAGCCGCTCAGGGTTATAATGATTTTTATTTTGCTGATGATCATACAGGTAATGTAAAAGCAGTAGAAGATGCTTTAGCTGTTATAGATGTTAAATCTAAAGTGCAGCAAGCTAAATTTAAGTTTAGCCAAACGGTAGATGAAGACTTTAATAAAATACTAGAAGATTCAACTGGAATAGAATGGTTTAAAGAATTTAGTAAAGCTAAAGGAGAATTATTAGGCAAACAAAACCAAACAAGAAAACTACATCCTTACTCAGCAGAAGATTTTGAAGGAATGATTTATCCGTTGTTAGGTAAAGGTAAGAAAGGAGATGCTAATTATAAATGGTTTGAAGATCATTTATTTAAACCGTTTTCAAGAGCTATGTCTGATCTTGCTACAGCTAGAATTAATTTAATGGATGATTTTAGAGCTTTGAAGAAAACGTTAGTAGCTCCTAAAACAATTAAAAAAACTAACTCTACAGGTTTTAATAATGAAAATAGTGTTAGGGTTTATATATGGAATAAATTAGGAAAAGATATACCTGGTTTAAGTAAAACCGATTTAAAAGAAATAAATAATGAAATAGAAAATAATCCAGAGTTAAAACTATTTGCAGAAGAGATAATAAAAATAAATAAAGGAGATTATAAAGATCCTGGAAAAAACTGGTTAGCAGGTACGATTAGTACAGATCTTTATGAAGGGTTAAATACTATAAAAAGAAAAGAATTTTTAAAGGAATGGAAAGAAAATGTTGATATTATATTTTCTGAGAAAAATTTAAATAAATTAGAAGCTGCATTTGGACCGAAGTATATTGAAGCTTTGAAAAATGTTCTACAAAGAATGGAATCAGGTTCTAATAGATTGTATAGCAATAATAGACTTACAAATCAAGTGTTAGATTATCTTAACAACGCGCAAGGTGTTGTAATGTTTTTAAATATGAGATCTGCTTTATTGCAAGGTATTTCTAATGTTAACTTTTTAAATTGGTCTTTTAATAACCCTGTAAAAGCTGGAGTTGCTTTTGGTAATATGCCCCAATATTCTAAAGATTTTATAGAGTTAATGAACTCAGACTATTTAGTTAACAGAAGAGGTGGATTATCAATGGATATACATGCGGATGAAGTTGCAAACAGCGCTAAGACTTCTAGGAATAAAGCTAAAGCTATTATTAGTTATATAATAGAAAAAGGATACACTCCAACTAAGTTTATGGATAGTTTCGCTATAGCTTCAGGTGGTGCTACTTTTTATAGAAATAGAATAAACGATTTAGTTAAAAAAGGACTAAGTGAAGAAGAAGCAAGAGCTCAAGCTTATGAGGAGTTTGTAGAAATATCTGAAAAAAATCAGCAATCATCTAGACCAGATAAAATATCTTCTCAACAAGCTAGTACATTAGGAAGAATAACTCTAAACTGGGCTAACACTCAGATGCAATATGTAAGAATACAAAAGAAAGCAATTCAAGATATAGCTAACAATAGAGGAGATTTTAAAACAAATGTGAGCAGAATAGTTTATTATGGTGTGATACAAAATTTATACTTCCAAATGGCACACTCTGCAATGTTTGCTTTAGCTTTTGGAGAAGATGATGATGATCCAGCTTTTAAAGAAGATAAGATAGAAAGAACTATCAATGGAGCAGCTGATAATATTCTAAGAGGATTAGGTATTGGTGGACATGTATTCTCTGTGCTTAAAAATATGGGTGTTAAAATATATAAAGAGGGAGATAAGCAAAGACCTAGATACGCAGATCAATTATGGGAGTTATTTAAATTGTCACCGGTAATAAGTTCTAAAGTTAATAGACTTAAGCAAGCTGCTTGGCAATTTGATTCTAAGAAGAGAAGAAAAGAAATGATTGATAAAGGATTTGCGTTAGATAATCCAGCTTATGAAGCTAGTGCTAAAGTGATAAGTGCTGTAACAAACGTACCTATAGACAGAGTGTTACTTAAAATGCAAAACATAGGAGATGCCCTTTCAGAAGAAACAGAAGCTTGGATGGATATTGCATTATTATTAGGTTGGCCAAAATGGACTTTGGATGCTCCTAAAAAAGAAGAAGAAACTTCTAATTGGGGACCTACTAAAACGAAAAAGAAAAGCACTTGGGGATCTAGTGGATATAAAAAAGAAAAAACATGGGGTCAACAAAAGTAGCTTTAATAACGCCAACTAGAGGAGATAGACCTTTATTCAAAGATCAATACTGGAAAATAATAGAAAATCAAACTAGAAAGCCAGATGAAGTTATAGTTGTTGATTACCCTCCTATCAGTGATAAGAAAGATTTGTCTGCTAGGTATAGAAAAGGAATTAAAGCTGCAGAGGAAAAAGGCTGTAATATAGCTTTACTATGGGAAGATGATGATTGGTATCATCCAGAATATATTGAATGGATCTTGAATCAATGGGAAAAAAATAAACACCCAGATGTATTAGGAGTTGAAGAAACGTATTACTACCACATTAAAGTAAATAAGTTTAAACACTTAGTACATGGAGGAAGATCCTCTGCGTTTTGTTGTTTATTAAAGTTACCTTATAAACATAGTTATCCACATGATGAGAATATTTGGTTTGATTTACACTTGTTTAAAAATCATACTAAAAAACATTTAAAAACTAAAACAATTAAATTTAATGATAAGATATATGCTATAGGAATCAAACATGGTACAGGAGTTACAGGAGGAGTAGGACATAACACAAAATTTCCTTGGGATAAAAGAAATGGTTTAGCATGGTTAAACCAACACTGTAGCGACAGTGAAATTTATCAACACATTGCTCAACAGATATAATCATGGAAGAAATTTTAAATTTGGTAAAAGAATTTGGATTACCTTTAGTAATAGCTATAGGTGCTCTATACGCATTATATAAATTTTTCTTTTTTAGTGTTAGAGAAGTAAAAGATACGTTTACAAAGAGACACGAAATAAATGCTAAGAAAATGGAAGAGGTAAAAATTTCATTAGCAGAAATTAAATCTGATATGAAATTACTAATTGAATTTATTAAAGAAATAAATAATAAAAGAAAATGAAACACTTACTAACTTTAATATTTACTTTACTTATTATATTGGGATATTCTCAATGTAACAATGGTACTAATTACTATCCTAGCACTATATATACTCCTACTGATAACACTTGGGGTTCTGCTACTAGTTGGAACTACGCAGGTGAAGTTATTAGAGTTAATATAGTTGCTGGAGATGATTATGAATTTTCTACATGTTCAGGTTATGGTGGAGTAAACGCTTCATATGATACACAGCTAACATTAGTAGATGAATTAGGAGCGGTAATAGACTTTAATGATGACTTTACAGGTTGTACTGGATACACTTCATATATAAAACATACAGCCACTTATACAGGTGTCTTATATATTCACTTGAATGAATATAACTGCGCATCTAATTCTACTTCTACTGAAGTAATGATATATAAAACTCCTGCTCCTTCTGGAGGTGGAGGTGGTGGTAATCCTAATGAAGTTACAATTGGAGATCCTAACTCTACGCTAGATGATGGTAGAGTTCCTGCTTATGGATATTATGACTATAGTTGGAGCGCTTCTATCTATACTGCTGCAGAACTTGGTGGTGTTCCTTTGAATATAGAAAAGATAAGCTGGAACGTTATGAACGGAGCTATCATGACAATGAATAATCAAGAGATCTGGATGGCGATGACTCCTGATGAAATATTTTTAGATGGCACTATGCCGGAAGATGGAGCTGGTCCATGGACACAATGGAAATTAGTATACGATGGAACTATAGATTTTAGATCTGGTTGGAATGAAGTAACATTACAAGGATTATATGGATATGATGGTATACAAAACTTATTAGTGAAAGTAGTTAATAATAATGGAGCATGGGCTTCTACCTATCCTGAGTTTCAATACACTAGTAAAGCTAATTCAGTTGTTTATAATTACAGTGATGGAACTTTTCCTGGTCCCTTAGGTTATACTAACTCTATTAGACCTAATACTATATTTGGACATCAAGGTGGAGGATCAGCTTTACCTATAGATCTTATTTCATTTAACGCTGAGCATTTAGGAAGTGATATACATCCTGTAGTATTAATTAATTGGGACATTGCTTCTCAGGTAAATAATGATTATTTTGAAATACAAAGAAGTGTTGATGTTGAACAGTGGTATACAATTGAAACTGTGACAGGAGCCGGGAATAGTAACACCCAAATGTCATACAGTGTTATAGATACTAAACCTCTTTATGGAATTTCTTATTATCGTCTTAAACAAACTGATTATGATAGACAAT
>Ga0209404_10002940_pt1 | contig 10229 bp, 21 predicted proteins | sample TroAtlMetagenome_2_FD_187447 | JGI IMG/M metagenome (GOLD analysis project Ga0209404, IMG submission 187447) | Marine eukaryotic phytoplankton communities from Atlantic Ocean - Tropical Atlantic ANT8 Metagenome (SPAdes) (version 2) | ecosystem: Environmental > Aquatic > Marine > Oceanic... | reverse complement strand
CCAGGTGCTTTTTTGAGATTAAAAGCCTGATCAGAGTTAGAAACTCCTCTAATGACATTTAATCCTGCACCAACAAGTGCACCTGCTATTAACAGGGTTGGAATATCGACCATAGTATTACCAATGCTTGAAGATATTTAAAGGTTAAAAATCATAGATAGTTAATGGAGAGTCAGAGGTCAGAACAGGACATTTCATGGCACGCGTTGGGTGAGCAAAGCTCATGTAAACGAATCAACCATTTTCTCACACGTTAATTAATACACTGGCGTGTGAGACATTCTAAATAATATTTCTAATTATCTCATATATTGCAAATAATACACCCATACCTGCAATAATTACATAATATTTTCTTTCTTTGTTATTGGATTTTTGTATTTTTTTATTCTCTGCTGTTTCAATATCATCAAAGTGGTCATTGACTGACATTTCTAACTTGGTAAGTCTGTCACATATTTTATCTATTTTTTCTTCAAAGCCGTCTAGCTTGTCAAATATTCGAGTCAAGATTAGTGAAAGTTCTCCTTCTGTCACCATTATAATGCACTTTTACGGTTTTTTGCTGATTGTAATGTTTTGCCTGCTCTAGACCATTCTAGTTCGGCTGGTGTTGGCCATCTGTCTATAATCTCCTGTGGAGTTCCTACTGGCCATACGTCTGGTTTTGGCCATGCATCATTCATTCTTGCTATCTCTTCAGGCCACATATTAAGTCCTGTTGGCTGTCTAAAATCTGGATACCATTTATTGTTGCCAGGTGTTCCTTGACCTGCTTCTCCCTTACTCATTGTTTCCTTATCCAAATCTTCTAGTCCGAGTATGTCTCTAATACCACTCTCATCTATTAAATTCATCTGAGCCATTTGTGTAAGCACAGCAAACATATCTGGAGTGATTAGCGTAACGAGTCTTGGTTTATTAAATTGGAATTTAATCTTAATTGGAATGTCTCTTGCATTGTCAGTATTAAACAAACAAGCTAAGATGACATCGTAGAATTGTTTTTCTAGTGTTCTTTCTAGTATTTGTCTTTCAGGTCTAATCTCTTGGTTAAGATATGAATCAATTTCTTCAATGTTTGCGTTACCACCAAGCTTGCCAATATCTCCCTCGGCCAACATAAATCCAGGCAATCCGTATGCTGTGATAATTGCTTTGATTAAACCTGTTCTGATAACTTCTAAGCCACCAATGTCTGAGTTAGGTGGTGTGTTTAATACTGTAACCCCTGGGTCTTCAGGACTACTTGGTCCTGTTACTGCTATGCTTTGTCCTTTGGAATCATTTGCTTTATTCAAAAATTCATTAAGTATACCGTCTTCATTTCCAAATTCTTGTGGTGGTATAGGTACAGAGAATATTGGTGGTTTGTACCATGCTGATTCTGCTGCTCTTTCATAATCTTGGTTAAGTATAATGTTTAATGTATTTGCTTCATCACTGATTCTTGCAACTTTGGAATCACCGTAATAGTCTGAGAATAACTCGTTGTTAAATCCATGCATAACGTATATCATTCTGTTCTTTGGTAATACATTGTCTCTTGTTGGAGAACGTACACCGATAATTCTAACTCCCTCTAGTTCTGCTGTATTCTCATTAATAACTGGTCTTTCTGTAAACTCTGGCCTAATTAGTCTGATTTGCTCAGGTAATCCAAACTTACCCTCTTCGTCTGTTTCTAATGGGGTCAATGCTAATACACATCGGCCTTGCTCTAAACTTGTAAAGTATGCGTTAAAAATATTAGAACCTAAATCCATATCAACTGCCATCTTGTCTATCTTGTCTAAAATTTGTTCAGGAGTCATTTCTTTATTCCAGTATGGTACGTATATACTGGTAGATTTTTGCCATGCATCTAGTTGCTCATCTGGCACTTCTTCTTCTCCTCTTGGTACAATTTCTGTAGTATATCCTTGGCCTGCACAGAATGTAGCGTGGATTCTACTAGCACGATAAACATAAGGATTATTCATGGCACTTCTAAAGGCTTTTCTTTCAGTTGATTTGTAAGGGTCAACTGCTGCAAATACTTGTATACCTTGATATTCAGATTGTTCTCCTTGTAATTTCTTCCAAGAGTTGTTTTTGTTAATTGACCTATTTGCACTGTAACTGTCAGTAGCCATTCGAGGAATAGGTTTATCCTTGGTCTTCCTAGCTGCCATATTTATATATTAAGTTGTTCCGACTAATTAAGGTTTATAATTGAGCAACCGTCACTCGTACAGGCTGATATTGTAGTAGTAAAAGCAATATTATCTGAGAATGCATGGCAAGTACACTCACATGGTTCTTTTCTAGTTCCATTAGCTTGAGCCACATGGATGTCTTTACATCGTTCACATATACACATAATAATACTATAAAAATAACGAATAAAAAGTTTTATGATGGAAAGTCAAAATGGCTTGCTATGTATTCTATTACAGATACAGTAACAGCATTACCACACATTTTATACCTTTGAGTGTCAGAAACTATGTTTCCGTCATCATCATATTTGGTCCAGTTGTCTGGGAATCCTTGTAATCTCTCACATTCTAAGGGAGTTAACTTTCTTATTTTCATACCATCATAAACTCCATGTCTATCTTGAACAGTTAATGTAAATGCTTCTTCTCCATCTGTTTTAAATCTTCTACCATTTTGTCTTTTATTAAGTCTATCTGGACTTACTACAGGGATTGTTACCATAGTTCTTTGGCCATGATTATCCATTCCTTTGTGATAGTTAGCATCAATGCAAGTAGATCTGTCTACTTCTTTGAAAGTACCTTTGTCGTTTATTACTCCGATAAGTGGCTTGCTCATGGCATTACCTATTCCCAATGTTGGTCCAATGCCATCTGTATCATATACTCTGTCTGCTTGAGAATCTGAATTAACATGATGTTTTATTTTTACTATACTACCTGACCCCTCACTTGAGATTAAAGTGGGAGATACACCTGAAGTATCATAAAATGATGAACCATTATGGTTTGTTATTTGTCCTGCTTTTTTGATCTTTCTATCAGTTTCTTCGTTGAAGTCTCCGAGAGGAAATACTTGTCTGGCACGTTGTCCTCTAAGATGTCCGACAATGAAGATACGTTCCCTGTTTTGTGGTACGTGATATTTGCTGTTAAGCACTTGCCATTCTGCATCATACCCCATTTCATCAAGGGTGCTGATGATGACTCTGAATGTTTCCCCTTTGTCGTGTGATAATAAGCCTTTGACGTTCTCAAGGAGTAAAATAGATGGCCTTTTTTCTTTAGCAACCCGAGCAATTTCAAAAAAGAGACTTCCTCTTGTGTCCTCAAATCCTCGTCTTTTTCCTGCAATCGAGAAAGCCTGACAAGGGAATCCAGCACAAAGCACATCAAATGATGGGAGTGACTCTGCCTGCAAGCGTGTGGCATCATGGTAGATTGGTACTCCTGGGAATTGTCTTGCGTAGACTTTTCTTGCATATTTGTCAATTTCGCAAGCTCCTATAATTTCGTGACCTAAGTTTCTCATAGCCAGGTCGAATCCACCCACTCCTGAAAACATTGAAAATACTTTCATTAATCATCATCATGCCTGTCATCATCATCATCTTTTAAATCCCACCATGTTGTAACGTGTTGTCCTTTAGCTGGGGGAAAACATTTTTGGCAAGGTAATTCTTCTACGTCTTCTCCACTACCATATTCTGCACTACCCTCTCCTTCACATTCTTCACAATGAGGATTTATCATAATTCCTAATAGGTTGTTAATTATAAAAGTCTTACTCAATTTTAAACTCCTTGTTAGAGCATAATCGCACAGCTACAGATTTACCAAATAGTTTTTTGGTAGGATGTTGAATTACTAAATTATTGTATATTGACTTGGACACCCTTTTGCCTATTTCATGTTCGTCTCTGTCTACACATAAAATCCAATTTCCTTTTACATTTGGCAATATCTGATTTAGAAGTATATCATAGTATTGTATTGGTGTTCTGTCACTAAATGGTTTTTCGTTGTTTTTGTATATGTTTTTTCTCCAAGGTGGGTCAATTAAAAAGAATGTTTCCTCTGAATCCCATCTCAAAATACATTCTTTAAAGTCTTCTTGAGTTATTATTACTGGAAATTCACAAGTTTCAGAATACTCTCCATATTCGTTTTTTAAGTAATTTATTGCATAATCACTCATATCGTTAAGTATTATTTTATCGTGTCTAAGTTCAACGGTCCTACCTAAACCTGCAAATGGCTCAACATATATTTTTGATGTAGGAATATATGGCATAATATACTCGGCCATGTTTGTTAGACCTGGGTATCCTTTTATCAAATAAAAGGCGTTATCTTTTTTATTCATGATAGCCATCCGTGTACTGGATGAGTCAGAATGGATGACTTGTAGCCTACCCCAATCACGGCTGGGATTTTACTACCTACTGAGGAATTTTGGATTCTAGTGCAGAAATTGACGGATTTCCTTTGAAGAATCTGTAGTACAGTGTACTTGTTTTTGTGACATTTTTGTGTCTTGTTTTGACATCTATTACTCATGTAATACTAATCACAGTACATGATTATAAACGTTGTTCAAAAATATTAAATACTCTTTAGTTGTCTTTCTATTTCTTGGTCTGCTAGCATATCTAGTGGTTTTCTTTTTATGTTCATTTTTGCCACAGTTGGCCTTGATATTCCAGCTAAACTGTATGATGCAACTGAGCAAGCGTAACATAATGCCCAAAACCTATCATCATGAAATCCTGTAGGGTGTTGATATAATATATTACCTGCTTCAGATATTTTCTTTTCTTGTTCTAATATTTCTCTGAATAAGTCTTTATCATGGACCACAAGTTTCTCTTGTGTAAAAAGACCTTTTACTAATCCTATCATGGCAAGCTTGTTTGTCTGTGATGATATTATATCTCTAAGTGGCACTTCCTTAGAAAACAGTTGTTTTGCTCCATCTCCTATTCCTAACCTATCGTATCCAATCGCTTTCATTTTTTCCATACGTTGTATTTTAAGCATATCTGCTGCAACCTTGTCTAATGATATATGTGGCCATATTTTCTGGCCTACTTGTTCTAATATACCGTCTTCTAACTTTAACACAATTAATGCAGAATTATCTACCCTCATGGCCATATCAAGGCCACCAAACTTTACTGTCATCCTATACCAGGTATGTCCTCTGTCTTTTTGTTACTAAGTATTTCTTCTACTGTTTCCTTTATAATCTCTTCTTGCAGGGATGCCTTGACAGCTTCAAGTATGAATAATGACTCAAACCTGCTAAGCTTCTCAGCCACGAATGAGTCTAGAATTGATTTGGTAAGCGTAAGTAATCTGTGTTCTTCTTCCATGTTATTTATATAAGCTCATATTATTTATATTAGTCGAAGTCTCTTTTTTCTTTGATATTCCCTAGACTCGTCTCTGTGCTGCAATACCTTGCACTCGTTACAATATCGTCTGGTCATCTTGCCTCGGCCTACTCCTATTGTTCCCTCATACTCAAAAATTTGCTTGCATCTGTGACAGGCTCTAGCTATCATGTTTTATTGATTCTATTTCCTCTTCATAAGTTTTGCCTTTGACCGTACACTTACACCAATCTCCATTACCTTCCATACAATATCCTACACCGTCTACGCATCCATGCAAGATCATGCCATGATCACATTTACTGCAAACTGTCATTAAGTCTTTCCTTTGCAATATCGATATATTTCTGTGATATATCTATTCCTATATAGTTTCTGTTTAATTGCTTGGCCATTTTACACGTTGTTCCACTACCTACAAACGGATCAAGTACAATATCTCCCTCATTAGACCATGATATTATATGGTCATGTGCAAGTTTTTCAGGAAATATAGCAGGGTGTTGATATGCAATTTTATCCTTAGTTACATTACCTTTACCAACTGTATAATTCCAAACGTTATATCTAACACCATATTCTTTTACTGTTTTTTTACCTTTATTTTTTAAACTTCCGTCTTTTTCTCTTTGTGTCATATTTCCCCATGTTGTAGTGCCACCATACTTATTTTTTCTATCTTCAATTAGATTAACTGTTTTTGGAATACCCTTTGATAAAATAAACATATACTCATGTGCCTTATGGTATCTATTCTTATGAGGGAATGTGATATTATTTTTAGCATAAATTATTGTGTCATATAGATTGAAGCCTATATCTTTAAAATGTAAAACCTGTTTAAATGACGTACCTGATTGATTTCCATTTCTAATACTATCCCCAACTACCCATACTATTACACCACCTTCTTTGGTAACTCTAAGCAGTTGTTGTGCTACACCTTCAAAGTCAAAAGAGTATCCATTGTAATCCCTCAACCCATCATAAGGTGGACTTGTTACCGTAAGGTCTATGCAGTTGTCATCCAATCCCTTTAGTATTTCTATATTATCTCCACAGATTAAATCGTTCATAAACAATTATGTAATGTTAATGATATAACTCTATTCATTTGATTCTGCTATCAGTATGTCTAGGTCTTTAATCATAAACTGTAGTACAGACTTTATGTATGGTTTGTCAGTTCGTTGTAGGAAATACTCATACTCTGTCTTATGCTTAATCAAATCTTCTTTGCTGCAACTCCAATGATATGTAACCATTAGATATGCTCCCTGTATACAGATAAAAATAATATTAGTGTTACAGCTCCAATAGTTGCCCAAAACCCTATGGCCAGTTTAGCTTCAAGTATCATGTTTTACTATCCTCTACGTCTTTGGATGCAATAAAATTTCCGTAGGCTTCTTGACATACTTGGAGTTTTCGTGCTAGTAAATCATTCTGTTGTGCCATTGTTGCAATATACCTACATAATTCATTTTTAGATAAGTCACCTAGTTTGATTACACCTTTCTTATCATGATGGAATGGTATTTGTTTAGCGTTCATCCGTGACCAATTCCCTCAATCAAATCTCTGTGTTTTTCATAATCTGACCTGGATTTTATTGCTTTTTCAAAAAGTTCTATTACATATTCATAATGGTCCTGTGGTAATGAATCGTATAAAAACTCATAAAATTCTCTTTTATTGAAATTTAATGGTTTCACAAATAATATACGAACAAATAACATTTAACTTTTTAAGGCCATGTTTTTTGATATTTTATTGGATAGCGTTTTGCTTCACACCCACCATAAGAACAAAACCAATGACCGTCTTTATGATGAACCCAATAATGTGATTTATGTGGTGTCATTGGCATTTCCTGCATTTATTGTCAATCATATATTCTGGCCATTCTCTTTCACAACAACAAGAGCATTTTAGTAATCTTGATGGCTCGTTTAATACAATTTCCATGATAATAATACTATGATAGTATTATTAAACTTATTGTCTATGTGTTTTTAGATGACAATAATAACACTCTGTTTGTTTATTATCACAATCACATTCATTTAATGTTATGAGTCTTTGACAAACCTCACATTGTTTTCTTGGTAATGATGCGACTTCTTTTATCAGGGCTTTGGTGATTTCTTCATCATACTCGGTTAATTTTATCTTTAACCAGGTTTCATATTCTTCGTCATCCATGCGTATTAGTAATATTTTATGACTTATTAGTGTTAATAAAAAAAAGGTGGATTACTCCACTACTAATAATTGGCCAAACTTACCTTTAGTAAGGGAAACTTGGTCCTTGAAAGTGTTTGTGTAACCATTGATGATTGACACTTTACTACCAACTTGAACCTTTCCAATATCTTCACCCCATAGGGCTAATTGAATATCTCCTGCATCATCTGTTAATGTTGCATCGGCTACTGTGGTTGTTCCACCTGCTTTGAGATTGACTGTCCTAACTTCACTTACTTGTGTGATTTGACCATTTACGTCAACCCCTGACCTCATGTTTTTGGCTTGCTGTGTATCTACTGTAGTCATGTAACAGTATATAGTGAACTAGACATAAAAGCCTATCTATTCAAACACGCCATCGCTGCAATCTACTACGCTACCACAGTTAGGACATATCTGATGACATACGGTCATCTTGTCCATTACCTCATCGCATCTTGCACAATTCATTAGATATACAATATAATTACTATCATAGATGCAAATATTGCTCCACAGAATGTGGCTACCATGTCTAGCCAATCTGCTACACCTCTGCCACTCATAGCATCATAAATCTCTTTTACTATACCAAATACAAATCCTGTTATGACTAATGGAAAGAATAACACACCTGTTATGCTAAGACAAAAGCCTAGGATAAAGTGTTGGAACTTATCGTACATTCTTTTTGTTCCAACCCCTATATGCTTCGTCTGTCTCACATTTTAGACATGAGTTAAAGAAGCTTGGTCGGCCACATGACTTGCATTGGTTTATCTCTCTAAGGTAGTCTTTGCCACTAAATGACTTTCTTAGGCCATTGATAAAATTAGTTAATATATTCATTAGTTATATTAAATTGTAAAACTCCCTTTATTCTTTTTGATATTTCTAAGTCCTTTTGATATTGCTTTTTCTTTGCCAGGATTCATTTTATTTAACATATCAGTAAGATTTTGTTCGTATGAATTACCTGCTGTGTCTTCAGATACATCACGTTTAATCTTGTTCTTTTTAAAAATATCTTCTCCTGCAACTGCTAGTCTCATTTTACTTGTTTTGGCCTTTAATTTCTTAACACGTTGTTTATGTTCTTGCTCTCGCTTGTCGTCAATGCCAGCCATAGTATTTATAAGTCATCGTAAGTATTTATCTCTTTAGGGATGTAAATGACTTCATCTTCACTAAATGCGGCACTAAGGCTAGTTGTAAATGCACAGTTATACTCTTGTTGAAAGTCTATTTTTGGGTTGTTTTTCTCGGCCATGACTGTCTTTTCATCTAACAGTTTACCCATACTTCTAGTGTATGGCTGCTCTAGTTTATGATACTCATTATCCTTATCAGTAAATAATTCCCAAAAGAACCCTCTTTTCCCATTCGGTGTACTTTCCATAATAAAATCTGCGTGACCAATATTGGCAACATTTGGGTGTAATGCATTATACACTTTAGAGTCATCTAACAGGTTTATAAATGCACATTCTGACATAAACACACAGATAACGTTTTCCTCACCCCTTACTGACTCGTTAGCTGGGTATGCCTGGATTATAATACCATTCCACAGTTTAATCTTACTGGCCTTTCTTTCTACTATTAAGTCGTCTATACCCCACCACTTTCCATCCAAATCTTCAAAGCCCTTGCCAAAGATAGCGATAAATCTCTCTATGAATCTGTTTGCTACTTCCTGTTTATTGCCTGCTACTATCATTACCCTGTGGCCATTGTATTTGCCATTGAAGCAGTTAAAGGCTATTATACGCAAGGCTGTCTCTGTTGCACCTATCTTTCTTGACTTGTTTAGTATTAGTTTGTGATGCTTGTTCCAGGCTTTCTCATACTCTTCCTGATAATCAAATACATCGCTTGGCTCTCCTGTGTTTGGGTGCATTGGTGGTCCTACTACATGGTTAAATTTTTTAAAATCTTTTATTGGCACTGTTGGCTGTTCATTTGAGTGCTGACCCAACGTTTCTAATGCAAGGTCAATAAAACCTGCTCTAAGCTTACCCATTCTTTATTACCCCTAACATGGCCATTTTGGAATCTAATGATTCTTTCATTTTCTGTATCATAGGGGTTTCATTGTAGATTAATAGTATTTGGTCCTGTGTGGCTCTTAGTGAATCTAGTATGTTTTTCCCCTCTGTTGGTGTCTCTGCTTCGTTGAACAGCTCCCAATATTTTTTCTCTATAAGTTTCAGTTTGTCTAATACAAGTAGGTGTTCATTGGCCCATTCATTACGAGCTAGTTCTATGAATCTCTTTGCTGTACCTGTCTCGTATTCTTTCTTGTATCTTTTGTATGTTGAAACACTCATTTGATGTCCTTCTCTTGCTAAAAACATAACTGCTTCTTTCTCAGTTAATCTTTGTATACTAATTATCTTTAAAAGTGGTGAAATTTGGCTCAACACTTGTGCCTGTTTTGAGCTTTTTTGGGTCAATACAGTATTACTTGCGTATTATTGTATTTAAGTATAAAAATTAAAAAAAGGATTAAAAGTCATTTTTCAGTTAGCCATGCCCATTCAGGTCTTTCTTTATAATCATCTTCCACAAGTACGTTATTGTTTTTGTGACTCATAAAGTTTTTTTGTTTCTCCACCATGTT
>Ga0209404_10002938_pt1 | contig 10235 bp, 4 predicted proteins | sample TroAtlMetagenome_2_FD_187447 | JGI IMG/M metagenome (GOLD analysis project Ga0209404, IMG submission 187447) | Marine eukaryotic phytoplankton communities from Atlantic Ocean - Tropical Atlantic ANT8 Metagenome (SPAdes) (version 2) | ecosystem: Environmental > Aquatic > Marine > Oceanic | place... | reverse complement strand
GGTCCCAGAAGATTTGATCTCGTGCCGGTCCATAGCGAGATCGCCCACGAGGAACAGTTGAAAGCCTTCGAGTCTGCAGAAGAAGGTTTTTTCAAGGTCGTCATCGCTACGAACTCTGCGGAGTCGTCAGTGACACTTGCAGACTGCGATGATGTGATTGACCTGGGCACGCATAAAGCGTTGCGGTATGATGCCGCTTCTCATCGCGCGGTGCTAGCACCTGCGTGGGTCTCTAGAGCTTCGGCGACGCAACGAGCGGGCCGAACGGGTCGCGTGCGACCGGGCCGGTGCTGGCGACTTTATAGCAGACAGAGGTTCGAGCTGTTGCGACCCTATGAGCTGTCCGAAATACACAGACAACCTCTAGATGCGGTGGTACTAAACCTGAGATCGATGTTAGATGCGCCAGTAGGCCCGATGCTCGCGCAGACGTTGGAACCTCCGGCTGCGGACCATGTTGGTCGTTCATTAACAGCGTTGCGCAAGCAAGGCTTCCTGACGGAACCTAGGGGCGACGCCAAGGCCGCTCAATACTACGACTGGGAAGATACCAATGGCGATCCTGCCGCGGCTCGGAGGGCCGCCGAAGCTCTGGAAGGGTTGCTGACCCCCCAAGGGCGCTTCGTGGCTCTGATCGGGGTCGATTTGCGTCTAGGACGAGTGATTGCGGTGGGCAACGCGTTGGGTTGTGGACCGGTCGCCGCGGCAGCTGCTGCTGTTTTATCTCTACCGAGATCGCCTCTCAGAATAGCGAACCCCCTAGTACATCAAGATCCGGACGAATATAACGCTTTAGTAAGGGATGGCTTATTAGCAAGGCAACGCTTCGATGCAGGATCATACAGTGAACCATTAGCTTTAGCAAGGCTAGACGCGGCCTACGCGTCATCGCTAGATCGGTCGTCGTTCTGTCGAGCGCACTGTTTGGCTCATGGTAGGGCAAAGCAATGCGCCCAGGCCTGTTATCATCTTAGGGAGAGGGTAGGGGCAGCACTCGGCGGCGATGCCGCTAGACCAGTAACAGTACAAGAGCTCCACGACCCCTTGCAAGCCCATGCTCTACGGTGTGTCCTGGTCTGGACCATGAAGGAGCAGCTCGTAAAAACGAAAGCGGTACGAGCGCCGAACGCACCTCAACAGAACAAGAAGAGACCTGTGAAGAAGGTCGAAGCCGAACAGCCGGGCGCGCGCGTGGAATTAGGCGGCGAGGGCGCGGACGCGATTCGCGGTGGCGATGTCTGTAGGCTGTTTCCTTCCGATAGTCTGTTTCGGTATGATGAAGGCGTGCGCAAGGATTTAGTAAGTCAAGATGACGTCCAGCCCTTACCGCCCCAACAGATCACGCCTCAATTGAAGGATCTAGCGTTACAGTTCGAATTGGCGGCGGCGTGGTGTTCTTACCCTTCCGGGAAGAAAGGAGAAGGTCATATCACAGCATGGGCGTGTAGGGACGTGTTGGACGCGCCCGGCGCGGCGGAGTTGTTTGATCAGATTTTTGGGCGGGAGGAGGTTGATAGAAGAGCGAGAGAATTTGATTCTGGGAATTCCCAGGACCCCTTCGTGCTGCTGGATGCGTCTCTATCGAAACAGAAGGTCCAAGCTCTCAAAGGTCTCATGGACTCACTACCTGCCGTGATCGCGGTCGAGTGCCCGTCACGAGGTTCATTGAAAGCGATAGCCACCTTCCCGTCACAACATGGCGATATTGAAAGAGCCCTAGACCAGTGCTTCTTCGCGGGGCGCTTCGGGGGGTGGCGCGCGCAAGTGCAACACACAAAACCGGCGTTCGTGTTCGCCCCCGATGGACCTTTATCTACGGCTGACGGCCATGCACCGTCCGAGCCGCCTCTGCTGAATGACCTGCCGATCGGCGCGCGCTTACTAAGTGCGATGCAGCAGGGGTATCGCGACGCCAAGCTACGACTGTGGGCGAACCAGTGGTTCCCGGGGCCGAACGGCGGCTTTACGAGACGTGATAAGGTCTCCGTGAAGTTGGACGTGCCCAAACCTGCCTATAAATTAGTGTTCGCGCCGGGGACCCAACAAGCGGCGCCGCCGTCGGCGCAGGTGTTGATGCCGTTTCACTCCTTGTCTGCCGTTGCGGTGCATCATTCGACGACGAAGGACCAAGTCGTGTATGCTGTTGCCGGTACGATGCTTGATACCGCGGGTGGCGGTGCGCGCGCCGAGCAATTAACATTGTTGCCACCTGGAGAGGAGTGGCTCGCGCTATGTCTTAGGTGCGCGACGGACCCCGCGACCTTACCTTCATCCTCGTACGAGGTGCAGCTCCAGCAGGGGTTATCACCTGATCTACAAAGAAAAGCGGACGCCTTCCGCATGGGCGCCGAGGACGCCTTGCAGGGGCGGCGCTCGCCGATGCGCGGCGCCTTCGGCCAGGACATTGACTTGGTAGGCGCGTTAGGTGCGGTCTTCGCGAAGTGGCTCCCGGATGATTTTGTGGACATGAACGCGTTGCAGCCTCTGTTAGATAAATATGATGCGACGCGGAGGCTGCCGGAGCCGCCGCGCGCGCTGCGGGCTGCCACTGCCGTGCGCGCTCCGAGGCCGCCCAAGGTCGAAAAGATAGACGCCAAGGCTGTTATACTGCGATGCTTGGAAGCGGCGCCGGGCAAGACTTTAGTGCTGGACAAATTACGTCAAGCCTTTAAGAATGAAGTAGGATTCGACCTGAACGTCAAGGACCTCGCGAAGCACACGTCGTACCGAGGCCGGGGCTCGCTGGGCCAGTTCCTCAAGTCCATTCCGGAGGTCCATCGGCCGGACCCCAACACCGTCGCGCTGAAGCGGGTGGACAAGTCGTCGGCCTTTGACGATCAAGAAGTGGAGAAGGAGGTGTCATTGAAACCTTTGAGCATTCAAGACGACTGGGAGGACGAGCCCGTAGCTGCACCGGGCGCTGCTCCGAAGAAGCGCGGTGGGCGGGGTCGCTCCGGCCGGCGCCGCGGCGGCGGGCGCGGCGGTTCAGGGGGAAAGAACTGGCGGAAGAACGGTGGTGGTGGTGGTGGCGGCGGTGGTGGCGATTCATAGTATCCTAGTAATGTTTGGCCTGTCTATATATACTCTCGACGACCGTGAGTCGGACTCGGACGCGAACCTGGCCCGGGCCTTGTTATCGTACCGGTGCTAGGACTAGTGGGCGTTCATTACCGCATAGCTCTACCGCATACCTCCTCCTCAGCAGTGCTAGGACCGGTGGAGCTATAGAGTGGAGCTCGAAGCAAAGCAATAATGCTTACACGACTCTGCGTCGCGCCTCGCGGCGCCCGCGGGAGTTGCCACCCGCCTGCTCGCATTACACCCAGCGCCGCCGCCGCAGCGGCACCTTCGGTTTTGTTTCCTCTCCTCTCAAAACGCCCGCCTACTACCAAGCGTCGATGCACGCCTTGACGTTCTCGAACAAGGCCGCGTCGAAGACGCCCGCGGCGTGCATCCGATGGACGAAGGCGTCGGTCTGCTTGATGAGCTTCATGCACGACGCCTTCACCTCGTCCGACGGGTGGCTCACGGGGGAGATGCCGGAGCACGGGGGCGTCGCGTCGCAGTACACGAAGACGTTCTCGCGCCGCAGGTTCCGCTTTTTCAAAACGTCGTCCAGGGACTTCTTCATGTCGGCGGCCAGCTGATCCCACGTGCAGTCGACGGCGTGCCAGACCTCGCCCTGGCCGTCGCCGATGTCCATGACGTAGCGGTCGCCCGCCTCGCCCAGGACGACGGCCTTGAATTTCTGGACCTCGGCCTCACCGCGCAGCTCCGTCCGCGCGTTATGGAACGCCTCGCAGGTCCAGCACGCCTCGTAATTTTTTGCGAGGAGCAATTTCGGACCGGCCACGGCGCGCGCGGCTTCGCCGCCGGCGTTGAGCATAGCGCCGCAGACGGACATTTGGACGACGTGCTTGTCCTCGGCGCCGTGCTCCTTGATGGCCGCGCGCAGGAAGCGGCACGCCGTCTCAAAGGGAAAGGCCCGGTTGATGAAGCGGACGAGCCGCGTGTCTTTTTTGCGACGCTTCATGGCCTCTTCTATGCGCGCAAAGGCCACCATATTATGTTCCTCGGGAAAACTCATGAGACGCAGGCTTATGTCCAGGTGGGACCCGGTGTTCTCGCGCTCGTCCTCTCCTGGTCCCGTTGCAACGTACGGCCGTCCGCCACTGTAGACGCTTGTTGACGGTTGGTCCAGCGTGTGCAAGGTCATTGACTTTTTATCAGCATAGGTGCCGATGACCCTTTTGCCGTTGATGAACTTCCCCTCGAACACGCGGCGTTGGGTCGCCTGCCTTCGGTCCGGAGCCGGAATCTCAGAGCCCCACACCTTGATGGCGCGCATGCGGCTGGACGGGCAATCGTAGTAGGTAAGCTGCAATAATGTGGGGCGCCGCCACCCGCGGGTCATCATCCTCGTAATAGTGACTAACTTCTCGCGTCGCGTCAGCGTCTGCGTCTGCGTCTGCGTCCGCGCCCTCTTCCTCGTCGTCTCTGGAGAGTAATCTCCATCAGAGTCATCAGTTGTCTCGTCCGCGTCCTTGTAGCAGACGACCCTCTTAAGTGGCCGCAGGCCTTCATGGCCTCGTCGATAAAACTCGCTCTCCGTCGTCTTTTGCCTCTCGAGGAGGCGCTTCTTGTGGGCGTTTCTAGTTCTACCCATCGTTGCGCTTCCTTTTGGCGCAGCGGCGGCGTGTGGCGGTGTTAGTTGTTTCTGGCGTCCAGCTCAGGACGCGCCCCATGGGCAGCCGTAGCGACGCCTGTAGGTGCGACGCCGAAGGCTATCCACACCCGATGGCCAGCACTGGGGCAGCCTCTCTGGGGAGCCTCTCGCAACTTTCGCAAAGAAACAGTGGCACCCGCGCGTTGGGTGACGGAAGAAAGGACAGGGGCACCCGACAGCTATGAGCAAACATATATATAACACAGGGGCGGCCGGAGTCGGTCACGTGCGCGCGCGCTTCGGCGGCGGGCTCGTCGTCTTGTGGAGCTAGGTATGGTATGGTATGGTATGGTATGGTATGTTACCACGAGTTTGAGCGCGGCAAATCAAATTTGCTCTCCGCTACTCCAACTGCTGGACTTTGTCATTGCGTATCGGGCGCCGGCGAGGCTCCAAACGCTCCCACGAGGACGTCCAGCTTGAAAACGCGGCTGCGCCGCACTAAAATCTGCTGCTAACCAAGCGACACTCAAAACCGCTGTAACCAAGCGACGCGATGCTCTCGGACTGCTACAGCGACCTCGTCCCCGAGACCGGCGAGCGGCTCTGCTGCTACGACGACGTCGAGGACGCGGCGCCGCGCCTGCCGCTCGCGACGGCGTCCTTCGACGAGGCGGCAGACCGCCTCGTCGTGGGTGACGCCGCTGGTGTCGTCTGGGAAATTAATGGCGGCGCCAAGAGCGCGTTGGAAACGCATCATCAATTAGAGGACGCGCCGCTCACGCGCCTGGAGGCGGTGTTCCGTCTGCCGGGCTCGGTCAACGAGCCCGCGCGCCCGGGCGCCACGGGCGGCCGGCCGTGGGCCGTGGCGCGTTGTGTAAGAGGGACGAGAAATGGAGACGTCCTGCTGGTCGGCGCGGCGCGGCGCGACGTCTGCGTCGCGTCCCTCAAGGGCGTCGCCTCGCTGAGCAACAAGAACACGTTTTTGGGCGGCGCATCTGTCAGAGTCGTCGGTAGGCATGAAAGACGCATCACGTGCGTGTCCGAGGCGTCGACGGTCGCCGTCGCGACGGGCGACGTCTCCGGCGATGTGAGAGTTGCGGCGCTGTCGTGCGACGCGCTCGGTACGGGATATGACGCCGCGGATCCGTTAAATGTTGAAAAACGAGCGCGAAGCGAGGAGACCATGGCGAATGCCGATTTGTTATTAGATCAGGGCACGGCCCAGGCGCCGCGCGCGCACCAGGGCGCCGTGACCGCCGTTTACCTCGTAAGAGACCCGCTCGACGCGCGCGTGGTCATCTCCTGCGGTGTTGATGCCAAGGTGCGGGTCTGGGCCTTCGGCCAGGCCGAAGGTGTTTTTGCGCTGACGCTCGCGCGCCAATTAAGCACGGGAGAGCACACGCCGACGTCTATATGTCCATTAAAACGCACGGAGATGCTGCTCGCCGTGGGCCACGCCGAGGGCCTGGTGAGCGTCTGGGCCGTCGACGAGGACGAGCCTTCATTAAGGTCGCTCTGCGACGACGGCGGGCGCCGCGTGGTCCGGCTCGAGGCGAGGGAAGCTAACGTCGTCGCGACGGACGACCAGGGTTCCATCATGAGCTTCGGCCTCGAGAAGGGCGGCTCGCTCGTGCCCATGGGGTCGATGAAAGGAGAGGCGCCGTATTTGGCGCTCCGCGGGCTGGCGGAGGCCGGCGGCCCGACGGCCGTCGCCGCCGACGGCGCCCTCCTCCAGCCCTTCGCGCCGCCGCGCGCGCCGCCGCCCGAGGCCGAGGACGTCTTCGAGCGGCTCTCGCGGCCGACGACGCCGCGGCGGAGCCGCTCGCCGTCGTCTACATCGCGGTCGCCGCGCCGCTACGCGTCGCCGCCGCGGTCGCCGCCGCCGCCGGCGCTCTTCGAGGCCGAGGCGCCGGCGTCGCCTCGCGGCCTCGCCTCGCCGTCTGCCCGCCGGCCGCCCGCTGCGGCGACGCCGCCGCGCCGCCCGTCGGCGTCGCCGCGGACCTCGCTGTCGCCGCGTCGCGCGGCGCCGCGCGGCCGCGGCGCCGCGGCGACGGCGCCGGCGCGGCCGGCGGCGGGCCCGCGGCGGCCGCGGCGGTCCGCGAGCCCGCGGCGGTCCCTGTCGAGCACGCGGCGATCGCTGTCACCGGAGGCCGCGCCGCGCGGCCGCGCGCCGACGCCGGCCGCGGCGCCCGTGAGGCGCAGAAGCCGCGCACCGAGCCCGCCGCCGCCGCCCGGCAACCCTCCGCGGTCCGAATGCGCCTCGGCCTTCGCCCGCGCGCCGCCGCCGGGCGGCGACCGCACGCTCGACGATCTGCGCGTCGAGGAGGCCGTGGCGCGGGCGCGGGCCCTCGCCACGAAGCAAAAGGAGGCCGAGGCCGCGGTCAAAGCCCGGGCGCGCGACTACGTCGACGCGCAGTCCCGGCGCCAGCGGGCCTACGAGGCCCCCGAGAACCTGGTGCCCGTCGGCCTCGACGCCCAACCTCGCAGACGCATCGTGCCCAAGCAGGTCGACGGCAAGTGGCTCGCGCGCCTCGACGCGCTCCGGCCGCGCGAGGCCGACTTCCCCCTGCCCGACGACGGCGCCGACGCGCTCGCGGCCCGTGTGCCGGCGCCCGCCGCGCCACGCGTCCGCGCCCAGCTCGCGCGCCTCGACGACGCGCTCGGCGACGCGGCGTACGCGTTTCCGGCGCTCGCGTTTTGATCGAGGATCCCTCCCCCTTTCCCCGTTTAATGCACTGCATACGATAGCCCTCGGTGGAAGTAACGTCCAGCCCTACACGAGACGTTTTGTTTACTAGTATGTCGCAGCTAGCTCGGCAGCGTCGCGATTGCGGCTCCGAGCTGCTACTGCCACCACTGCTCACCTTCCGCGCACTTCTGCAGGCAGAGATTAGTGCTGGCATCCTACAAAAGCAATTACATTCGATTACGGACATGCGTTGACGACTTGTGAGACATGATGCATCATATGATAAGCACTTTCAGTGCCGCCGCAGCCTTGTCCTCGCGGGCCCATGGCCTGGCGCCGCCGCGCGCCAGTCCGCGCGCCACCGTGCGTCTCGCAAGCACGCTCTTCGACGACGTGCCCGTGACGCCCCTCTACCGCGCGCCGGGCAGCGCCTTCCAGGGCATGCCGTCGACGCCGGGCTGGGAGTCTGGAAGACTTGACGAGCTCACCGACTGGGCCACGAGCGACCGCGCGAACCGGCCGGTCATGTGCGAGTATAGATCAGAGGGCGGCTGGCTCTGGTCGAAGTGGCGCGGGACCGTGCTCCAGATGGTCCTCGTGCCGGTGCTGGCGTCGATGTCGCTGACCGTTTCTACCGACATCCTGGCGCACGCCTTCTCCGCGGCGGACTGGTCGCTGTTTGGCGTGCCGCCTGCCGAGGACGCGCTCATTTCACAATTAAGAGGCCTAGCCACGCTCTGGGAGTACCAGCTCACGCTGACGATTTTCGTGCTCACGTTTTTCACGCAGCAGGCCTACGCGCACTACCGCTCGGTCTACTTCTGCGCGCGGGCCATCCAGGGGCGGATCAACGACGTTTGTTTGTTGTTGGCCGTGGGCGCCACTAGAGGAGAAGTGGAAGGCGCCACCTCCACCTATTCGGACGACGGCGCGGCGCTCGTGGAGCTTTGTGCGCGTTTAATCAGATTATGCCACACGTTCTTCTGGGCGACGACGCCGACGACGTCGGATGGTGTGGGAGACGGAGGCCTCGTCGACGGCGACGGCCCCACGGACCTCGAGCCGTCCGAGCGCGTGCAGGCGGGCCCCGAGCTCCTGAGCCCGCAAGGGTTACGAAGCTTGGTGGCCGCCGGGCAGCTCACCGCGAACGAGCGGACGGCCCTGCTCAAGACGGGCCTGCCGCCGTCCCAGTACTGGTGCGTTTTACTGGAGTGGGTGGGACAGTACGCGCTTGAGGGCGTCGACCACGCGGCGCTCCGCGACTCTCCCGGTTTTGAAGAGAGATTGCTGCGGGAGCTGACGCAGATCCGGGCGGAGATGTTCAGCATTGGCGACTTCCAGGCGGGCCGCATGCCCCTCGCCTACGTGCAGCTCGTCCAAGTGCTAGTGGATTCGCTGGTCATCATCGCGCCCGTCGCTTTGTACGCGAAGCTCGGCGCGCTGTCCATACCGCTATGCGGCCTCCTGACCCTCTTCTTCAAGGGGCTCCTGGAGCTATCAAAGTCGTTCCTCGACCCCTTCGGGAACGAGGGCTTCCCCGGCCAGAACATTCGGGTCGACGTCCTCGTCTCGGAACTGAACTTCGGGGCGCAGTCGCGGTGGTCGGCCGCGGGCGCGGTGCTGCCGGAGCGCGACCGCGACGGGCCGCGGCCGCTGGACACGGTGCTGGAATACTGCTCCGCGTGGCCCGACGACCCGGGCTGCGAGGCCGACGCCGTCGCCGCGACGGGGGACGGGTAAATTTGGAGATCGAATCCAGTTCCCATCGGGAGGGGCACTTTGTTGATACTAAATCTCGTCAGATGCGTCGCGCGCGGCGGCCGCCCGCGACAATTCCTAGGTAGTCGATGTTACGGTGCTAGGACTAGTGGGCGGAGCCCCTGGGGGGGAGACACCGCGCGTCGCCGATTCATCGGCGGCGGGCGCGGGCCGCTTCTTCAAACAATTAAAATTCCTAGATTGCTAGCGGCATGTAAGACACTAGCAAGCACCTCAATCGGGTGTAAAAAAACGAGACTGTGCGCGAGCGCGTGGACGCCAAGGACCGCCTGCATCTCACGAAGTGCCGCAAAAAATGCCGAAGAAATCACAGAGCAAAGCACCGGCCAAACGCAAGACTGTAAGCAAGAAGGCCAAGCAGCCTGCGCCCGAGCCGGAGGAGGAGCCCGAGCTCGTGCTCGCGCAGAGTGCGGAGGTCACGCACGAGAGCGGCGTGCTCGACGACGCCGCCGTCGTCGAGGCGCTGGGTCAGACGGAGGGCGAGTCGCTCGACGCATTTTCTGCCACGACGTCCGCGCCGCTGGGCGCGGTCGCCGGCGCGGCTTTAGGGAACGCGCGCTGCCGCGTGCTCGACCTGAGGAACTGCCCGCTGGACGACGCGGGCGACGCGGCGTTCCGCGAGGCCCTCTCCACAAATACGACTATAGTGGCGGTGCGGACGTCCGTGAACCTCGACGACGTCGCGGCGACGCGTGCTTCAAACGGGCTGCCTCCTTTAATAGTTACGGACGAGGACTCGGAGGATAGTGAAGACGAGGAGGATGAGGGCGTCTACTGCGACGGGGCGAAATGCGGCAGGCTGCTCGCCGGCGACGCGGAGGTCTTTACGGACGGCACGCGCGACTTCTGCGCCTCGTGCAAGGGCTCGAAGCGGGGCCTGCGGCGCGCGCTCGCGCGGGACCGCTTCGCGGACGCGGTCCTGGCGGACATGAGTAACTAGAGTTACGCGGTTCATTTTGCCTCTTCCTTCTCGCCCTTGTCGCGCGAGCGGCTGCGCGAGCGGTCCTTCTCCTTGCCCTTGTCGCGGGAGCGGCTGCGCGACCGCGAGCGGCTGCGCGAACCCTTGCCGTCGTCGCTCGACGACACGCTCTCGCCGCG
>Ga0209404_10002932_pt1 | contig 10254 bp, 3 predicted proteins | sample TroAtlMetagenome_2_FD_187447 | JGI IMG/M metagenome (GOLD analysis project Ga0209404, IMG submission 187447) | Marine eukaryotic phytoplankton communities from Atlantic Ocean - Tropical Atlantic ANT8 Metagenome (SPAdes) (version 2) | ecosystem: Environmental > Aquatic > Marine > Oceanic | place... | reverse complement strand
AGAGAGAGAGAGAGAGAGAGAGAGAGAGAGAGAGAGAGAGAGAGAGAGAGAGAGAGAGAGAGAAATATCTAAAAATAGAAATGTTACATCGTTATTCTCGAATCCCAATAAGGAAGACTAAGAAGCGAAACTGGCCATGGTACATTTTACTGTCCGTGGATTGGGTGATGCGGTGTCATGCAAAATAACAGGGACGTGGTCTTAACAAATTGAATGTTCCGTTGGATATGTTAAAAAAGAAGTTTCAGCTAAATACATTAAATGTTCGCTTAGTCTTTCGTTAAATTTCATTTAAAGAAAGGTAAGTAGCAGGAAGGGACAAACACGTTCTTTTCGAAACATTCTCTCATCGGGGAAATTTGCTCAATCGTCAATCGACGCTTTCGTAATCATCAGAAATCGGGGCCCTCTCGCCGAAAGGGGGGTAGACTAAAGGATCAAATCCTTTATGAAATTCGTCAGTTCATTTACGTTTCATTCCTGTCGCGTTTCGTCAGTTTATGAGTAGTTAGATACTAAAAAAGGATCAGCTCGTCAGCTTCATTTCGTTTTCACATTCGTTAAAGTATTCTATCGTCGAAATTGATTCGTTCTCTACCCCGTCAAATTAAGTACGATGGCTTGATTCAGTTTATCGAATTCGAGCTCACAACTTTTCGATTAATCTCGGAAGCACGACTAATATTTATCGCTTTGGAGTCGACTACAGTAAGTACCGGCTGGAACCATTAAACCTTTAGCTAAGGTCAAATTAGTAAAACTATGAAGACGGGGGGAGCATTTCTCATCATGGACGATTACAGTCGATCCTGCTATCGTTTTTTCTTGTTATGAAATTTCAATTGAAATTGAAATTGGGGGGAGTGAAAAGAAAAGAGACGCAGGAACGACCTCTCGAACCATTCTTCCTAACATAAACAAGCAGTAAACAAGTCGTAGTTTGTTATGCTAGTGAAAGAAAGAGTCGCACGCTAATATTATTAAATATTTAGCAATTCATTTCAGTTATCTTATTTAAGATATTCTTTAATTTTCTAATGAGAAATCTGACACGAAGTACAAACTGAAGAAGGAACTCTCAAGCTTATAACGCTTCGTGAGTCCCTCAGTATTTGAAATATTTAGGCTTAGTTTAGTATAGTTAGTTTAATATATATATTCTTTTTCAATAGAACGACGGTATTTCAGCACGATTTCCTTGTTTTCCTTTCGCGCGGCCGTTTCGTTGACGTTAGAGTTCGAATTCCTTTACAGTCGTTGAAGCGACACGGACGACGGTTCTATTCAGGGAGTATTCGGTGTCATCAAGTATAAGCGGATAATATACGACTAATTTTCTTTAAACATCTTTAGTCTTTATCTCGTCGAGTTACGAGTTGACTCGTATTTTTCCTATCCGTACGCGCAGAGTAATATCTCGTTTCATTCTTTCGATATTTTGAGTTTCACGTAATTATCTTTTCTACCTCTGACACGATGCCGATCACAGAAAGAGACGTCAGAGCGGTGACGCGGGCTTTGGATGACGTCCTCCAACGCTACCAGAACGCTTTGGAAGCCGACAGCGTCCCGGACGAAGAGCGCCGAAGATTGAGGACCGAGCTCGAGTCGGAGATGGCTGACGCGAAGGCGTCGGCGCATTTGTCTAAGGGAAGTAAGGTTAACGCTACCAAGTTAAACGAGAAGATATTCTCGGTAAGATCGGTTTTGAACGCTGGTAAAGACGCGGGAGGGAGGTCTTCGGTCCCGTCGAAGAACTTATCGGCGACCAAGGTTGTTTCATCCCGACCTAATTCAGCTACTTCCCCAAAGGCTATGGGCGAAGAGCGATCTGAGGTGCGCTCTGACCGAGAGGGGGCGTCGCTGGAGACGAGAAGCGTCGCGCGCACGACCGCGTCATCGGCGAGAAGCGTGGTGGCGAAAAGGAACGCGTTGGAACGGATGCAGCTCGAGGAAGAACAAAAGATCTGCGACGAAATGGCGGACGCGGAGAAAGAAGCGCGTCGTCTTCAGGAGGAAACGGAAGAAATTCTTCGCCTTAAGAAGAATGAAATGGAAAGAAAGCTATTGGAAGCACGGCATCGACGCGAGCAAGCGGAAGCCGATTTGGACGACGAAGAAGATACCATTTCGGGTAAAAGTAACAGGACGAAAAATTGGGTCATCGGTCAGAACGCGAGTGGTTACAGTCACAGTCACAGTCAGTCGGGCGAAAGCTACGAAACGGCTTCGAACCACAATGGGGATAAAAATTTTAATTTACCCGAATTCGCTGAGGTTGATTCGCCATCGGGTGACGAGCTCGGAAAGGAGGCGTGGCAAATAGTCGAAGGCAACCGGAAGACCTCGAAGAACGGGAAGCCCAAGGCGGTGGAAAGGCCGGTTCCGAAGCCACGCTCAAAAGCTAAGTTGTTATCGGGCGCGCCGTTCGAACGAAAGACGCTGGCGCCGACGCTGACGTCGACGCCGATCGACGCGGCGACGTCGACGCCGGTTCCGCCGTCCATTTCGGCGCCGACGCCAGTCGCTGCTGCGCCTCAGACGTCGACGTCGACGGAGGGAGGGAGGTTGGATGAGACTGCTTCATTGTTGGGCCTTCAGTCGCAACAGCTGGCATTCCAGTACCTAGTGGGAAAGAGGCCGAAAGTATTTTTTAAAAAAGGCGGGAAAGTCGACTTCGAACAGTATTTGATGGAATTCGAATCGGCAGTTTCAATTCCGGGTTTGACGCCGGAAGTGAAACTTTCAGAATTAAAGTTCTGGTTTATAAATATTCCAGGTATCATCGTTTCCAAGTTTCTCTTACGTAAGGATTGCGAAGCGGCGTTGCAGGAAGCCGTCGAAGAGCTGAAGGAGGAATTCGGGAAAAGGAGGACGTCCCCGGACGAAATGCTGGAAGAGCTTTTGGAGGGCGACAAGATACCGGCGAAAGATGTCGACGCTACGGACGAGTTCGTGGCGAAGTTGGGCGCCATCTATTATCTGGCGAAAAACACAGGCCGCGAGGCGGAATTCAACAGAAGAAAACTCTACGAAACCATCTTAAGAGTTAAGTTGCCGCAATACAAGTTCAAGTGGTTGCAAAAGTGGGCCAAAAACGAGAATGGAAAAGGCTCACCTTTATCGTTTTCGAATTTTCTAGCGTATTTGAACGAGTCGAGAAAATTGTCCGAGACCGTGAGTAGATGCGAGAAGGCCGGCGCGGCCGATCGAGTGGACGGAAGAAAACCGGCGACGACGCCGTCAGCGACGCCGGCAACGAATACGAATGCGAGACCGGGATACGGCTCGTCGAGAAGATTTACATCGGCTTTTGAAAATTCTACGTCGACGCAAGTTCCGACAAGGACGAAGTTTCTTCCGTCCAGTAGAATCAGACCTGAAATGAAGAATGAATATGTTAAAAAAAATGCCTTTGAAATGAAAAGCAACGGTGAAGCCGGTTACGAGGCTCGTAACCAATTTTACTGCCTTATGTGCAACCATCCGCATAAATTAAATGATTGCCCGAGTTTCGTTTCACTTTCTGTCGATGAGAGAACGACGTATTGCAAAAATAATGACGTATGTTTCAAGTGCTTAGGGGCGGGCCATAGAGCTGTTTCTTGCGCGTCGAGGGCGGGTTGCTCACTCTGTGGGGAATCTCACCACGGCGCACTCCACGGCGCCGCTCTCGTTTCTTCGCTAAATAAAAACGCCTCAACATTCGTTGCTAATCGCGTGTCGTTTTCAGCGAAAGCGGCTTCCGCGTCGCCAATCGATCAGGATAGTGCATGACTAGCAGGGGTATCAACCGGCGATGGGGTCACAAGACCCATCGTGCCGGTCGTTATTCACGGAAAAAAAGGGACGGTTAAAACTTATTGTATGCTAGATTGGGGGGCGACGAGATGCGTCGTACACGAGGACGTCGTCCGCGAGTTAGATTTACCGTTAGAAAAAAGGAACACACGGGTCACTACGATAGATTCGATTAAAGAAGGCTCGAGGAACGTGTCATCGTTTAGATTAACTAATCTGGAGGGGAATTATGATTTCCCCGTGTCAAGGGCGCTGGTAAGTGATATACTGACGTTGGAGGGAGATGTACCTCCAACTCAAAACGACATCAAGGGTTATAGTCACTTGGAAGGGGTGGAGTTGCCGGACGAATTACCGGACAAAAAGGTCGGTTTAATCCTTTCGGCGGATTACGCGTGGGGTTGGTTAGGCGGAGATTGTCGACGAGGCGCTCGGGACGAGCCGGTATGTTTCTTAACCTGTTTCGGATGGGCTTGCGTAGGTCACAACAGGTCGTCGACTTCGGACATTGTCTCTCATTTTCGCATCGACGCCGACGACCTTGAATTGAAGGAGGATTTGAATAAGGTTTTTGGGCGAGACTTTGAAGACATCGCCGTAAATAAAAAATGTCCGTCCGTTAGAGACCTGCATGCTTTGAAGCAACTGCGGGATTCGGCTCGTTTCGATGACGATTTGCATCATTGGAAGGTAGGTTTACCTTGGGCGACATCGCGGGAGGATGCCGCGAAGATTCTAAATTCGGTAGATTCATCAACCCCGTCGTTAAACCGTCTCATCAAGTCGACGGAGCGCTTGAGGAGAGACCCTGTATTGAAGGAGAAGGTAATGAAGCAAATGAATAGCTTAATCAGCGGCGGCCAAATTAAGAAAGTCGATCCGAAGATGGAACAAAGGGACGGCATCCCATACTGGGTCATGCCGACGTTATTTGTGACGCGGCCGGACAAACCGGGTAAGGTACGCGTCTGTCAAGACGCAAAGGCCAAGGTAAAAGGCGTTTCCCTAAATGATAATCTGTTAACGGGTCCCGACCTGGCAAACAGCCTTTTGGGCATTTTGTTTCGTTTCCGTCGGCACAAAGTGGTCGTCAGTGCTGACATTAAAGAATTCTACCATAACGTATTCGTCGACGACGACGATGTTCAAGTAAACCGTTTTTGGTGGTACGAGGACGAGGAGATGACGAAGAAGGCTCTCTTCGAGGTCCGCGTGCACATAATGGGAGAAACGTCATCGGCTACAGTGGCGGCCTTTACTCTCCAGAACCACGCCGAATCCATCCGAGGTTCAGCACCCATCGAGGTCATAGAACAGATTTTAAAATCTTTCTATGTTGACGATTTCCTTTCTTCTTTTCCGAACGTTGAAACGGCTCGTAAGATGCGTACAGATCTGACAGCCGCTTTGAAGCGCGGTGGACTCGACCTGTGCAAATGGAAAAGCACCCATGAAGAAGTCCTATTGGATGACGAAAAAGGTCAGGATGCTGAAAAGGTCTTCAAAGAGTTCGATGATGATATCCTCGAAAAAGTACTGGGCGTTGCTTATACGTTTAAAAAAGATTTTTTATCTTTCAAAGTGAAAGAGGGCGCAGCGGATGGGGAAATAAAATCAAGAAGGATGCTGTTGTCTACCCTAGCGAAATGTTATGACCCATTGGGCGTCGTAGCTCCTTTCACAATTTTAGGTAAAATGCTATTTCAAGAAGCTATCAACGAAGAAGGAGGATGGGACACACCTTTGAGTGAGGATTTGAAGAAAAGGGCGAATGCTTGGAGACTTGGAATTTCGGACTTGCTAGAGATTCGCGTACGTCGATGGGTGGCGAACGATGACACCACCGATTCTGTACCCGACCTTCATATCTTCTCAGACGCAAGTAAAGTGGGGTACGGTTTTTGCGTATATCGTAGGGCTGTGAACGAAACAACGGGGGAAGTTTCAGTGGCTAATATGTACTCGAAAGCTAGAATTATTCCCAAGGTAAAAAATGTGAAAACTAAAGCTCGTCACCACGAGTCTATTCCGAGATTTGAATTAACGGCGGCGGCGGCAGCCGCCGAGTTCTTCGAAAGCTTTAAACCTGAAGCCGGCGAAGAATTCGGGAAAGTTTTTTTTTGGACAGATTCTACTTGCGTTTTAGCTCAAATTCGGGACGAAAAGTCAAGATTCGATACTTTTGTCTCGAATAGGAAGTCAAAAATAAATTCAAGTACGGAGGTCGATTCTTGGAGGTGGATATCGACGGATCAGAACCCGGCCGATATGTTATCGAGAGGCATGTTGCCAGGCGATAAAAAATGGGAGATGTTTCATTATGGGCCCGAGTTTTTGTATCACGATGAAAGTACCTGGTGTAATTCGCCAGAGCCAGTTATAGAAGCCGCGATTGGCGCGTTAAATGTAGTTTTCGAAGAGCCATCCCAGGCAGTCGTCGATTGTACCGAATTGAGGTTGGTCGATAAGTTAAGTTCATGGCAAAGGAAGGTGGAGCGAATAGCTTATGGCCGGATTGGTGCGGAGAAGTTCCTAAAATGGAGATCGAATGGCGAGTATCAAAAGGTAGATCACCTAACGATTTTGCAGGTCAATCTGGCTGAGGAGAGCCTTATTAGGGCGATCCAGAGGAAGCACTTTTCTAAAGAAATGGATGAATTGTCAAGCTTGGGGATAAAAGGCCCAAATCAGTTTTGCAAAGATCTTAAATTGAATAATTCCCCTTTGCGAAAGTTAAACCCTTACATGGACGAAAAAGGTATTTTGCGGATGGGGTCTAGATTATTTTATGCATCCTCACTTTCGTGGGACACGAGATGTCCAATTATCCTTCCTAAAAAGGATTCTAACGTCGAAGCTTTAATCAGACAAAAGCACAAAATGGAAAAACACGCAGGAACCGATCATATTTTCAACCTATTAAGAAGGGAGTATCACATTATCAATGGGAGGCAATCGATCAGAAAGGTCGTGTCTTCATGTCTTTTTTGCCAAAAAGCCTTTAAAAAACCGGTAGATGCAAACCGGATGGGACCTTTACCGTCGGTTCGCGTCGAGGAAGGTCCGCCTTTCGACGCCGTAGGCGTAGATTTATTTGGAAATTTTGAGGTCACTCGTGGGGGCAGACCTCATCATAAAATATGGGTCGTTATATTTACTTGCTTAAAAAGTCGAGCCGTCCATTTCGAGTGCGTGTTCGATTTGTCCGTTTCGTCTTTCATTATGGCCCTTCAAAGAGTTTCCTCGAGGAGAGGGGGGATTCGTTCTCTTTACAGCGATAATGCTTCTAACCTTCGTGGATCGGACGCCGAGTTGAAACGCGCCATGGAGGTATGGAACGACTCTAAAGCTGCTGACGAGTTTCGTTCAGTCGGCGTTTCTTGGACTTACAACGCGCCGTTGGCTTCGCACAGGTCGGGAGTTTTCGAGAGGTTAATTCGATCGTCTCGGCATTTCCTTCACGAGATTTTATCTAAAGATTCAATCGACGAGACGGTATTTAATACTACTCTAATAGTCGTCGAGGGCATCCTTAATAGGCGCCCAATTACCCATGTTTCGTCCGACGAGAAGGACATCGACGCCTTATCTCCATCTGACTTGCTTTACCCAGGGACGAGGGCCCACAGCAGCATTAACATCGTTCCCCCGTCGACCGTATCTGGCGAGGAGTTCGAAAAAGGCTGGAAAAAAGCACGAGGGTTAACTCAGTTATTTTGGAAAAAATGGTCTTCTTCTTATTTGAATTCTCTAAAGGAGCGTCAAAAATGGAATAACAGCATGAACAACTTACAGAGGGATCAGATTGTCTTGATGGTGGACGAAGGTCAGCCACGGGACTGTTGGAGAATCGCCCGAGTCACCGACGTCCGCGGAGAAGGGGATCACATCCGTACAGCTTTGGTAAAACTTCCTAATGGGAAAGTGTTCGAGAGAGATGTTACGAAGCTTGTATATCTTGAATTGGACAATTAAGTCGAGTTTGTTCGTTTAATTCATTGTTTAAGTTTATTCGACGGCAACAGCCGCCTTTATTAGGTCGCGTTTTTTTTTTCATTGTTTAAAGTATACTTAATTCTCGGATCTTCGACTTTGTACGGCGACAGCCGTTCATACTCGCTTCGTGCAAAGGAAAGAAGGGGGCAACAATTTCGCCGTCGGCGACAGCCGCTTTTTATTGTTTCGTAAGGGAAATGGATGGTAGTTACCTATGAACTCGGTTGCTCGACGGGGGGGAGGAGTTCTTCGTCTTCGTATCAATTTTGTAACGGCGACATTCGCCGTAGTCGGTGATATTTCGCGCGGCGACTATCGCCCGTCGTGGTAACGAGTGGTATTCGTTCGTTAGATACTCATTCCTCGCGATATTTTTCCTTCAAGCTTCGTCGAAACAAAAATAACCAATATGTATTATAAAGTCGAGTCGGCTTATACACGATTATCCTCATTTTTCCGGGTATTTTAGAGGCGACAGCCGCCATTTATGGTGAATTCGTTTGCCTTTTCGATGCCCGCGTAAGAAAAGAAAAAAAAGGGGACGGAATCGACCCTATTTTAAGAGTTATTAAGAAAAAGACGTCTTTTCGAGAGCCATCGACGGCCATATTTTTTTCTACGATTTCTGCCTGCTCTCGATCAGGTCCGATTTCGTTCGACGGTTCTAATAAAACCGCGGATCTCCCTCGAATTGCCTCAAACGCGACGGGAATCCGGCGAAAAAAACTACGTAAGAAAAAAAGAAGAAAAAAATCGTACATAAATAAATAAAAGTAGGGAAATGTTCATTAGCTCATTTTCGTCGGCTACCGTGCGTAATTTAAAAAAAAAGAAGAAGAAAAAAAGCGAAGAAAAGAAAATAATTCTCGAAAAGGACGCGCCGGAAGAAGTTCGTCGAAGAAGTCGACTCACAAGAAAGAAGCCGTCACAAGAAAGAAGCCGTCACAAGAAAGAAGTCGGAGATATTCCCTATCTCACTCGGGAGACGCAGAGTACGCTCATAAGACGACCCCGGTTCCAGTGGAAAGAAGAAAGAAGTCGGAGATATTCCCTATCTCATTCGGGAGACGCAGAGTACGCTCATAAGACGACCCCGGTTCCAGTGGAAGTCAAGCGGAACCGGAAGTGCGCTCGAACTCCGGGAGACGCTGAACTTGTTCGTAAGTCGACCCCAGTTCCAGGATGGACGAAGACGATGAGGTCCTCGTGGAGTTTTTCATACCCGAAATCGATGACAGCACAGATGTAAGATAATTTTCTTTTTTTATTATTTTTTGGATTAAGTGAAGGAAAATACGTTAATATATGAACATATATTAAGGTATTATCGTAGTATTTCAAATATTCGATATATCGTTCGCATATCGACGTAAAAAAAAAAAAAAGAAAGAAAGTCGCTTCAGTGTCTTATCGCACGACCAGAGTATGGCGATACGATACGTTAATAGTAGCACACGTTGATACTTTATCGCATTAATTTTGAGTGTTTCGAGTCATTATCATTTAAACAACGTCATAAATAGTCGCTACGTGACGGAGTCTTTCGTTCGGTCGGAGCTACACGCTTTACGGTCGGTCGGTCATTTTTTTTTTTTTTTCCCTTCCCACGTCATTACGATCCCATCATTTCTTCTTCCAGCCTACGGAGGCTTGCCGCTTGCGCGTCGAGTGTCGCGATCTCGTCGGCGGGAGGCGGGGGCCGATCAACAACGAAACTTTCAACAAGATAAATCAATATCTTCCTCGGGCGGTGGCCGAGCAGAGAGCGCAAGAGGGGCTTATCGGCGGCCAGATGCCAGGCCGTGGCGGATCGGCGGCGAGTCGCGACGCGGAATCTTCGCAGCAAGCCGCCGCCGGAAGTTCAGCAGCAGCCGCTACTACGACGACCACGACGATCACCGAAACCACGAATCTTCGTTGGATTGCCGACGCGCCGACGCTTCGCAACTTGGACGAGAGGGCGCGGAATGCGGAAAAGGAAAAGAGAGATAAGGAGGAGAAAGAAAGAAGAGAGAATAGGGGCAAACGAAAGGCGGAGAGGGAGGAAAGGGAGAATTTCATGGCGGAAAGAAAGAAGTTCGAGGAGGAGAAAGCGAAGTGGGAAAGAGAGAAAAGAGGAAGGGAGGAGAACAGCAGCGGTCGCGGAAGAGATCGTCGGTCGAAATCTCCAAGGCGCCGTTCAAAGTCTCCCGGACGCCGTTCAAGATCCCCGAGACGTCGCTCGAGGTCTCCGAAAAGGAACAACGAAGTCCGAAACCGTTTGCCTTCATTCTTCCAAGAATGTCTAACAAGAGCGGATCAACTCCGCGACACCAGCGCCGATTTGTTAGAGTACGTGGGCCATTCGTCGGAGGCGTATCGCTTAAAAAGGAAAATCCAGAACGTCGGGCAGATGCCGCAAGGCAATTCAAGAAAGGTTGATAACAGGCAAGTAAACAACAAGAAAGGAAGACTGTC
>Ga0209404_10002929_pt1 | contig 10261 bp, 16 predicted proteins | sample TroAtlMetagenome_2_FD_187447 | JGI IMG/M metagenome (GOLD analysis project Ga0209404, IMG submission 187447) | Marine eukaryotic phytoplankton communities from Atlantic Ocean - Tropical Atlantic ANT8 Metagenome (SPAdes) (version 2) | ecosystem: Environmental > Aquatic > Marine > Oceanic... | reverse complement strand
TAAGGCAGGCACTCGTTATGTTCGTTTAGACATTAAGGGTGGTGGATGTGCAGGCTTTGAATACAAATGGTCTACTACAAATGAACGGGAAGATACTGATTGTTTATTAGGTAACGTATTAGTTGTATCTTTAGAATTAGAGCTATATCTATTAGGCACTACTTTAGATTGGGTAGAGGGTGAGTTTAATAGTGAATTTAAGATTACTAATCCTAATAGTAAGAGTTCGTGTGGCTGTGGGGAATCGTTTAGTGTATAGCCTTTAAAAATTTTTCGCTTTAAGAGAGCGAAACTTTAGTTGTTAACTTGTGCGGAATTTGTATATGACCTATGTAGTAAATGAAAAGTGTATAAAATGTAAGTTGATGGATTGCGTTGATGTCTGTCCTGTTGATTGTTTCTATGAAGGTGAAAATATGTTGGTTATTAATCCTGATGAATGTATTGATTGTGGTGTATGTGAACCTGAATGTCCTATTAGTGCTATTGTTGAGGAATCAGAAGCAAGTGGCTTAATGAAAAAAGTAAATGATGAGTATTCTCGTATATGGCCTAACATAACAGAAAATAGAGATAGTCCTTATGGTGACGCTTTAAAGGATGAACCAAATAAGTATGACAAGTATTTCAAAGAAAACATCAAGGAATAGATACGTTCAATTAATTAGTCTCCATAAAAGTGGATCTACGTGGGTGCAAAGTTATATTCATAAAGCATATAGACGTTTTGGTGTTACATTACCTCCTAGTAATTTGTATAATGAGTTTTTTACACAGGAGGATTGGGGTCCTGATACTCCAAAAAGAGAAAACTCAATGACAGAGCCTGCCATAAATGATCCCTTTATTAAATGGTCTATGAACAAGCGTATTGCGTTAGTAAAGGAACTTCGTAATTTTGGTTTAGAGTTAGCACATAAAGCACATGTACCTGAAATCATATCTATATGGCCTTGGTTTAAAACCTTTTATAAAGACCATAATATATTAGTTTTAAAAAGACGGCATATGTTTACACATTGGTTAACAATATTGTTTTATAATTGTATTAAACTTGCAACAGGTCCTAATGTTGTTAAAGGTAATAACAAAGAGGGTTATACTTATATCACACCATCAAAGTTAGAAAACCCACGTGCTGAAGATATTATAAAAAGCACAATACAAGAATACAAAGTAGAATTTAAATTTAATGAAACATGTTGGAATAACTTTGTTAATAATGTTCGCTTTTTAAATGATGTTGTTATTGAAGAATTAGATAAACCACAAATAATATGGACCGAAGATATTACTACAGAATGGTTAGAAGATTACTTTAAAGTTGTTTTAAAAAAGTTACCTCAACCTTTTACTACCTTTGATTATAAAACTTATTATAAACCAGAAGATATGAAAATCATAAGAGAAATATTTGAAGAACGTTTTTACAATGAATTTCAATATTGGGGTTATGAATATAATTAAAACTCTAAAAAAGGATTATTATCATCATACTTTATAAAAGGATTAAATGCCCATGCTTTTTCATAACACCAAAAGCATTGCCAACACCATTCAGTAAAGTTATTAGTTTGATTAGGTCCACCAACACAACTACGTGTGATAGGATATAAGTCTTCTATTAAACCTTCTTCATTATAGATATGTGCAATAAATCTTTTAGATTGATTAACCCAAGGTTTATATACATTGTATTTTAATTCAGGTTCCTTACCACCTGTATCACGTCTTGCTTCACCATTTATTCTAACAATGTTTTTTTCATCAAACTTAAAATTAGGAAACTTCTTCATTGCATAGGTACTAAATTGTTTTCTTACTTCCATAGGTGGGTTTGCTGACATACCATCTAAACGTAAAGGTCTATCTAAACGTGCCATAAATTCATCCGAACCATCATCTATTTGATTACACTTTGACATTTGTTGTACGTTCAATGTTTTATATTCAGGTCTTTCATCTATAAATTTTTGTGCCTTTACATAGTGTACAGGATCTTTATCATCATAATCCATTATTGTATGTTCACGTATATTTGCAAAAGGAAATTTATTCTTTATAAACTCAACTATTTCAGCAGCTGCGTCAGCGTCTTTTGGTGCGTGTACATCTCTAAACGTTAAAGGATAAATGTCAATATTATGAAAGTGTTTTGCAGTTAAATATAATGCAGCTGCAGAATCACAACCACCTGATAATGAAGCAACTATCGTTTTAGGTATACCATTTTCATCTAGTGCTACATCTCTTTTTGCTCTATCTCTATAAGGTGATGTTTCAATTAAATCTAATAAGTGTTTTCCATAAAAAGGAATTGTTGTGTTGTTATATGTTATATTCATTATTTTAATGCTCCGTGTCTTACCTTTCTCCAATGTGTCAACTCTGGTGTTACATTAAAGTAAGTTTCTTTTTTTATTTTCTTTACCGTGTACTTATCACTAGGCTTTTGAAAGTTAGCATATGCTTCTTGTACATTCTTTCTTAAATTTCTACTTCTAGGATCAAAACCTCTATTAGTATTAATTAGTAATAAAGTTATACCTTCTTCTTCAGCCATCTCTTTTGCTCTTTCAATCTCATGTTCGTTATACCCAAATATTATATATTGCCAAACTATCGGGTGACCCATAGCAACACCCATTTTCATAGTTTCCCATACTTGTTCAAAGTTAGAACCTATACGATACAATTCTGATTTCTTATCTAAACCATCAACACCAAAGTACCAACAATTTTCTCCTACACCAAAACTATATGCTTTTTCCCACCACTTTTCATCCATGCCTTTTGTATTAGTACCATTAGTTGCAACTCTTAAACCTTTACCTAGACCATCCATCATTTCTAAAAATGTTAAAAATTGTGGGTGATATATTGGGTCTGATATTTGACCACAAAAGGTTATTTGATGTTCATAGTAGGATAGTATTTTTCTAAACTCATTAGGATCAATATCAAATGATCTTGCTATTCTAGGTAGACCTTCTACCTTTTGTCGTAAACATTGTGGGCAACGTAATATACACCTATGAGATAGGTCCATATTAGGTGATGAGAAACGTTGGTTACGTATATAGAAATCTGAATATTTTTCCTTCATATTTTATAATTATCTTTTTCTCTATTGCCACATTTATATTGACATTGTTTCAAAGCACAACTAGGATTATTTATTAGTGTATCAAAGAAGTGTTCCCATTCTTCAGAACCAAATATGTCTTCTAACTTATCATTATTCTTTAATGCAAGGTGTTCATCTTTTAAATGAAATACTTCCTCTACACCATGGTCATTTTTAGGATCATCTAACCAACAACAAGGTAACATATAACCATCTGCTGTGTAAGCTGCAGGCTTATGATAACTCTTTGGCTCATACACTAAACAACGAGGTTTAATTTTAATATCTTTAGGATCTATTTCTTTACTACTAAATTTGCTCATCTTTCATTATATCATATCTGCTGTTAAAGTCAAGCAGGTACCCATTTAATTATCTTATCAATAGAGGGTTTATAGTCATATGTAATTGGGTGTATATCTCGTCTATATTTTTTACCATAACCAACGGATATCATTACATTAACTCGTCTATCAACAAAAGGTAATTGTTTCCATACCTTTGTATCTAATTGTTTATTAAAATTACAAGTGTATGTTGTATCAATTCCTTTTTCAATTGCTAAGGCTCTAAAATTCATTGCAAATAATCCACATTCAACACAAATATTTTCTCTACTATCAGCAAGACCTTTTTCTGTACAAGGGTCATAAAATATACCTCTATCCCAAGCGTCTTTTTGATATGGACTTACAAGACTAGATAATCTTTGTGTTACAATTAAAACATATGGAGCAGTGTTCAAACATCTATACATAACATTTTCTCTTGGTATACCTTGCTGTTCTTTTATGTAACCTATATCTGGTATTTTATTACCTTTATTAGAGAGTGTATCATTTGCTGCTGACCCTTCAAAAAGAGCATCCTTATATTTTTGATGTTCTGGACCTAAAACGTGTACTTGCCAAGCGGCCATATTATTTTTTGATGGTGTAATTTCATAAGTTTTTTCTAATAAATCTTTTAGTACTTCTTTATCAACAGGTTTATCTTTATAAGTATAAAACTCCTGTACGTGTCTTGCTTTCTTTACCGTTTCGTATATCATATAATACTCGTATCTGAAGCCTCTTCGGCTTCTTTTACTGATTTATCCCATGTTTGAAATATTTTTGCTTGTTCGTTATGATCTCTATGTTTAGTAGGATCATAAAATTCTTCTAGTTCAGGAAACACATCAAACAAATGTGATTCCCATTTTGTGCCTTCATAAAATTTATCTGCCTTTAACATATAATCAAATACATTTTGTAAATCTACATCTGGATCAGCAGGTCTTTCTAATGCAGCTACTATATCAGGCCAATCTTTATATTTTGGTATTAATGATTTCTTAATTTTTTCTGGTAAGTTATTAGGTCTTAAATGTTTAGGTTTATCAATCATTGCCCAATTCAATTGATCTAGGACAGGATTCTCTTTTACCCAATCTATAACTTCATAAAATCTCATAACTGATAAATTAGAAACAAGACCATTGAAGTCAACCACAACATTAGGATATTTACGACACTCCATAATATTTTCTACAACTTCTTCCCATTCAGTTCTTCTTCTCATGTATTCAATAGTCTTACCAATACCATCTACTGAAGCAACCATAGATACATTTTTAAAATGAGGAATGTAATTAAATATATTGTGTCTACCTTTTTTAGTTTTAGTTAAGTTAGTTTGATATTTTAAATAGATATGTTTTGCATGACCAAGTTCAATAACCTTTTCTAATAATTCATAATGTTTTTTCATAATCAATGGTTCACCACCAATTACTTTAATACTTCTAACATAAGGTAATAATTCTATAACTTGTTCAGTAACACCTTCAGTTTTATCTTCCATAACAAGTTTCATATAATCTTCTCTAACTTGACCACGTTCACCAAACACAGCGTCATTCCAAACACCTTTTTCAGCAACACGTTGTCTAGTTGTAGAGTTAGCATGTACACACATAAAACAATCAAGGTTACATTCTGAACCAAATACTTTTAATTGTATTTCTAAAATTCTTTCATCAAAGGCATACTGACCACTTGCCTTGTATAGTTCAACATTCTTTTGAATATTATCCCAAAACTCTTTATCGTTAGTATGAATTTTTAAGCAGTTTGTTCTTCTACTTCTACCATATATTTCTTCATCACTTCTACATCTTCGGCATATATCATTAACTGCTTTGAAGTCTGTTTTAGGATCAAGCATTTCTTTACGAATACTATTCATGTATTCACTATCAACCATCCATTCTTTTAATGATGTGTTCTTAATAGTTTCATGTTCAGCGTCTTTACCAAAACAACATGCTCTATATTTACCACTTATCTCATTATAGACTTGTGTAAATGGTATTGTGCAAAACCATATATCTTTATCTCTTGCTTGTTGTAGAATTGATTTGTCTGATGGTGGTTGACCACGTACGGTTGGCATTGCTTTTTGTTTAGTATAATCTGATAAATTATTCCACTTCCACCATTCTTCAGTATTGACTTCACCAGGTTTTGAACGGTCACCAGGGCCACCTTTTGTAAGCATGTCCTCAATTTGTTTGTCGTGCATGTCATCAATATCTTTCACAACTTTTTTATTTAAATCAGTTTCCATAAAATTATTTATCTCTATATTATCTGTTTATCATATTTGATAAAGTTAACTCTCATAACGTCCTCTGCTATATGAATATTTTTTAACTTGTTATCTTTTATAAAAGTAAACACTTTACCAAATGCTCTCATATTTTTTTCAACATCATTTATACCATGGTGGGCATATTCAGCACACATTGGTAATAGTATAATTGTCTTGTATTGTTTCCATGAAAAATACTTTGCACTACACAATTTAGATTTTATCACACATCCTGCTGTATTGCAACCTCCTATGACTATTTGAGTATCGGTATTATTCATGTTAAAGTTAAGTTTTTTAAGTACTAACTTTTCTATGCTTTCTACACTTAAACTATCATCTGGTATTTCTAGCCATTGCCACTTATCCTCTATGGCCATACTTTTTAGTTCTTGTAATTTTTTATCTCTTACACTATTACCAATAGATAATATGATATTAGCATTTCTATCTATGCTCGTGTCGTCTATGATATGTTGAAGTGTGCTGTATCGTAATTTGTTTACATACTCATCAGCAAGTATTTTATGACCATCAAAATCAATTAGTAATATAACCGTTTTCATACTGATATTTATAAGATAAATAAAAACATGAGTACGAAATATTTCCCTCAAAATTTTTATCTAAATAAAAATATGAATAAGAAATACTTAATAGTAAGTGGTTGTAGTTGGGCTGACCCACATACGGATTCTGAAGATCCTAGGGTTTCACATGATATTGTAAAAGGTTATAATAGATGGTTTAATATATTAGCTGATAAGTTAGATATGCAACTAATAAATTTTGGTAAATATGCTTCAGGTAATGAATATATCTGTTCTTCCTTAATTGATAACATATCAGCAATGGGTGAAAAGAAAAGAAGTAACATTGGTTTAGTTATCGCTGCTTGGAGTGAGGCTAAACGTACAGATTTTGAATGGAAACAAAATGAAAATGATTACTACGTAAAAAATTTATTTGAACACAAATATAAAGAATATAGATATAATCCAAAATATATTTGGGATAGTATATTATATACAGACCCTTTAAGAGGTGATATGTTTTATAGGGTAAAACAAAGTATTAGATACATGTACATGTTACAGACGTTTTTAAAACATAATAATATTCCTTATAAAATGGTACAAGCTACGCCTTTACAAAAACTGACATATATGGATACAGAATATAATTTAGGTCTTACATTAGGTACACCACAAAGATCACTAAAAAGTTTTAAAGATATTGAAAGTGAAATTGATGAACAATTGGCTGAAGAATTGTCACAGTTTCCTGTGTACAATTTAATTGATACAAATAATTTTATAAGTTGGCCAATATTAACTTCTTCATTGTATGAAAAACTAGATCCAGAAAAAGACTTTATAACTAATTTAATGGAAAAAAAATCAGATTTTAGACAAGACAATCATCCTAATCAATCAGGTCATAATAAAATATCAAATATTATTCTTAACAATATAAATATTACATTATAATCTTATATTAATTACCCGAACATTGCAGATAACTAGGAGATAGCATATGGCTAGAAAGCCAAAGAAACAAACTATTTCTTCACTAAAGAAAAAGGCACCTAAAATTCCGCCTTTGACGTGTATAAGTATTGACAATGTTATAAGTAAATTGGAGAAGATAGTAGATAAAAGAAAAACGTTAGATAAGAAACAATTAAAAGACTTAACAAAACGTTTAGAGAAATTAAGGGACGCCAATGAGAAACTACGAGATAGTGGTATCTATTGGTATGAAAAATTAAAACACTTATTAAAAACAAGGTAGGTAATTATGAATTACTACTTTACAGGATTACTAATTATAATGATGTGCTTATTAGCATTTTGTGTGGGACCAATATCTTATTAATGATTAAATGGACTAAAAATAAATGGCAACAATTTAAGAAGTGGTCTACCGTAGATCATTGGATTGATCTATTTGTAGATGTAGGTCTTATTGCGTTTGATGTATTGTCTAGTCCGATATTAATACTTGTAAGATTTATCAGGTTCTTTTTTAACAAATACGTTAACGGTCATATAAAAAGATTTCTAAAATGGTTCGCTCATAGAGTTTTACGATTATAAATAAAAGTAAACGCCGTGACTAAAAAACGAAGCGAATACAATCATTATCAACCTAACAATCCTTTAACTCAACACTATATTACAACAGGTGCTATATTGCCTGAAAAGAAAGAACAACCAAAAGTTGTTAGGAGAAAAAGAAAATGTTTAGTTGGCCAGAAAAAATAGTAGGTTACCTTTTACTAGGCTATATCTGTTATGTTATAGTCTGTATGATATTAGGTACTTTTGATATTATTTAACAAGGTTCTAAAACAAAATTTCCGTCATCTTTATATTTTCTACAAACTGGTCTACCATTTTCTAAAGCGTCTGAAGTTAATTGTAGATATATCAAAGCATAATAATCGTAATTTCTGTCGGTTGAATGGGCAGTTATAATTTTGTTATTCTCAAAATCAATTACTACTTGTTGACCCCAAGCACCATCCATCATTAAGATAGGTCTATCTTCAACACCGTCAGCATCCCATAAAAACTGACCACCATATGTTAATGCAACTCTATGGTTACCATTAAACTTATTAGTTTTATAATCTCTATCAACTCTATTTTCATACATTGTTTTTAAATACTTACCAACGCAAGTATCATTGTTCCAATGATTTAACATTAAGTTAGCAATTCTTAAATAATCATATCTGTCAGCATAAAACGAATATCTACCGTATTCACCTTTTGATCTATTACCTGTATTGTGTTTTTCTAATGACTTACCAAAATAAACTCTTTTAGAAACTTTAGCGTCTTCTACAAATATCTTATGTAATAACTTATTCCAGTCATCACCAGTTTTGTAAATAACATAGTTCATAATAACATTGGTTGTCATGGCACTATAGTTAAAATAAACACCAGGTTCTAAACCATCTTTACCTTTAAAGTATGCTTTCATAGCAGATTTAATAGGTATAGTATTAATATTTTTACCATTACCTTTTATTCTATTATCTTTATTGTGTATTCTATCACCTACTATTTCACCATCACCTGCCTGCATATTAAGTAAGTTAATTAATTTTTGATTTTCATATAAAGTACCTGCAACCGTTGGGTAATCTATACTATCAAAAACCGTATGATTTATATAACCACCACATACAGCATAACCTGTAACTAAAGATACCAAAGACTTACCAACCGAGTGTGAAGGATAAGGTCCTGTATATTTTGATTTTCTGTTTTCATCAATTAAAATTTTATTGTTTTCAAATAAGATGTAAGATACAAGACCAGTTTTTTTGTCTGATATTTGTTCTTTAACTTTTACAGATAAATTATTCTCCTGTAAATCAATCTCAAAATCATAGGTTTCATTTTTCTTATCACCTATTTTATATTTGTGCATACAATCAAAACAATATTTCTCACCAGCGAATACTACACCGATCATTAATATTGAGTGAATTACTAAAATAAAAATCCAAAGTCTAAACATATTATATTCCCATCCCTTCTAATCTAAAATCTACAACAGGTTGAAAGTCATAAGCATACTCATCATCAGCACCCATAGGACCTGACATCTTAACAACACAATCATTTTTCTTTCTGTTGTCAAAGAAAGTTTGTAAAGCAAGTTTTAAACTATCTGCCATTTGTTTATGTACAGATACGTTAAACTTTGTAAACAAAGTACCACAAGTAATAGTAAACTCATCAGCAGACTCTGCCCTTGCAATGTTCATAATTTGTTTTCTTAATTCTTTATTTGTCATATTAGTTATGTCCTATAGTTGATTGTTTATTAATCGGTACATACCATTCTGATTTGTAACCATGTCTATTCATTTTTCTAGGTCCTCTAATCATAAAGTCCCAATGTTTTAAGAATTTACTTTTACATACTTTTTTGATAAAGTCTTTTCTAGCAATTGTTAAAGTTTTATAAGGACCAAACGTGTCTGTATAATCAGCAAGTTTAGGGATACCGTCTTCGTTATCCATCATATGTAATTCTGAAATGTAATACATTATTTTTCCTCCGAATATAACGTTTGTGAGTATAAAGCAAGGATAAAACTAGCAATTCCTAACATTGTCATTGAAGCACCTTGTAAGTATTTGTCAACTTCTATAGAACCGACAGCACCGATCATACAAAACGTACCGATAACTGACATTCCGATTGTCATATATTCTAAAACTTTTTTCATAATATTGTCCTTTGTTTTTTTGTTGTTCATACTATTAATATACCGTATTTTTACATAAAAATCAACAAAAAAATGGTATTTTTGTCCGATTCTTCCGTAGCTTGTCGGCATTCTGGCGTGTTTAGAACAAAACTAGAACAAAAACCTTTATAAATAGTCAAAAAAACATTAAAAAAGTGAGGAATTATGGCAAAAATGCGAATTTTTAAGTTCTGGAACGAATCAGGACAAGAGGAAGAGAAAGA
>Ga0209404_10002926_pt1 | contig 10264 bp, 15 predicted proteins | sample TroAtlMetagenome_2_FD_187447 | JGI IMG/M metagenome (GOLD analysis project Ga0209404, IMG submission 187447) | Marine eukaryotic phytoplankton communities from Atlantic Ocean - Tropical Atlantic ANT8 Metagenome (SPAdes) (version 2) | ecosystem: Environmental > Aquatic > Marine > Oceanic... | reverse complement strand
ACTGCTCCATCCACCAAAACCACTACTAGCAGATAAAATATAAGTCGTAGGATTAGTATAAGTTCCTGCACTCATATCAAACCTTAATCGGTATTGAGCTCTATAGTCGACTGGGTCAACATCACCTGATGCATACCAAGATCTAGCTAAAGCTTGCGGACCAGAACTAGTTCCTCCAGACCACGGTGGTGCATTTATACCAGATAAAACTGCTCTCGAAGGTGTTTGAGAACCTGTTGCATATCCACAAGTATAGGTAGTTGTTCCCGATACAGTTCCTATAGCTCCTATAGTTATTGAGGTATTAACACTTATAGCTGTACCCCCTACCCCACTTATTGAGGCTGTTCCTCCAGAAACAGTAGTTGATACAGAACCTGAAAAAGATGAAGATATTACATATCCTATATCGGTAGCACCTAGGCCCGCATTACCAGAAGTGGTTGGTGCTGTTGCACCAGCTGATGCAGTTGATCCAATAAATTGTGTAGAAGTATATGTTCCTGATATTCCTGTAAATGTAGAATTACCTGTATATGTAACAGATAAAGTTCCAAATCCTGTTTCAGGATTATTTCTTGTTAAACTACTACTTAGTATGTTTATACCAGTTGTAGGAAAATTACCATCCACTGTTGTTATAGACCATGTACCTGATGTTGGTATGCTACCCGCTGCATTTGCATAAGTTGCCACCCATCCAGTGGGTAAACCTGTTAAAGTTGCAGCAGCTGCATTTGCTGCTGTAAAACCATAATTAGCGGTATCTGTAGAACTAACAGCTAATGTAAAAGCTGTCATAGGTTGTCCCGGTGTTCCGGTTTGTGATTGCCCACCATCAAAAGATACAGTAACCACATTAGGATAAATTCTTTCTTCCCCTAAATACATAGCAGCTAAGTTATTCTCGCCAAGCTTTGCGACGGATAGAGCGGATTCTGCTAAATTTAAAGGCATATTATGCTGTTATTAGATATAAAGTTTTTGGATCATATAGGTCAACTGTATAACCTGTAGTCGCACCTGAAGTGTATGCAGGTGAAAAAGCTACTACAATACTTGTAGCATCTGGTAAACTATCTACTGTTCCTTGTGTTCTTGTGGTATTACCTGCTCCAGATCCTGTGACATAAACAATATCCCCAACAGCAAAAGCTGAAGAAGATGTTACTGTAAAATCTACTGTGGATGCAGATCCAGGGTTAGTTGCAGTGCTTGCTCCAGTTTGAGCAAGGGCATCATATTCTGCTTGAGTACCTTTCCAAAAATCTAGTAATGTATTTTTGCTATTTCCTGCAGTCGCACTGTAGTATGGTTGACCACCTATTATATTTGTTAAATTTGCCATTTTTTATTTTTTATATGGTATTTTTTTATTTAGCCATTCTTGACGTTCATCACATCTGCAATTACCACCTGTAATGCCATGGACTACTTTACTTATTCCTGTAAAATCAGTTATTGTTTTTATGGTATCCCCTAAACCTTTATTTTGTGTAAATCCCATTGGTTGCATCTTTTAATAAATTCAAGACTGCATTTATAAACATAGGCCCCATCACATTTACTTTTTCACTTAATTGTAATGAGGGTACATTTTCTGGAAAATATCCTTTGTAACTACTATCTTGAACATTTATTTGTTCTACATTTAATTCTTCAGGCATTTCTATTTGTTTACAGAATTCACAGTCTGATTTAAGATATAATTTTGCTTTCATATTTAATTTAATTTAATTTAATTTATTAACATACACTTGCGGTATTTCCTGGTGTAGCATTAAATACCGACCCACAATCATAATTGTTATTAACATAAGTACCATTAGCGTTACCACTACTTCCAGTACATGTCATGCTTCCTACATCACTTCCTGCTCCGGCATTATCATCTAGAGTATAAATACAACTTGCAGTTCCAGTTGTCCAATTACCAGCAGGCCAGTTACCTGCACAATCAGCAGCTGTAACACTACCACTACCCCATCCTGAAGGACCATAATTAACAGCTGTAACACCAATTGTATTTGCAACTCCATTATATACTGCTCCTTTATTACTATTACAACCCCTAGGCAGACCTAAATTAGAATCACTACATTGTACTGAGATTACTGGGTATGACCCTGTGGTTGAAGCACTTCCAGATCCACTGTCATAACCTGCTTTACTAGCGGTTACACTAAATGTTGCTGTTACTTGACATGCAGGTGAATTACATCCTGTAAAACTATAATATGTTCCAGAAGAAACATTACCAAAATTATAAGTTACAGGTGTGGTAGATCCATTTGTACAATTACTTCCAGATGGAGTTAAAGTTACACTACCTAAATTACTCCCGTCTTCTGTAGAAACCGTTGTGTGAGCAGTTGAAGAATTGCTGATTGAAACTATTAAATTAGGTTGATCAACTTGTGTAGCCCCATTTACTGTTAAAGTAACTGTTGTACTTGCTGTAGGATGAGTGCCGTTAACGTGTAATGTAGCTGCAGTACTTCCCCCACCAACAATATATGCGGTTACATTATTACCAGTATCCCCAGATTTTGCTACGGTAACAGTAGATCCACTAGCCCAAGTTCTACCTGCGTCTACAGTTATAAGCCGAGTAAAAGGTGTAAAAGAAGATCCTGGTGTTCCAGATGATGAAAATTGAGTAGTACTCATACTTGCCCCAGAAATAGCATCTACAAAATCTATTATAATAGCATTTGTATTTACATAAAACTGGTCTGTTTCTTTATACGCATTCTCAATGTTTGTTGAACCTTTATATAAGTTTCCACTGGTAACTTCCGTACTTCCTTTGTATATTGGCATTATATTACGAAATAAAGTGTGTTTGCATCTTTAGGATTTACTGCTGCATACTGTGCTGCTGTTCCTGTCCATACTAATGCATTTGGTGTTTGATTTTGATCATCTACAGAATTTCCTACTGTAGCAGTTGCTGCTAATGTAGCATTTGCAGAATCTGTTGAGTTGTTTATCGGATTGCTAGCTGTAGCACCTGGATAAAATGTTTTAACGTCTGGCATAGCTTAAGTTATTAGCCAACCAAATGTAGCGTTTATATATACAAAACGTATAGCTTGGTTGTTTGTTATTGTTAATGATTGATTTGTTCCTTCAATTAAAGCTGCAGCTACAGTCACAGTTTGTGTACCTACTTTTTTTACAAGTATTTCACCGCCATCAGCAGTTATTGTTGTAGGCAATGTTATTGTAAAATCAGCTGCTTGTTTACATACATATATCTTGTTTATGCCAAGAGTTGTATTTTGGTCTATTTCAAATGCTTGCGCGCCTGATATTCCTAAGAGTCCAGCGCTTGGTAAATCTATTGTTAATCCCATTAGCTTATTCCGTTTATGATCCAACCATTAGTGCTATCTGAATAATACAGTTCAAAAGAAGCTGTAGATTCATCTAATACTAAAGTAGTAGATCTCATTATTTTTTCCGAACCATTCGGATTTATTGTCCACGTATAAGATGATGCTGAATAGATACCCCCAGCTGTGAGTGACGACATATTAGTAAATCTTATACTATCCCCTGCAGTTCCTGCTGGAAGAGTAACCGTTTTATTAGCACTTATATTATCTAAAATATAATGATTAAAATCAGTTGCAGTAAAATCTGCTGCTTGTGCTCCTCCAAAGATATATCCTTGTTTTAATGTTACAACACCATTGGCTGGCGCGGAAATTATAAAGTTATCAAAATCAATAGATACGACCGGTACATCAGTATTACCACCATAATCATATGTAGCCCCATTTGCTGATCCTAATACACTAAGCGGATTATGAGAAACAGCTTTAGTAGCGGTATCATAATACAAGTAGTTTGATTTAGAAGCTTGAGGTATACTGTTAAGTTTTACAGTTTCTGAATCAATATTAAATGTACTAGTTGATACATTTAATGTACCATACCCTTGTTTACCAAATGTAAATATGTAAGTTCCTGTATCATAAGCAACAGCCATATACATATTAATAGATTGATCTAACATTTGCCCTCCTGCAGATGGAAATGGTGTAGTATATGTACTTTCAACAAAGTATAATTTTTGTCCTGCAGGAATAGCTGCAAATATAGCAGCAAAATCTGTCCTGTTACCTGACGATATAGTTATTGAAGTTTCATTTGCACCAATAGATTCACCGGTTGTAAGTGAGGTAGGTGATGTGACTGCTTGGAAAAGACATCCTGCAGCATTTTGAATACCGTAAAAGAAACGGCCGGTAGTTATAGCTCCTGAGGGACCAGCTAAAGTTTCGCTAAGTCCAGGTAGAGCTTCCGCTACACCTGATGACAATGCTGGTAATTGAAACCAGTTATCATCTACTTTAATTGATGTAAGATAACCTTGATTTGTTAAGCTTCCCACAGGTGCATTACCTGATACTTGCTGTTCAGATAAAGCAACACCACTTGAATCCTGTAATTGCACACCTGAATTTGATAGTACACCTCTTGTACCATCAGTGTTAATTGCAGTAAAAGTATTTTGACCCATAATGGTTCTACCATCAGTAGAAACATTATTAGTATCTTTTATAATATCTTGTGTAAACCTAGTATCGTTTGTTACTAAATTTTTACCTGTTCCAGTGCCAGAGATAGTAAGATCAGTCCCATCCGTACTCATAAGTACATTGTTGGTATCACCACCAAATTTTATTCTACTCTCTGATGTTGGTAACTTAATGTCACCATAAACTGTTAAATTATGTGGATCTGTTGTTGGGGAAGCAGTTCCAATTGTTACATCACCATCTGGTACATCTATGTTACGTGTAACTTTTAAAGTACCAATTGCTTGAGTTTCAATTTGTGTTGCTCCTGTATCAAAGGTAAACTCTGTAAAGGCAACCATACCCCCTGTGTATGTTTGACCTGCATCTAAAGTTACATTAAATGCCCAATCAGTATACTTGTTAGCACCCGATGTTACATATTGTGTATCATTAGCTGCCGGACTAGCATTACTAAAATTTGGAGTATTAAAAGCTGTAACTGTTCCTGAGTGAGCCACACCACCAACTGTACCCGACCATGTAGCCGAATTAGTCGCAAAGTCTGCTAGATCATAATCAACTGCAAATTGTCCGTTGTTATAATCTCTTATAACTAAAAATACTTGACCAGAGCCAAGAGTATTCAAATATATATCTGAACCTGTATTTACTGTAGCACTTTTTAAAACAACATTATTAAGTGTAGATCCAGCTAAAGTTCTTACTAAAGCTCTTTCATAGGCTGTACCTTCTCTATTAACTGTTAAAGCAAAACCAAGAGGTATTGTATCAGTAATATTAGCAGGTGATCCAGTTTGGATATAAGCCTTTAAACTATCTATTGTGTAATTTCGTGTAGCAAGTGCTGAAGTGGATGCAGAGTCAGTACCAAGTAACTTATCGTCACCTTCTATAGTAGAGTCTATTGTATATGTACTGATTTTTGCCATCTTATCCTTTTAATTTAGTTCCAGCCGTACTCATTTTAACTTTTGCAGTAATAGGCATAGATTGGTTAGGGTTCTTTACTTTAGCTGGTTTTATCTCAACTCCAGGAATTGTTTCCTGCATTGTTATTTTTAATCCTTTTTTCATTTTTTTTATTTTTATATTATGCGTCCGTTATTAAAGCTTCAATAACACCATTAGCAGTTCCACTTGTTGTCCAAGCTTTAACCTCTTGTGCTAATATTCCTTCATTCCATAGGACTAAATCTAAATTGTCCATAGTAATTGTCCCTTTTGTATTTGATGGGTAAACAGGTACATCATAATTTAAATTAGCAGCTGTTGGATCATAATATGTATATGATATAGTTGCTACTTTATTTGTACCTACAAAGTCATTTGGAAATGTTAATGTATATCCATCTATTGTAAAATCTACACCTTCAACCCAGTTTTCTTCTTGAACACCAGCTCCTTGCTGAACTGTCATAGTTGCAGCGGGTCTAATGTTTATATCTGTAATTGGTTCTGGATTTGAATTAGGTATTGAAAACGTTGTCTGTGTTCCATCTGGAACAGTTAAAGCTAGATCTACCTGTCTTGTTTGATAAGCACCTGCACACATTTTTTTTCTGAGCACTACTGCTTTTATTATATCCCCTGATGATACAGAGAATGTATTAATAGGTGCTCCCGTTTGAGCATTGACTGTTGTTGTCATTAATACTTTTGCCATTTTTATTCTTTTTTATGATTGTTAAATTTTTGTATTGCTTGGCTATAAACCTTATCTATATAAGTTTTACGTTTCATTATTGTATTTCTTTTAGCTGAAGTAGGTAAACTTTCTTCATCAATTAAAATACGATAAATTTTATTAATTAAAAGCTTCCCTTTTTGTGAAACTTTATATTTATTATGATCTCCTTTTCTACCTTTACCTTGGTGTGATTTATCAATCCACCCATCTTTTTGTAATCTATAAAATCTTTCTTTATCCCATGAATAGAATAAAGTGCCTGTTTTAAAATCTTCTATAGTAAAATATACAATTGGATCTAAATAAAATAATAGCTCCAAATCAGCTACTTTTAATTCATTATTTTTAGCAGCCCATCTAGATACTAATCTATAGTATTTTAAAAAGTCAACCTTAAGTTCTCCTCTCTGAACAAAGTCTGAGCGATCCATTACAATATTGCAACTACATCTCTCAGGCTTATTACTTTATAAACATTCTCACCATATTCAGTAGGAAATCCAGCTACTCTATCAAATAATATTTTTTGACCTTCTGATAAAATATCAGGTCCTGAAGATATAATGGTAGCTTTTCTATATCTTATATCTTCTCTATGTTTTTCTGCTAACTCTAAACCACCTTCCGTTTTTTTGGAAGATTCCACAATTTCATCAATAACTAAATAATCACCTACTGCTTTCATTGTTCCCTAACGTTTGAAATTACACAATCAGTAGATAAAATTGTAGTCGATACAGAAACAGCATTATTAAGTGCAGTCTTTGTTACCAGTAATGGATCTACAATTCCTATATCTACCATATCTTTTATACAACCACAGGTTACATCTACTCCTTTACCCCATTCAGGTAAAGTAAACTTTTCAGTTGATAACCCTGCGTTTTCTAATATTTTGGTAAATGGTGCTAGTAAAGCTTCTTGTAGGATTTCTAATCCCCTAAGCTCCCCTCCATTTAATTTAAATTCCCAGTCTTCATTTGCTGCATATCCTAATGCAACACCTCCGCCGGGTAAAATACCTTCTTTTCTTGCTGCTTTTACAGCATGAATAGCATCATCTACTCTGTCTTGCTTTTCTTTAAGTTCTACATCTGTATCTGCACCAACATATATAATCGACACACCTCCACATAGAAGTGCTAGCCTATCGTTTAAATGTTTAGTTAATACGTGATGATCTTCTTTATCAAGAGCAGTTTTTAAATATTCGATACGTTCTAGTGCCTCTTCGGATTTTTCCTTTATTACTAAAACAGTACCATCTTTATCAGAGATAGCTTTATCAGCTTCTCCTAACAGGTCGGGCGTAATTGAATCTATTGAGTCTCCTAAGCTTTCGTCAAACACTTTAGCCCCAACAAGCAATGCTAGATCCTCAAGAATATCCTTACGTTTTAGTCCAAAACTAGGGGGATCTATAACATTGACCTTGATATTACCCTTCACCCTATTCATCGCTAATGCTGTTAACGGCTGCGATTCAAGAGGTGCGATAATCAACATGCTTCGATTGGACTTGATAGCATGTTCAAGTATGTCTTGTATTTTTCTTATATTAGCTATATCAGATGCACTTATAAAAACAAGTGGATTATCTAATTCAGCTATTTCTTTTTCTTTATTGGTGTGGAAATGAGCAATTTTGCATGTAGAATTTAATTTTGTACCCTCTACTACATCCACATACGTATCACTACTTGCTGAAGTTTCCATAGCAACAATTCCATTTTCGCCCGCTTTTCTGAAAGCTCCCGCGATAATATCACCAAGAACTTTATCATTATTAGCAGATATCGTTGACACATCATCCAATTTCTTATCATCAATCTTAATCGACTTTTTTTCTAAATTAGATATAATATGTTCCTTAAACTTATTTATTCCGCTTTTAATATCTCGGAATGAGAATTCCTCACCTTTTAATTTATCATAACAGTGAATAATGGCCTGAGCTAGTACTATAGAGGTGGTGGTACCATCTCCTGCCATATTCGCTGTCTGTTGTGCAGCTTGTTTAACCATTGAAACACCTAAGTTTTCAACGGGATCCATAAGCATTATTGAGTTTGCAACTGTAACCCCATCTTTTGTAACGTGGGGATTACCAAAGTCGTCTTCAATAACTACTGTTCTACCACTAGCCCCTAAAGTTGAGCTAACAGCGTCTGCTATTTTATTTATTCCTTGTACCAGCTTTTCTCTAGCTGTGTCAAAATGTAATGACTTGACAAGTTTCGGTCCTCCAAATTGTGCCATTTAATTTAATTTAATTTATATTTATTTTTAGCCGCCTATTATAGCCTTTGCTGATTTTGCTACATCTGCTACAGCTGATGCAACCGATAATGCATTTTGTAAACCTTGTGCATTTTGTTCAGTTCTTTTGTCAGCCATTTTAAGTGCAAGTGCAGCTTGAGATGGAGCTTCTTCTTTAAATTTAGATTGTCCTTTGAAATTTAAAGGTGATTCTTGATCTTTCAATTCAACTGATTCACCACCCCAATTATCTTGCATAATAGCTGGTGCTGAACTAATTAACTCAGAATCTTTTTGACTAAAGTTGCCATCAGAAAAATTTTCTTTAGAACCCATTTTCATTTTAAATCCTCCTGAAGCAGAAGGTACCATAGGTTCCATATATTTGATCGGATTGTCTTCTTTCATTTCTGTGAGAGTGTATGTTTTAGGTTGTTGTGCGTTAAATAAATCTTTTGCTTTTTTAGTAAGCTTTTCAGATTTTTCCATATTGCGATACATTTTTCTATCGGATGCAGGTGTAGAACCTGGCATATCTGCATGATATCCATCGCCTAGTTCATAAGCTTTTTCTTCAGCACCTTTTGCTCTTTTTTTAAGGTTATATACCTTTTTTAATATCGAATCTTTTGGGTCTTTACCGTTCATAATTATTATTTTATTAAATGCCAGAGAGATTTAATTGTCTACACAGTTTTTTGCTAAATAGCGTAACCGCTCGAATTTTATAATCTTTACCCTGACTGTTATAGGTTTATCTATTGTGAACCCAATGTTTTGATAAAAAGCTTTTATCGTGCTTAATATCTCCTGCTAGCTTAGAAATATGTTTTTCGTCTGCAGTTTGATTTTCATCTTTATGTTTGCCACCAAATTTTTGGTCATCAAGTACATCTCTTTTTAAATATGAAATGTGAGCAGCATCATCTTTCATGGCTGCTTTTGCATTACCTTTTGTTATTTTTGTTCCCATTTTTGTTTTTATTTATTAATTACCTTCGCATTTACATTCATCCTTGCCACAAACACATTTTTTCTTTTTACTATATATAGTATCGAATGCATTCGCGCCTAAAAGAGTTAGTTGATCAATCATATTTGTTTGAATCGTAATAAGCATACGTTCTAACTCATCTTTTTGTGAAACAAGATGTTCTACTTTAGAGCTTAACCCCTCGTTTTGTTTTTTAAGTTCATTTACTTCATCTGGATTTCTACCTATAATTGTCATTATTACAACAGATAAAGACCCAACTATCATACCTATTATAGATACAATTACATCTTTATTTACACTGGGTATTTCATTATAGGATAGAAATACTAATATCCCTATAACAAAAATAAAAATAATCCCAGCACCTATATAATTTCTTAGCTCTTTAGCTACCCCATTTGTTATTTTCATATTCTTTTTTGTTTAGTTCATTAAAACCCCCTCCGAAGAGAGGGTATAATTTAATAGGATATTATTTAAAGGTTTTAACCACCTTTGGGCCCTCAAAAGCTTTTAGTTTCTTCTTATAGTGATCTATAGAAGAATCAATAGCTCTTTCAGCTCCTTCGATTGTTTCCCTTCTAGTAACATCTTTCCAGATATCTTCACCTTCAATGTCTTTACATTCGGTTTGAAAATATCCGTTTGGGAGTTCTACTACTCTCCAGTTACTTTTTTTAGCGACGTGTTGCCACATCTTCTTAGTTTCTTCTGGTATTTGTGGTTGGCTCTCTTGAGCACCGGTATTCCAGGTTCTATGATTATAAT
>Ga0209404_10002923_pt1 | contig 10274 bp, 9 predicted proteins | sample TroAtlMetagenome_2_FD_187447 | JGI IMG/M metagenome (GOLD analysis project Ga0209404, IMG submission 187447) | Marine eukaryotic phytoplankton communities from Atlantic Ocean - Tropical Atlantic ANT8 Metagenome (SPAdes) (version 2) | ecosystem: Environmental > Aquatic > Marine > Oceanic | place... | reverse complement strand
TGCAAGCGGTACCTGCACCACCCCTGACAGCCCCTACACCTGCGATGGCTACCGCTTGCCTACCGAGGCGGAGTGGGAGTACGTTGCGCGCTCTGGGACAGACTATGTGTATGCGGGCTCGAACACAGTGGGGGATGTGGCGTTGTACACTTCTAACTCAAGCGGCAAAACCAGCCCCGTGGCCCAGTTGGATCCCAACGACTGGGGCTTCTACGATATGAGCGGTAACGTGTGGGAGTGGATGTGGGATTGGTCTGATTCAGGCTACTACTCGTCGAGCCCGTCATCTGACCCAGAGGGTCCTACCTCTGGCTCCACCCGCAGCGTGCGGGGCGGCGGTTTTGACAGTTACACGCCTAACTTGCGGATCTCAAACCGCGGCGACAACCCACCTACTAATAGCCCCAACGTCTTCGGCCTCCGCCTAGCAAGAACAGTCAGCCCATAGCGCTCCTCCACCTCACACAGAACCATCCCGCTCAACATACCTACGTCCAAACAACACCCACACCATCATACGCCCGCGGGTACACTGCCTTGAGCGGGGGCGCATACAACAGCTGTGCCATCGATTCCACTGGCGGTCTAGAGTGCTGGGGCGACGACTCTTACACCCAGGTCACCGACACCCCCTGACTTAATAACCAAGTCTAGGTATCAGCCTTTCGTTGTATAGATTAAAGTACGGGCCGCTCTGGTCGACAAAATGAACTATTCTAGAGCTATAATGTTAGCCTGAGGTTGGTTTTTCGCATACATACGCCAATATGAATAAGCTTTCACGTTTCATCCCATTTACAGATCTCCGAGGGTATAAGGGCTCCATGCTCTGGGCCGACCTTTCGGCAGCTTCCGCCATAATGTTCTTGGCTATTCCCCAGGGTGTCGCTTACGCTATAATCGCTGGCTTGGATCCAAAGATGGGCCTCTACGCCTCCATCGCGCCTACTATAATAGGTAGCCTTTTCCGCTCCTCTCGCCATGTGGTGACAGCGCCAACTAACGCTATAAGCCTGTTAGTCGCTGGCGCAGTAGTCGTAGCAAACCAAAACGGTCAAGATGCCACAACTGTCGCTGTCACCTTGGCATTTTTAGTTGGCGCTATGCAATTTGGTGCTGGTGTCTTCAGACTCGGTTCAATCTTAGACTACATCTCCTCACCAGTCGTTCTAGGCTACATCACTGGAGCTGGCGTCCTTATAGGTGTTGGGCAGCTACCAAATATCACGAACACAGCGCAGACAATTGGGAACATGTTCCAGTCAGTATCTGGCTGGATAGGGGGGGTGAGTGAGGCCCATACCCTGTCGGTCATAGTAGCCATTGGCAGCCTCTTGTTGCTCTTGATTCTACGGCGCCTGGCCAAGGTGTTGGATAAGCCGATCCCTTCGGCCCTGATCACAATGGTCGCTGCCTTAGGCGCGAGTGTGGCTCTAGACCTTAAGTCGCAAGGTGTGCTAGTCGTATCTGACATTGGCAACATACCTTCGGGTCTACCAGACCTTGTCTCTCCAGATCTGACCATGACCATAGCGCTGCTGCCTATGGCGCTGGCATGTACTGTTTTGTCGCTAGTAGAGTCAACATCAGTCGCTAGGAGCATATCTCAGCGTACAGGACAAAAGCTAGACTCTAGTGTTGAGTTCACGGGGCAGGGCCTGGCGAACTTAGCGGCAGCTTTCTCGGGAGCTTATCCGACTAGCGGTAGTCTCTCGAAATCAGCACTAAACGAGCAGTCAGGGGCTAGTAGCCGCCTATCTGGGGTGCTAGCTGGGCTCTTGGTACTGCTGGCCGTCCTAGTCGCAGGAGAGTACATTAACGCAGTCCCAATAGCCAGCCTTGCAGGCCTTCTTCTAGTAGTTGCCTATGATCTGATCGATTACAGGGCTATAAAGGCTACAGTTCTGGCCCATTCAGGCGATCGTCTGGTCTTCCTGGGGACTCTGTTAGCTACCTGGATGATGCCTCTAGATAGGGCTATCTATTTCGGTGTAGGCGTCAGTATTTTCGTTTTTCTAAGGCAGTCTAGAATGATCTCAGTCACGCCTCTTAGGGTCGGGAGCAAAGCTCGCCTAATAGAGGGGCATGGCGATGTTGAAGATTCACCAAGCGGCTATGAGCCTTGTGAATGTCCCAGCATCAAGCTGGTAAACGTTGAGGGCTCCCTGTTTTATGGGGCATCAGGTCAGCTCTATAGTAGACTCGCTGTGGCGAGCTCAGACAGTGAGACTAAGGCTCTTATTCTGAGGATCAAGGGTGGCCAAGGTCTTGATGTTACCACCTCTACAGCGCTTGTCTCGATAGCAAAACAGATGGCCTCATCTGGCAGAAGATTGCTAATCGTCGGTGTAACTCCATCGGCTATGTCTTTACTAGACAAAGTCGGCGCTACTGACGAGATAGGCAGAGACAATATCTTCCCAGCTAGGCCAGGTTTGTTTGAGGCTATGGATTTAGCCATAAAATCTGCTCTAGCAGGACCAGAGCACAGTCACGAAGGGGTCTGCCCATTGAAGCTCTATATAGAGTCTCGTAGCATAGAATAGTCATGGTTTTATAGCCTGACTAAATTAGATAGAAATATTGTCATTAATATTTGTTTTGTAAAACCAACGTTTTTAATGGGGGTTAAATAGTGCGCCATATGGAGGTCGATGATGTCAAAACTGCTTGTTCTAGATTTTGATGGGACAATTACAGACGCCGAGGTAGAGGGAGCCCCATTTAGGGGCGGTTATTTAGGAGACGTCGCACTGTTAGCTGGTATTTCAGCTGATGAGGCAGAGCGTCTGGCTGTTATTTTTGAGGCTGAGGTCGCTGCAGAGCCCGATAAATATGGCTGGGTGTTCAACGGAGAGATCGTAGCTCCAGCCTCTGTAGATCCATACTTAAGGATTATGCCAATCGCCCGTAAGATATTTGACTCCACGGGGACCTTCCTGAATGAGGCTGATAGAACTAGGCTACTTGATGGGATCTTGTACAAGTACAACTATAAGAAGACAGTAATGGCCTTTAGAGATGGTGCAGGAGAGGCCCTTAGAGGGCTTACTGGTACGAACACCTGGGTAGTAACTAATTCTCATACTGAGCCTGTTCAGGACAAAATTAGAACACTTGATGGCGGCGCTGGTGACCTGCAGTGGCTTGTAGATAGAGTCCATGGTAGGGCTAGTAAATATATCTTAGATGATGGGTTCGACGCCTTGCCTGTCTCGATGTCTCTCCCAGGTTTGGAACGACCTATATTTTTACGCCGTAAACACTACTATGGTGTTTTGAATGAATTGAGGGAGGCCTGCGGTGCTGATTGGTCAGAGGTCACAGTCGTAGGCGACATATTTGAGTTAGATCTGGCGCTACCATGGCATCTCGGAGCGAAAGTGGGGCTAATGGTAAATCCTTTTACCCCAGAATATGAGAAGGGATTCCTAAAGGATAATGCTAGGGGCGGTCTTTTGACCTCTTTGGCTGAGCTATGGGACTTTGCCGCTTTTTAGAATTTAAGCTAACGCCCCACCACAGCTTGACCCCGCGCCAGCTGTACAGCCTAAGCAGTGGTCATCTACCCTAATCGCTCTCCCACGCTCGGTGATCACCTCTGGTAGGTCAGCTACTGTGAGCCTATTTCCGCCTCGTCGAACGGCCATCTCGAGCATCTGGTTGAAGTCACAGTCATAGACTGTTCCGTCCCATCCTACGCTTATTGTGTTTGTGCACATAAGTGTCTCTACAGTAGCTGGGTTGAACTCAGAGCACAGAAGATCCATATATTGATCCAGCTGACCGCTCCGTTTTAGATCTCCCTTGAACCTAGAGACAGGGAGGTTGGCCAGGGTTAGTAAAGATGAAAATATGACCCCGAAATCTGATTTCAGTCGCTCTTTGTAATCGACCTCAAGGGCCGCCTGTGATGGCGGTAGAAATGCTCCGCCAGGGTTGTAGACAAGGTCGAGTGTTAAGCCAGAACCTTCAACACCGTAACCTAGAGAGTTGAGCTCTCTGAGCCCATCAATGCTTCTACTAAACACCCCATCTCCGCGCTGAGCTTCTACGTTCTCCCTAGAATAGCAAGGGAGGCTCGCCACTACCCTGACACCGTGGTTAGCTAAAAATCTTGCTAGACCCTCTTGGTTGGGTTCAGACAAGATCGTTAGATTGCACCTGTCTATTACTGAACGTCCCAATCTGACAGACTCAGCCACTAACCATCTGAAATTTTGGTTTAGCTCAGGTGCACCACCTGTGAGGTCGACAGTATCGAACGAATCAACAGACTCTAACAACTGTACGCACTGTTCTGCCGTCGCTCTAGTCATCTCTTCAGTTCGGAAAGGGCTAGCATCTACATGGCAGTGGCGACAAGTCTGGTTGCACCTCTTCCCAAGATTCAACTGCAGAGTCGTAGATAGCCCCCTAGTGAGGGGCGGTAGGCCTGCTGATCTCAGAGCATTACTGAATAGGTGTTTATTTCTCATAACGGTCGCAACTTTAGCTCATTGTATGTGATTACGCTCACTTTGCTTTGAAACAGGCTAAATATATATTATATGCAACTAATGGCACTACCAATGACCCTAGATGAGACAAGGGTAAAGCAGTTCGATGTGATCTTGGTCACAGGCGACGCCTATGTTGATCACCCTTCGTGGGGTGTCGCGATGATAGGTCGTTGCCTAGAGTCTGCTGGTTATAGTGTTGGTATAATCGCCCAGCCTGACTGGGAAGATGTAGATGCTTTCCGAGTATTGGGTAGGCCTAGGCTCTTCTTTGGTGTCACCGCTGGCAACATGGACTCCTGCGTTAATAAGTTCACAGCCTCTAGGAAGATCAGGCGAAGTGACGCATATTCGCCAGGGGGCAAGCCTGGGTTGCGGCCTGATAGGGCTACAATACCCTATACCTCAAAGGTCAAACAGGCTTACAAGGGTGTACCAGTTGTAATAGGCGGCGTAGAGGCGTCTCTTAGAAGGTTCGCTCATTTCGATTTTTGGCAAGAGAAGATGCGCCGGTCGATCCTGCTAGATGCTAAGGCTGACCTATTGGTCTACGGTATGGCAGAGATAACAGCCGTAGAGATTGCAAAGAAGCTCGATTCTGGGGAGGGTGTTGAAGGCTGTAGGGGGCTAAATGGCGTCTCATATGCCCTTGGAGCGAAAGGGCATTTACCAGAGGGTGTCGAGGTGATTGAATTGCCGACCTTCGAGGAGTGCAAGCGAAACCCAAAGGCATTTAATGATGCGACTAGGATTCTGTATCAAGAGTCTAATCCTCACTGTGGGCGTATTTTGGTTCAGAGAGACGGTTCTAGGAGGATCGTCCAGAACCCTGCGGCGCTACCACTTTCTACCGATGAGTTTGATCGCGCTTATGAGCAGCCTTTCACCTATAAGCCACACCCTTCATATAGGGCTCCCATACCTGCTTTAGAGACAGTGAATAATTCTGTGACGGTCAATCGTGGCTGCTCAGGAGGTTGCTCTTTCTGTGCGTTGACGATTCATCAGGGAAAAGATGTATACAGTCGCAGTGAAGACAGCGTTGTTAGGGAGGTTAATCTGATGAAAAGCCGCAGGGGTTTCAAGGGTATAATCTCCGATCTTGGGGGCCCAACTGCCAACATGTACCACATGAACTGCACAAACGAGACCGCTAACAAGATGTGTCGTCGTGTGAGCTGTCTACACCCCGTACGCTGTAAGTGGTACGGTACTGATCATAAACCCTATATGAGACTACTCAAGCGGGTAAGGAATCTACCAGGGATACGAAAGGTATACATCAATTCAGGGATCAGGTACGACCTTGCATCGACGGACCCTGAGTTTGTAGAGGTCCTAACAAAGCACCATGTCCAGGGTCAGCTATCAGTCGCCCCTGAGCACGCCTCTGACAACGCCCTTATGCAGATGAAGAAGCCAGGAATCGGTTACTTTACAGAGTTTATGGAGCGCTTTGAGAAGGCTAACAAGGAGGCTGGTAAAGAGCAGTTTTTGGTACCTTATTTTCAGTGTGCTCACCCAGGGGTTGGGCCTGAGGAGACCATAGAGCTAGCGCTATATATGAAGCAGCACAAGCTGAGGCCCCGTCAGGTTCAGATGTTCATGCCAACGCCAGCTACTATCGCCACTGCGATTTGGCACTCAGGTTACGACGTGTTCGGTGGGAAGCCCGTATATGTCGCTAAGGGTGGGATGGAGCGCTCACGCCAAAGAGCGCTACTATTCTATTGGAAGCGCGAAGAGTGGCCCCATGTTCGTGAGGCTTTGATCAAGTGGCGAAGACAAGATCTTATCGGCACAAAAAAGAATAGTTTAGTGCCACCAGGCCCAAGCTATGGGGCTTGGGAAAGGCGTGGAAAGAAGGGTGGGGCTCGTAAGAGGGGCGGAAGTCGCGGAATGATTGTAGAGAGGGCTACAGCTGCTGAGGAGGCCGACTCGACTTGGGAGTTAGGTTAAAAACCTACATGTGGTCCTCTATCCATCTAGCAATCCTATCAGCAGCCTCAATAGAGCGCCCACACACCTCCCTTAGAAAATTGTCGTCTAAGGTTGCATCTGTGGGTAGTTTCGAGACTTCTCTGAGAGCATTAGCGCCGTCAAAATTAACATAGGAGAGTCTAAGAGACAGTTCGGACTCGCATCGCCCGAAACAACTGCCAGGCAGTGTTGCCACCCCAGTGTCGTTCAGAAGGGCCTCACACATCTGAGAAGAGGTCTTGACCCCATAACTCGACAGACTCTTTTTGATGTGCTCCATGTTTGGGAACATATAAAACCCACCCTCTGGGGGCTCGATTGATACACCCGTTGAGCTCAAGCGTCCGTAAATGTAGCGTCCCAGCGCTGATAAAATCCGCCTGCTATCCAATAGGTATCTGGTGATAGTCTCATCATTCTCAAACGCCTTAATGCTCGCCCATTGTATCGGCGCACTTACCGAGGTGTAGGTCTCACTAGCAGCAGACGCTAGGGCATCTAGTAGATGTCTTAGGTTTGATGGAAACACCATGTATCCGAGTCGCCAGCCGCCTGCGCCACACCACTTGCTTAGCCCAGAGCTAATGACAGACCCTTCGGGGTAGACCGTAGCTATCGAGATGTGCTCACCATTATGATTTACCTCACCGTATATTTCGTCTGAGATCACAGTAACCCTGTGTTTTCGAGCCACCTCAGCCAACCCTCTTAGGGCTGAATCGGAGTAAGTGAGTCCAGTTGGGTTGTTTGGATAATTGAGTATCAAGACCCTTGGGCCTGGGTTAAGTCTACATTTTTCAGAGAGCCCATTTGCGGTAAGTCTTCCACCGTCCTCTCGACGTGTCTCTATCCACTCTACTTTTTTGCCAATTATATCGGCCTGTGGTTCGTAAGATACCCAGGATGGTGAGGGTAGTGTAAGTGGACCTTTGTGAACGAGCTGGAGAAGAAACATAAGCTCCTTGGAGCCTGGTCCTATAATTATATCCTCGGCACAACAGTCGATGCCGTCTCGTTCTCGGTGCCACTTAGAGATAGCCTCTCTCAGTGGGAGCAACCCTTTTACGGGTAGATAGTCTTTCTCGTGAGCCCGGTCCCTGAGAGCTTGAACAACCACATCGGGGACGGGAAATGGTGACTGTCCTAAGCCGAACTTGAAGATCTCTCGACCCTCAGCAATCAAGGCGTTTGAGCGCTCATTAATTGCTAGAGTCGCAGATGGTCTAAGTGAGGAGCCTGTAGCTGAGAGTGGCGGATAGATGACTCCACTAGAGGGATCACTCATAAGTTTTTAATCCCATTCATGATCTAGAGTTAGCAAAACATGTTTCTCTTCACCAGAGCCCACTACGATCTCTTCGAACAGACCCCCATTAGGCCAGCTAGCAAGATCGCCACTGGTTGGAAAGATCTCCAGCTGATTTACCATGCTGAAGTCTTCATCGAAAAATGCTCCGATGTAGTAGGGCTCATCTTGAGGGAATAGATTTGTTATCTCAAACTGCATTGAGTAATCATCAGGTGTGACGTCCACAGTCGAGTCAACCAGGACCCTGTGAGGCATTACTCCGTCCTTGTTTGAGATGATGGTTACAAATATGAGCATGGAGCCCCTACCGTCTTCGGTGTAGGGTGTACCCAATTCGATATTGCCTTTAATTGAGGCTAAACGGAGGAACCCATCACCAGTATCCTCTTCTTGCACTACTACCTCCTGACACCCGAAGAGTAGTGGTAATAATAAAAAGGCTCTCACTACTGGACCTCCTGTTCTACAATATCACCAGTACAGAATAGTGGCTCGCTTAGCCCTATCGCGACCCCAGAAGTAGTACACATCTCGCTTGGGAACGACAGAAGACCTCCAGATGTGTTGTCCCATGTACAGGTTGTCCTTATCCGGTCACCTTCTCCCATAATAATTTCATCCTGTTTAAAGAAAATGGATGGCGAACTCCATCTGAAAGTCTCATTCCACTTGATGTCCATTAGGACCTCTGACTCACCATCCGCTGTGACTAGTTCAATTTTGTAATCCGTGGCGTATTGGTGCGCGTGGGCTAGCAAGCTTACTACGCTTACTCCAGTTTGTATCTCACAATCAAACTTTATGGTTGTTCTCTCGTCCGCAGGGAGTTCAAAGTATCCTGCATCAAGATCAAACCCATTTAGCCAATAATCAACCTCTTCCGCAGGAACTAGTCCGATGTTGAATGCAGAGTTTATAAGAATTGTTTGATCGGTAGGGTTTATGTAGTGAATATCTGCGCTGTATTTTTGACCATTGGCTAATAGGAAAGCCATTCCTTCCTGCAAGTTTACGATACTACCGTCACCCTTGGGTTCTGCTAAATTAACAATGTGAATAATAGGCGCTATCTGCATTCCTCCCGCCTCATCTACCTCATCGCACGATTCAAAGTCTCCATCGGAAACTGACTCAAGTGAGTTCGCGTCCTTCACTAAGCTGTGGTGGTGATACTGTACTGGGTGAAGGTCTACAAATGAATTGATCCCTATATCTGGACCCTTCCAAGTGTCGTAATAGCACCATAGAACTTCTGAAAAAGGAGGTATTGATAGTTCGGGGGTTAGGATTTGCATTCCACCTTCAGGCGGATCGGGGTAGACTGCTCTTAGATCAACAACATTATCTGGGATGACATATGAGCTATCTATGATCTCAGGTTCACATGAGAGCAGAAGGAGTAAGAGCATGAGAGTTTACCGTTATACGAGTCTTAAATATCTTAGCACGCTAGCGTTGGGTCTGTCGCTATTGTCGTCATGTGGAGCGGACCAAGAGGATACATCAGAAACAGCTATTGTACAATTTGATGAGGTTAAGGATGACATCTTGTTGCGCTCATGCACATTCTCTGGTTGTCATGCTGAAGGGGTAGGGCAATTGTTTATTGAAGATTCTGGATTGTACGACGCTCTTGTTAATGTGCCTGCTTCCGTTGAGGGCGAGGTGTTGGTTCGACCTTTTGACGCTGATGGTAGTTACTTGATCATGAAGATGGAGGGGGCTGTTGGCATAGAGGGTGTGGTTATGCCACCAAACGCCGCCCTAAGTCAGGAAACTATCGATATTATTCGTAATTGGATTGATGCTGGAGCTGAGCGTTAGTCGTGATTTTTATCGTATTGGCCTGACAAGTAACGCTACTCTCCGTACTCTTTTTCTTCCATCTTTATAAGGATATCGGTCACGAAGTAAACAACAACAGATAGGCAGATCATGATCACCCCTAGAAGAGGGCTCATCAGACCTTCTGGGATGAAGAGCAGGTGCAGTGTTAGATCTAGCGCAAAGATCACACCGAAGTAGATCCATAATAATTTTGGCCTGTCCCACTCGCGAAATCTCATTCTGAAAAGGAATGTGACCAGCATGGCCGACGTGAAGGCGTTGAAGAGTGAGATCATAATTCTTTCTTCCTGTTGGGTAGGTTGGATGCGCCTAGGGCAAATACCGCCCAGCCCGAAATTAGTGCGACTCCTCCGAGAGGGGTGACCGCCCCAAGAATAGGGATATCTAGTAGCACCAGTGTGTATAGTGACCCAGAGAATATGGTGACACCTACAGTGAACAGTTTACCAGCAGTCTGGAACTTTGGGCTATCAAACAGCTCGTCACAGATCCCAGCGAGTATGATACCTAGGCCGTGAAGAGCCTGGTAGCTTACGGCGGTCTTCCATGTCTCAAGTCGTTCAGGAGTTACCGAGTCTGAGATGGCGTGGGCGCCAAAGGCACCCAATGTGACAGCCAAACACATGATAATCGCACCA
>Ga0209404_10002920_pt1 | contig 10281 bp, 10 predicted proteins | sample TroAtlMetagenome_2_FD_187447 | JGI IMG/M metagenome (GOLD analysis project Ga0209404, IMG submission 187447) | Marine eukaryotic phytoplankton communities from Atlantic Ocean - Tropical Atlantic ANT8 Metagenome (SPAdes) (version 2) | ecosystem: Environmental > Aquatic > Marine > Oceanic... | reverse complement strand
TAATTACAGTGGTGCTGCCAATACAGTTTTGGAAAGAATCCTCTATACTTCCAAGTTATCTGATGCAAAGAATACAGAAGGTGCTGCTAACTTCTTTAAAGATGTAGTTAACGCACAGTCTACTCATATCTTTGTTGGTACAAACCCTGCTGCTGTAACTAATCCTAGTAGTGCTGGTGCAGGTTCTGCTTGGTCAGTTGATTCTACAGGACTAGCATCTGGAACCAAGTTCCAAATTGCTGGTAAGTTAGAAACTGCTCTATCAGGTGGTGCTGATGATTATGCATACACAACTTCTGAAATAGAATCAGCATTTGATCAGTTTGGTGACACAGAAACTGTTGATATCAACTTCATCCTAATGGGTGGATCACTTGGTACCGAAACAGACACCAAGACTAAAGCATCGAAAGTAATTGCAATTGCATCTTCTCGTAAGGACTGTGTTGCATTTGTATCACCTCATAAATCTAATCAGGTTGGTACAGCAGGTATTCTTACTTCAACTCAACAAAAAGAAAATACCCTCAACTTCTTTAGTGGATTGACATCAACGTCATTCGCTGTATTTGATAGTGGGTACAAATATTACTATGATCGTTTTAATGATAAGTATCGTTATATTCCAACTAACGGAGACATCGCTGGTCTTTGTGTAAGTACATCTTCCGTTTTGGATGATTGGTACTCACCTGCTGGTGTTAACCGTGGATCTCTACGTAATGCAATTAAACTTGCATACAACCCTAATAAGGCAGATAGAGACGAACTTTATCAATCAAGAATTAATCCAGTTGTTACATTCCCTGGTACAGGTGTAACACTATTCGGTGACAAGACTGCTCTTGCTTCACCATCTGCTTTCGATAGGATTAATGTTCGCCGTCTCTTCCTCAATCTTGAGAAGAGAGTTGGTGATCTAGCAAAAGCAGTTCTATTTGAACAAAATGACTCGACTACCAGAGCATCATTCTCCAGTGCAGTAAACTCTTACTTATCTGAAGTCCAAGCTCGTCGTGGCGTTACTGATTTCCTTGTGGTATGTGATGAGACAAATAACACTCCTGACGTAATTGATCGTAACGAATTCGTTGCTGAACTATTCGTCAAGCCTACTCGTTCAATTAACTTTATCACCGTTACTTTCACTGCAACTAAATCAGGTGTTGCATTCCAAGAAGTAGTTGGTAGATAATAATATAAAAAGGTAATCAAAAATGACAACAAAACTAAACAATTTTCTTTCTAAAATTGGTGAAGGTGTTAAGCCTAATATGTTTGTGGTCGATATTAGTTGGCCAACAGATCTAGATAACAAACCAGAAGGAGATAATAGAGAGTTAGTAAACTTACTTTGTAAGTCTACTGCTCTTCCAGCATCAAACATTGGTGTAATCGAAGTTCCTTTCAGAGGAAGAACGGTTAAGATTGCTGGTGACAGAACATTCGATACATGGACTGCTACATTCTTTAACGATAAAGACTTCAAGATTCGTTCCTACTTCGAGAAGTGGTTGGAGCAAATCAACACTCACGAGTCTAACAATGCTCCTCTATTTGTACCAACAAATAGTACTGCAGGATACATGGCATCTGTTAAAGTTAAGCAGATGCGTAAGGATGATAGAGAGTCAGGATCTATACTACGTCAGTATGATCTACTCCATGCATTCCCAACTAACGTTTCACAAATTGATCTTGCTTATGATAGTAATGATCAGATCGAGGAATTCTCTGTTGAATTCCAGTATTCATACTGGACTTCACCTGGTACACCAAGTTCAAACTTGAATGCAGTAGTTGCAGCGAACGCAAATACTACCTCTATCACAACCTGATAAATAGTAGTATCGCAAACTATACATTACTGTTATGAGTCAACTGTTTGGATTTTTAATTAATAAAAAGGGGGAACCAAAAGGTCAATCACCTATTCCCCCTAATAGTGATGATTCTGTATCCACCGTAGCAGGTGGATATTTTGGTACATACGTTGACGTTGAAGGTGTATCTAAAAATGAGTATGAACTCATTAAAAGATATAGAGATATGTCACTTCATCCAGAAGTGGATACCGCAATAGATGAAATCATCAATGAGTTCGTTGTAAGTGATTCTAACGAACCACCTGTAGAAGTAGAGTTATCCAAGTTAGATCTTGGAGCAAATATTAAAAAGAAAATTCGTGATGAGTTTGATAACATCTTAAAGATGTTAAACTTTGATAAAGGTGCTCATCAAATTATTAGGAATTGGTATGTGGATGGTAGAACATACTACCATAAAGTTATAGATTTAGAAAATCCTAAAGCAGGTATTCTTGAGTTACGCTACGTTGATCCACTCAAGATTAGAAAAATTAGACAAAAGATTACAGACCCAGAGAAGGCAAGTAATCCACATAAGATTAAAGGAACAGCATTAGAATACGATTGGGGTAATTACGTAGAGTATTATCAGTATAAACCTAGAGGTTTTTCTGGTTCTATGAGTTTGCCTAATAATTCTGCTTCTGATTTTTCAACAGCAGAAGGAATTAAGATAGCAATGGACTCTATTGCTACCTCAAATTCTGGTGTAACAGAACTGAATAAGAAGTATACTTTAAGTTTCTTACATAAGGCGATTAAGTCACTTAACCAACTGCGAATGATTGAGGACAGCCTAGTTATCTACAGGCTTTCAAGGGCACCTGAACGCAGGATCTTCTACATCGATGTCGGCAATTTACCCAAGGTAAAAGCAGAACAATATCTACGTGACGTGATGGCACGTTATCGTAACAAGTTAGTTTATGATGCTAACACAGGTGAGATCAGAGATGATAAAAAGCATATGAGTATGCTTGAAGATTTCTGGTTACCAAGAAGAGAGGGTGGACGTGGAACAGAAATCACAACACTCCCAGGTGGACAAAACCTCGGAGAACTCAAGGACGTTGAGTATTTTAGGAAGAAGTTATACAACTCGCTCAATCTTCCTCCTAGTCGTCTCACTGACGATAATAAAGCTTTTAATCTTGGTAAGACTACTGAAATACTTCGGGATGAACTTAAGTTCACCAAGTTCATTGGTAGATTACGTAAGAGATTTTCTGCACTCTTCCATGATATCTTAAGGACTCAATTAATACTTAAGGGTATCATTGCTCCTGAAGATTGGGATGAGATCGAAGGTAGTATTCAATATGACTTCCTCTTTGATAATCATTTCAATGAACTAAAGCAACAAGAGTTGCAACTTGCTAGAGTTAATCTAGTTACTCAAATGGATCCATTTGTAGGTAAGTATTTCTCTACAGAGTATCTACGTCGTGAAGTATTACAACAGACTGACAAGGAATACAAAGAAATCGAGAAACAGATTAGACAAGATATCGATAGTGGTATGGCATTGAACCCTGTTGATGTTACTGCTTTTGATATGATGGATCGTCAAAATGATGCGTATGCACCAGAGATAGATGCACAATCTAAAGATGATCAAGCTGCTTTAGATAAGCAACAAGCAGATGATGATCATAAAAAAGAAATGCAAAAGATGAAAGCAGCACCAAAGCCTAAAGCTGCGTCATCGACTAAATAATTCTTATACTTGTATAAATTATGGATAAACCATTAGATTCTGAAGTGGTCGATATTGTTGACCTCCTTGCCGATAAGAAGAGAGCAGAAGCTCTGGATAAGATAAGTGATTATCTTTATTCTAAAGCGTCGGATGTTATTGATACCTACAAGCAAACTGTAGCATCATCATATTTTGATGAACCTACTCCATCATCGGAGACTAAAGAAGGATGAAACTTATTACCGAGAACATTGAATCAGTTGAGTTAATCACTGAAGAAAAGGACGGCGAAAAGAAACTCTACATTGAGGGTGTCTTTCTTCAGTCTGAAGTGAAGAATCGCAATGGAAGGGTCTATCCTTTCAAGGTTCTCGATAACGAAGTTAAGAGATACCATGAAGAGTATATCAAACCAGGTCGTGCCCTAGGTGAACTAGGTCATCCTGATGGTCCGACTGTAAACCTTGATCGTGTATCACACAGGATCGTAAGTTTAAAGGCAGAAGGAAATAACTTCATTGGTAAAGCACATATCCTTGATACTCCTAATGGCAAGATTGCCAAGTCACTGTTAGGTGAAGGAGTAAAATTAGGTGTCTCTTCCAGAGGCATGGGTACTCTCGATAAACAAGAGGGTGTTTCTTATGTCATGGATGACTTCATGCTTGCAACTGCTGCTGATATAGTAGCAGATCCTTCTGCACCAGATGCTTTTGTAAATGGGATTATGGAAGGTAAAGAGTGGGTATGGAATAACGGTATTCTTAAAGAACAAACCGTTGATAAATACCAACAGGCTATTAAGTCTGCATCAAAGGGAGAACTGGAAGAAAAGACTCTTAAAGTCTTTGAACACTTCCTGTCATCTCTATGATTTATAAATAAAAACAGATAATTATATCAGAAAATTTTTAGGGGAAACTCAAATGTCAGATATGCTAAACGAAAAGTTTGAAGAGTTTGTAACTGAATCGCACAAGGAACTTGCCGAAACTTTAGGACAAGAACCAATGCCTTCAATTGCAGCTACTGTAATTCCTGGTGGTGATTCTTATCACGCAACTAGTCAAACTAAAGGTGCCGTGAATGGTGCTGCAGGTGCTCCCGAAGGACGTACTGGACATGCAGCAGACTTGAGTACTAATGTTGCCACAGGTGGACAATCTATCACCGATAATGGTGGTCCTGTTCCAACAGGTAATGAGGAAGGTGAAGACAACCCAGGAGCGAAAGCATCCGCACCATTAAATGCAGTCTCTGGAGATCCCCAACAGAGAGGCACTGGTAAAGATGAACCTGCTGGTTCTACACCAAAGTTTAACCATAGTATTACTCATGGTACAACGACAGGTCCTGATGTAGCATATCCCATCAAGCCTTCATTTGAAGAAGTTGACATGTCCTCTGACGTTGACGCATTGACAGAAGGTGCTGAACTTTCTGATGAATTCAAAGCGAAAGCAAAAACAATTTTTGAAGCTGCTGTTAAGTCTAAACTCTCTGAAGAGTGGACTAAACTAGAGGAGCAGTTCAAAACACAACTCGAAGCAAAGACCGAAGAAATTAGAAAGGAACTTGCCGAGGAAGTAAACGGTACCTGTAAGTATGCCGTTACAAACTGGTTAGAAGAGAACCAGATTGCCATAGACCGTGGTATCAGAAACGAAATCACTGAAGATTTCATATCAGGTCTTAAGAATCTCTTTAACGAGCATTATATTACTATCCCCGAAGGCAAAGAAGATGTCGTCGAGGGTTTGACTGAAGATCTTCGTAAAATGGAAGAGCAGCTTAATCAACAGATTAAGAGCAATGTGGAACTTAATAAAAGTCTAGACGAGTCTGCAAGAATAGTCGTTCTGAAAACTGTTTCAGAAGGATTAGCAGATACTCAAGCAGACAAACTTGCTTCTCTTGCAGAGGCAGTCGAGTTTGAGTCAGAGAAGAAGTTCGCTGAAAAACTCAAGACTCTTCGTGAGTCATACTTCCCTGCTTCACCAAAGGCACCTGTTGCCGAAGCAAGTGATGAGTCACCAGTAGATGAGACAGTAGCACCAGCAATGTCTGCTTACATGTCTGCCATCGAAAAGTGGCAAAAATAATACTATAACACACAACTTTTAGAGAAAAATGTTTAACGCAGAAAAACTCCAAGAGAAGTGGGCACCTGTTCTTAACCACGAGGGAGCTCCCCAATTAGGAGATCGCTATAAGAAGTCGGTAACCGCAGTTCTTTTGGAAAACCAAGAGCGTTTCATGCGTGAAGAGCGTGGAATGTTAAACGAAGTAGCAGTTAACAGCCTAGGTGCTGGTACTGTTGCTCCAGGTGGGTCAGCATTGGGTAATGCCAATACAGCTGGTCTAGCAGGTTTCGACCCTGTACTCATTAGTCTTGTTCGCCGTGCAATGCCTAACCTAATGGCATATGACGTATGTGGCGTTCAACCAATGAGTGGTCCTACTGGACTTATCTTTGCAATGCGTTCTCGTTACGAGAATCAAGGTGGAGAGGAAGCACTATTCAACGAACCAGATACTGGGTTCTCTGCTGCTGGCGATGCCACTGCAGGAGCATACACACCTAGAACAGGTGCTGGTGTTGGTGGTGATTCAGAGGGTAACAACCCTGCTCTACTTAACGACGGTACTCCTGGAACCTACGAAGTAGGAAAAGGAATGTCTCGTGAAGATCTTGAGACAATGGGTGAGGCAGGAAACCTCTTCCGTGAGATGTCATTCAGCATTGAGAAGACTTCTGTGACTGCAAAGTCCAGAGCACTCAAGGCAGAGTACACTCTAGAACTCGCTCAAGACTTGAAAGCAATCCACGGTCTAGATGCAGAGCAAGAACTTGCTAACATCTTGTCTAGTGAAGTACTTGCTGAAATCAACCGTGAAGTTGTTAGAACAGTTTACACAGTTGCTAAAAAAGGTGCACAGAACAACACAGCAAATGCTGGCATCTTTGACCTCGACGTTGACTCCAACGGAAGATGGTCAGTTGAGAAATTTAAGGGTCTTCTATATCAAGTTGAGAGAGATGCTAACGCAATCGCTCAAGAGACTCGTAGAGGGAAGGGTAACTTCTTGATCTGCTCTGCAGACGTTGCAAGTGCTCTCGCTATGGCTGGTGTACTTGACTATAGTTCAGGTCTAACTGGTGCTGGTGGTCCTTCAATCGGTGAAGTAGATGACACAGGTAACCTTGCTGTTGGTACAATAAACGGACGTATTAAGGTCTTCGTTGATCCTTATGCTGCTAACTTGTCAGACAAGCATTACTATGTTATTGGATATAAGGGTACATCCCCATATGATGCAGGAATATTCTACTGCCCATATGTTCCACTACAGATGGTTCGTTCTATCGATCCAAATACATTCCAACCCAAGATTGGATTCAAGACACGTTATGGCATGGTTTCAAACCCATTCGTCACAACAAACGGTGCATACAATGGTACTCCAGACGGAGAAGCTCTTACAGCAAATGCCAACATGTACTACAGACGTGTACAGGTTATCAACCTTATGTAAGCGAGTCGCTTATATCTTTACAAAGACTCTCCTTCGGGGGGGTCTTTTTTTATAAATAAATAACGAGTCCATTACAGTGGACCACACACGTCACGTCACAGAGCGTACAGTTAACTTTATTGAGATAGCGATGCTACCTTTAGAGTTACACCTATAAACCGAAACCAAAGGAGGCCATCATGGCAATGAATCCATTCGAAATGCGTTGGGATTTTTTAAGAGAAGCCCAATCAAGATTAGAAAATAAATTAGAATTAGATAAAGAATCTTGGTACCAAAGAAAAGAAATACTTGATGCTGCAGGTCAAGTTATTGACGAACCTTTTCCAGATTATCCAACAGCAAAAGAAATACATGCTGTTGCAGAAGAGATGAGATCATTCGTTGAGAAGACGGATAAGTAAAATGAAAAAGGTACTGCCCCTCAAGAAAATTCAAGTTGAGGCCATATGTAGTAACAAAGAGAGTAAAAAACTTTGGAATAAATTACTGCGAATATATCCTGATCTTTATATAAAAGAGACTCCGTAAGGGGTCTTTTTTTTGTCATAAATATACAGTATGACTGTGTATAATTTTCCAGATCCAAATTTCAATCCACCACCTGATGATGAAACATGGAGATGTGTATCAGAGATGGGGATTAAAGAAACACGTCTGCTATACAGTGTCACTACATATTTTCTAGATAACTGGCCAAAAGAAGGAAGACCTCCTTTAGAACAACAGTATCTAAATCATTTGAAAGTTAAACTATTTGCTATGATTGCTGATTACACTTATACACACCAAACTAGCCCTGATAAATAGTAGTAGCTTGGGAAGTTGACATGCCAGCTAATTGGTACAAAGAACAACCGAAGAATAGAAACTTCTTAACACCTACTGGTTTCAAGTTAAAACTTGAAAAGTTTGAAGGTGTTGATTTCTTTTGTCAGTCAGCAAATTTACCTGACGTTCAAATGCCTTTCACAGAAGTACCTACTAGGTTTAGGAATTTCCCTATCATACCTGGTGGTGGTATTACTTATGGTGATTTAGTAGTCAGGTATATTATTGATGAAGACCTAGAAAATTATACTTCTGTGTGGAATTGGATTAAAGAGAATGGTGGTGCTGAAGAACATCAAGAAGGTGGTGTTGAATATTCTAATGCACAACTAGAGATTCAATCATCTCATTACAATCCAATATTCTATATTGATTTCGAAAGAATATTTCCTGTATCATTAACTGACATCACATTTGCTGCTGATGTTGGTGATATAGATTTCATCACTGCACAAGTTGTATTCAAATTTTTCAAGTATACTATACGTGATAAGAACTTTAAACCCATATAATGAAATTTAATATATTATTCCAACGTTTTGAAAAAATTAAAGAAGAATGGAAGAAGGATACTCAAATTGATTTCCAGTTTAAAAACAAAGAGTACTCCGAGGATCTTGCACGTCTTGCTTTAGAAATTCCATTTCAACATAATAAATATCTCAACCATTACACTGACATATCTCAACTTAAAACTTCATTAGAGTTTGAACATCGTAAACTGATGAGAGAAAGACGTGAGTATTATAGAGGTGAGGCTGATGGTAAGGTTTATGCTGAAAAACCTTTTGGTAAAAAGTTATCAACTGAAGGGGTCTTAAAGGTCTATATGGATTCTGATGATGAACTTATAGATTTAGAAGCAAGAATAAAATACATGGATCAGATACTTTACTTCCTAGATCAGGTAATGAGACAGGTATCCAATAGAGGTTTTCAAATTAAGTCTGCCATTGAATGGGAGAAATTTATTAATGGTACTTAATCATGTCTTACTTAACTATCAAGAAAAAGAATGAAGTCTTTATGAAGATAGATTCTGAACCACATGTACATCGTGAACTAGCAGACTATTTTTCATTCGAACTTCCTGAAGCAAAGTTTTTAAAAAGACAACCTAGGTATCGTTATTGGGACGGTATGATCCATCTATATTCCCCTGCTACAGGAGAAATATATAATGGTTTACTTCCTCGTATACAACAATGGTGTGAAGAAAGAAGGTATAAGGTACTTTTAGAACACAATGACTGGTATGGTCATTTAAGTGATGACAATAATTTAATAACTCCACCAGGTATTAAATCCTTTATGGATAAAATCTGTAAAGTTAAACCAAGAGATTACCAATACTTTACTGTCTATAAAGCATTAAAGAATAACCGAGGACTATTTGTTTCTCCAACGGGATCTGGGAAGTCTCTTATGATATACTCCATAGTCAGATACTATGCTTCCACTAGCAAGAAGACGTTGATCGTCGTCCCTACTACGTCCCTCGTGGAACAAATGGTCAAGGACTTTACTGACTACGGTTGGGATGCTGAACATTACATGCATAAGATTTACAGTGGTAAGGATAAGAGTACTGACAAACATATTATCATATCTACGTGGCAATCAATCTATAAATTTCCTAAAAGATATTTCGATGATATTGATTGTGTGATAGGAGATGAGGCACACCTTTTTAAAAGCAAGTCTCTGACTGGTATTATGACTAAACTTCACAATGCCAAGTATAGATTTGGTTTTACTGGTACACTAGATGGTAGCAAAACACACAAGTGGGTATTGGAAGGATTGTTTGGATCCTGTGACAAAGTAACTAGAACAGATGACTTGATAAAGAAAGGTCACCTTTCCAAATTAAGAATTAAAGTGCTAGTATGTCAGCATCAGTATCAACCCTTTGCAGATTATCATTCGGAGATGGAATATATTGTTCAACATTCGAAAAGAAATAATCTGATAAAGAATCTAGTATCAGATATAGAAGGAAATACATTAGTCCTATTCAATTATGTTGAGAAGCATGGTGAACCTCTTTATGAGTTAATAAATAATTCTGTAAGTAATAATAGGAAAGTATTCTTCGTACACGGTGCAACAGATACTGATGATAGAGAACAAGTTAGAGAAATTACAGAAACAGAAGACAATGCAATTATCATTGCTTCTTATGGGACTTTCAGTACTGGGATTAATATTAAGCGGTTGCACAACATCATCTTTGCGTCCCCTAGCAAGTCCCGTATTAGAAACCTCCAGTCAATTGGTAGAGTACTACGTAAAGGTGAAGGAAAAACTATAGCAACATTATATGATATTGCTGATGATATATCT
>Ga0209404_10002918_pt1 | contig 10282 bp, 6 predicted proteins | sample TroAtlMetagenome_2_FD_187447 | JGI IMG/M metagenome (GOLD analysis project Ga0209404, IMG submission 187447) | Marine eukaryotic phytoplankton communities from Atlantic Ocean - Tropical Atlantic ANT8 Metagenome (SPAdes) (version 2) | ecosystem: Environmental > Aquatic > Marine > Oceanic | place... | reverse complement strand
AGTTAGTAAAGTTTATATATTTGCATTCTATATCGCGTGGTGGAGAAGCGGTATCTCGTTGGGCTCATAACCCAAAGGTCGCAGGTTCGAGTCCTGCCCACGCTACTAAAAAACCCACTTTGGTGGGTTTTATCTTTTATAATAACTTGAGACAGTACCTTCCCAGTCAGGGTCAGCAGATCCAACCCATAGTTTTTTCAATGAATCTAATGCAACAGCATGAACTCTACCAAAATAAGCTTTATGAGGTATTCTCTCTACATTATACCTGCTTGCAAAAAACTGTGCGTTAATTCTATTAATACCAAGATGATCTTCAATATAGAGGATCCCATCATCTTTATAGTACCTTGGAAGGAAAAGAGCATCACTTAGAGGAATGTTTTGAGCTAAATACCTATATGCAACTTGAGTAATTGCAGTTATAATTCTCTGTCCACCTGCAGCACCAAGTGCTAAAACTACTTCATCTCCACTTGTAAATAAAGTTGGTGAAATATGGGAAGAAGCCCTATCTCCAGGTTTGTCTTCACCAAGATATCCTCCTAGATATGGCCCCATAGTTACATTATATAAGAAACCTAAACCTTTTGTAGCTACTTTGGAGCCCATATTTGGTCCCAAAGTTTGAGTCAGTGCAACTACATTGCCGTATTGATCAGCAGTTGTTAGATGAGTTGTATGACCAACTGCAAGATCTGAAACAAGATTCTCATCAGCATCACTTCTTAAGGATAATAATGAGTCATCATAATTTATTTTATTAGCAATTTTCATTGCCATATCATAAGATAATATACTCTTTAATGAGTCTGCATTATTTTGAAAATAACGATACTTAAATGATTCTTCAGAAGCACTAGAGATTTTAATTGCTAACTCATTTTCATTTTGAATATTTAAATTATCTAGAATCTGAAGAATTTGAATAGTTATTGCACCATATGAAGGAAGATATAATGAATGAATCTTATAACCTTTAAAATTTCCAGTTAAAACCCTTGAATCAAGAGCTGAATAATTTCTCAAATCATCTAATGTAATAAGCCCTCCATTAGATTGGATATCATCAACTATTTTTTCAGCGATCTTACCTTCGTAAAATCCTTCTTTTCCATTTTCTGAAATAACTCTTAAAGTATTTGCTAAATCTTTTTGGAATACTATGTCTCCAGGTTTAAATGATTCACCATTAGAATTTAAAAAATACATCTTTGTACCTTCAAAACTTTCAATTATACTCTTAACACTTGCTTGCCTTTTTGCTTCACCAGTAAAAATTCTATATCCTTCTTCAGCATATCTAATTGAAGGTGCCATTACAGTTTTTAAATCAAGAACACCGTGTTCTTCATGTAATTTAATAAGTCCTGCAACTACACCTGGAATTCCAATAGTTTTGTAACCATAGCTATCTGGTGAACTATTTTCACTATTATAATTTAATGGAATTTGTGTGGTAGCATCTACTCCTGCAATAATACCATCTTGTGTTTTATATATTGACTGGAGCCTTCCACCAATTCCACTCATACTTGGTTCAACAACTGATAATGTGAATGCAGCTGCTACAGCAGCATCAAATGCATTACCTCCTATAGAATACATATCCTTACCAGCTTGGGATGCTAGAGGATGAGGTGATGATATTATATCATTTTTATGTTGATTTTTGACACTACAGCCTAAAGTCAATAAACATACAATTAAGTATATATATATTTTTCTTAAAAAAGTCATAGAAATAAAAAAAGGGCTTATTTAAATAAGCCCTTTTTTAGTGTTAGTTATTATTGATTTACTTTAGTTTTAGTAAAAATACCTGGATCTTCTGCAGGTGCATTTGCATTTGAATTTAATTCATTATAAGAATAAGGCATTCTCTCCGGATATGGAGCACCAGGACCATCTACAAGAACAAATGGTACACTTATAGCGCTATCACTTTTTCTTAGTCTTCTGGCATCATTAAAAGCCATATGCATTCCAAATCCACTTACATACCTTTCCTCAATAACTTCTCTTAAGAAAGCTGATGTTGGATCAATACCATCTGCATTTTCAATTCCTCCAGCACTAAAGTCTGCAGCATCAAAAGCAGCATAATTATATGAATCAGTATTGTGATTATCATTTAAACCACCACCTGAGTTTAACCAAGCTCGAACATTATTAAGGTGAGGTAATCCACTAGATATACCTCCTGATCTTCCCTTAGCTTCTGCAAGAATTAATTGATTTTCAAAATATGTAACCATATTTTGAGGTTCATCTTCTGCAATTACACCAGTATTTGCTGAACCACTAGATGAATTAATCTTATAGTAACCATATCTAGCAGTCTCATCTGTTTTAGAATGATTTCTATTAATTGGATAAGAATTACTTAATAGTTGTAATAAATAACTTTCAGATCCTCCGGATGAGTTACCAAGGTCTCCCGCTCTTGATCCATTAAGAATAGTAGCGAAAAGGTTTACATCACCTGAATTCTGAGATGCTGGTGGATTATAAGTCATATCCCCAGATGCAGAACTAATTCCACTGTTAGCAGAAGAAGCTGCAGCACCATAATCTTTCTTATGAAGATGGAAACGTGCTTTCAAAGTATGAGCAGCAGCTATCCATTTATTTTTATCTCCACCATAGATTATATCTTGAGATAAACCTCCTGTTGAAGCACCAGATAATGTTTGAATACCAGCGTCTAACTTAGATATTGCGGCATTATAAACTGAAACTTGATCATCAAAAATAGGGTCTTCAATTTCAGGATTTCCAGCTTCACTATATGGGATATCCCCCCAGAGTGATGCTGCTGTTCCGAAAGCATGACCTTCCATTATCTGCGATATCCCCACTAAAAGAGAATTAGATGAGTTTTCTTGCAGATATCTCATGTTAGTCAAAACACCAACATAAAGTGCATTCCATGAACCGTTTGCTTCTACAGTTGATAAACTATATCCATATATGTTTGCATATAAAGAACTAAAACCTATCAATTGTCCAGAATACATTCCACTGATTCTGTTTAAATGTCCAAGTTGAAGTTGGATAGTTGCTAACTGTGAACCTGTTAAAAATAGCTTGTCTTCAACATCCGATATTAGAATATCGTTAGGATTTGAATTAATATCTTCATTTAAGTCCTCACAAGAGAACGAAAATATAAGAATTAAAGCTAATATTGATTTTGTGTATAATTTTTTCATTTTCTTAATAATTTATAGTTAGACTAAACAGAAAACCTTTTGTCTGAGGATTAGTAAAGTATTCCACACCTTGTGCAACACTTACACCTTTTGTATTTATCTCAGGATCAATTCCATCAACTTCGTTGATATTAATTAGGTCTCTTCCAGTAAAAGTTAAAATCACATCACTTAAACCAAGAGATTTAATACGTGAGTCATCCCAAACATAACTAAGAGATAAGTCTCTTAACTTTGTCCATGTTGCGTCGGCAATAGAGAAGTTATAAGCTTGGTTATCACCAAATCCTCCCCCGATTCCAGTTCTATACCAGTTTTCATCTAAAAGTACTGGACCTCCTCCGAAATCTTTTATATTACCTCTTACAGTTGTACCAGCAGCAATTGTATTTCCTCTATAGTTTACTAAAGGCTGGTCTAATGTAAGTCTATTTGCAGTCTCTGCTGTAGTTCCAAATCTATTTAACACCCATAGAGTTCTTGGTGAAAATTCACCACCATGAGAGTGTTCAAGAACAGCATTAAGTCTCCATTTTTTATATCTCATATTCATTGATACACCTGCTCTCCAGTCCGGATTTGGATCTCCAAGAACTATTGGACTAGATGTAATTTGAGGGAATCCATTTGAATTTAAATCCAAACTTCCATCTGGATTTGTCTTTGAACCTGTTCCATATAGAGTTCCTAATGGGTAGCCAACAATTGCTCTTGAACTAACTGAAGCTCCAGGAGACAAGTTAATAGTTTCTGTCCCATATAAATCTGTAACCTCATTATCATTTCTAGACCAGTTTATAGCAGTCGAAAGACCAAAATCAGCTTCATCAATTATTTCATATCCCCAATCGATTTCCATCCCGATGTTTGTCATTTCTCCATAATTTCCATATTGAGTTGCATACCCTGAAGAAGGAGATAATGTAACATCTAGAAGAATACCTTCTATTATGTTATCATAATATGTGAATGATAAAGACATTCTATCATCAAGGAATCTAAGATCTGCTCCAATTTCCCACTCAGTTTTTATTTCAGGTTCTAGATTAGGATTACCTAAGTTATTATCCAATCTAAATCCACCTCCAAATAAGTTACTATCTAGTGGATCACTATAAGTTGAATAGCCAAAACCTCCCTCAGCTAAAGTTTCAAATTTATGAGCTGATGGTTGAACACCTACCTGACCCCATGAACCTCTTAGCTTTGCAAAAGAGATTGCATCAGATTGCATAGCTCTTTCAGTTAGAACCCATGCAACATCAGCAGCAGGATAGAAGAATGACCCATCAATTGTAGATGCAGATTCTAGCGCACCAGACATATTAACGAATAACTCATTATTGACATCAAGGTTAAGTACTCCATAACCTCTATTTGATCTTCTAAAGCTTCTATAGTTTTCAAAACTAGATGCCTCAGAAGAAGTATTCAATGCTGTAGTCTGTTTTGATGAATTTACAAGAAAACCTGTAATGTTTCCAGAAATTCTATTATACTTTCTATCATTATAACTCCAACCAGCTGTTGCGGTAAGATTTATATTATCGGCAAGATCAAAGTTAGCCTTTCCAATAATATCTAATGAAGAATTTCTAATATCAAGTACATCCTCCTGGAATTGCCCATTTGCTCTAGAACTAGCATCCCCTACCGGGAAGAAGTAAGTTCTTTTATCATCTGCAACATCTACATTTCCTCTTGTAATTATTGAAAACCAGTTAGTTGGTTTAATAGTTAATTGAGGAGTAACAGTTATCCTATTTACTTTGGTAAGTGATGTTTGTTCATTAACTGTCCAAAGTGGGTTTGTATAAGATTGATTTGAACTTTGACCTATAGGTTTTCTATAAGATCTACCTCTATTAACATATTCTGTTCCTCCAGAGCTAGTATATGTACCCTTGTAATCTCTTCCATCAAAATCAGGAGGAGTTCTTAAGAGTCCAAGCATTAATCCTGACACATTTGAACTTTGCTGAATTCTATTTGATTTCGTAAAAGTATATGCCATCTTAGACGATAAAGTAATTTTATCATTTAATTTTGCTTCATAATTTAAACGAGCATTTGTTCTTTCATAAGTAGCGTTTTTTATCATTCCATCTTGATCTAGGTGACCTAGACTAAAGAAATAGGTGCTATTATCTCCACCTCCACTTATAGTTAAATCATTTTGTAAAGCATGACCTGTTCCAAAAACTGAATCAAAGTTTTCATCTACATAAGTTTGGGTAGAATTTTTATCGTCAATTGCTTTATACACTGTACCATTGTCAGCTGTAAAAAATGCCCCTGAGTTATATGTATCCATACTACCTGATCTTCCTGGGATCCAATCACCCCATGACTCAGCTCTGTTTGTTCCAAAAACTCCACTACGACCTTGACCCCAAGTATCTTGCATTTCTATTCTTTCTGATATTTCATCAAAAGAATATGCAGATTTGAATGTAATCTTAGCCTCTCCTCTTGATCCTTTTTTTGTAGTTATCACCACAACTCCGTTCGCAGCTTTACTTCCATATAAAGCACCAGCTGATGCTCCTTTTAAAACCTGAACAGATTCAATATCATTAGGATTAATATCATTAAGACGTGACCCTTGCGTTACACCTCCATTACCACCAGTAATATTGTTACCACCGGCGTATGATGTTGTATTATCCATTGGCACACCATCTACAATTATAAGTGGTTGTATAGAACCATCAATTGTATTTGCACCACGAATTCTAATTGTACTTCCAGCACCTGGATCTCCATTAGAACGAGTAATTCTAACCCCTGATGCTTTACCACTTAATGCATTAACAACTGTAGGTTCAGCAGATCTAATAACATCATCAGTTGCAATAACAGATGAAGTTGATCCTTGTTGATCTCTAACAGCAGCAAAACCAAGTGCAGTAACTACAACTTCTTCAAGTTCATTGTCAAGTTGAAGTGATACTGAAATACTATCTTGATTACCAACAGTGATAAATTCACTAGTATATCCAATATAACTAATCACTAAAACATCTCCTGAACTTGCATTTATTGTAAAATTACCATCAAAGTCTGTAGAAACTCCAGTACTTGTATTCTCAATAACAACGTTAGCTCCAGGAAGTGGACCTCCGTTTTCATCAAGAACAACTCCGCTTATTCCTCCTTGTCCAAACAGAACTATTGAACTAAAAAGAAACAGTGTTGTAATAATTTGTTTCATTATGTTAACTTTTTGTTAAATTTTATTTAGAATAAGGTACAAAAAAATAAAAAATATCCTAGTAATTGAAGTTTTATTTATTTACGCATAGTTTGTTATATTTATATCATGGATTCAACTTATACATGTTCCGAATGTGGAATGTCAGTAAAAAGTCAGTGTGCTAAGTGTGATGAACCTCTTCAAAATAAAACTATAACAGTTGATAGTGGTGATGAAGTTCAAGTATCATTTTGTCCTCAGTGTGATGGAATGATTAAGTCACCAATGTGCTGTGGACTTGATATGTCATGCGCAATCTAATATGAACATGAACTCAAAAAATATTGGCCTAATTTCAGGTCCTTTAGCGTTTATATTAGTCTTGCTTTTCTTTCAGCCTGAAGGATTAAATCCACAAGCTAATGCTATACTAGCATCAACAATATGGATAGCAATTTGGTGGATAACAGAAGCAATTCCTATTGCAGTGACTGCTTTATTACCGATTGTTTTATTTCCATTAACTGGTGGATTAGGACTAGCTGAAACAACAGCTTCTTTTGGACATAAATATGTTTTCCTCTACGTAGGAGGTTTTATTATTGCCATTGCAATACAAAAATGGAACTTACATAAAAGGATAGCTTTGAATATTATTAATTTAATTGGGACTAACGTAGTTAATATAATCCTTGGTTTTATGGTTGCTACTGCATTTATGTCGATGTGGATTTCTAATACTGCCACTGCTGTTATGATGCTACCTATCGCAATGGCAATTGTAACACAGTTAAAAGACAATCCAGATACAATTGAAGATGAAAATCGAATTTTTGGAAAGGCTATAATGCTAGGAATAGCATATAGTGCTTCAATTGGTGGTGTAGCTACTTTAATAGGAACACCTCCTAACTTGGTATTAGCAGGAGTAGTACAAGAATCCTTTGGATATGAGATCACCTTTGCTCAATGGTTTAAATTTGGGTTTCCTATCTCAATAGTGTTATTATTTTTGTGCTGGAAATACTTAACAAGCTTTGCCTTTAAGTTTAAACAAAAGGCTTTTCCTGGAGGACGTGCAGAAATTAGCAAACAGTTAAAAGCATTAGGTCAGATTAGCTATGAAGAAAAGTTGGTAGGTTTAGTGTTTGCTTTAACAGCAGTTGCATGGGTAACTAGAGATTTTTTATTAAAGCTAGTAGTTCCGGCTATTGATGATACAATTATAGCTATGATTAGTGCTGTCATAATTTTTTTAATACCTACAAAAAATAAAAAAAGACGACTATTAAATTGGGAAGAAGCTGTAAAATTACCATGGGGAATTTTATTATTATTTGGTGGAGGAATGGCCTTAGCTGCCGGTTTTAGAGATAGTGGATTAGCATTGTGGATAGGCACTCAAATGACTTTATTAGATGGAGTTTCTCTGCTTTTACTGTTATTTATTTTGATTGCTTCTGTTAATTTCTTAACAGAAATAACCTCTAATTTAGCTACTACTGCTATGTTATTACCTGTTTTATATCCGATGGCAATGACAATTGATGTACATCCATTTATTTTAATGGTTTCTGCCACAGTAGCTGCTTCTTGTGCATTTATGTTACCTGTTGCTACGCCTCCTAATGCAGTAGTTTTTGGATCAGGTTATTTGCGTATTCCTGATATGGTTCGTGTTGGTATATGGATGAACCTTCTTTCAATAATTCTTTTAAGCCTTATTGTATACTTTTTACTTCCCTATCTATGGGATTTTGATCCTTTAAAATATGTAATTCCAGAGAATTAACTTAGTCGTTTTTAATTACAGGATAATCAATACCAAGCTGATCAAGATAAGTTTCAAACTTTGTTTCATCAAAATAGAATTCCTTTAATCTTGATTTATATTGTTCCATTATATCCTTATTTAAAAAAGTAGCTGGAGGATCATTTTCTGATATCATAGGCCTATATTCTGTTTCTTCATTCTGAACATTTTCAAAATAGTCCTTAGCCTGAATCAATTTATTAGGTTTTAATAAAAAATCTAAAACAGTCATAGCAAGAACTTTTGCACCAGCATTTGCTCCTTTATGAGCAATAGGTGTTGCCATTGCTATTGAATTAGACCAGTGGTGTCCCTGAAGACCAGGAATATTTGATGGGAACCTTAAAGTTACTGTTGGAACTTTCCAAGATATATCACCAATATCATCTGAGCCTCCGCTAACAGGAAATGCAAGAGGAGCTCCTATTTTATTTAACTTTTTTGATAAACCTGATATATTTGATGAGTTTACTTCTTTCTGAACAGCAATAGCTAATTTCTGATCATCTTCAGACCATTCGGGAAGACCAATTTGTTTAATATTTTCATACATTTCTTCAGCAATAACCTTATTAAAATGTCTCGGCCAAGCAGTTCCAAGTATTCTAGATGTATAGGCAGTATTAGTCATTAAGGCTGCACCTTCTGCCATTTTATTTGCAGTATTATACATATCCATTATACCTTCATATTTTATATCTCTAAAATAAAACCAAATTGATGCTTTAGAAGGAACAACATTTGGTTGGTCACCAGCATCAGTAAAAATTGAGTGTGATCTTTTTAAAGGATGAAGATGCTCTCTCTTATAATTCCACGCAATGTTCATTAATTCCGCAGCATCTAATGCGCTTCTTCCTCTCCAAGGAGCCCCTGCTGAATGTGCAGTTTCTCCATCAAATGTATATTCTACAGAAATTAATCCAGTTCCTGGTGCTGCTCCCCATGTAACTCCAAGATTACTACTAACATGAGTAAAAATACACATGTCTATATTATCAAAATATCCATCTCTAACATACCAAGCTTTTGTACCAATTTGTTCTTCTGCAACTCCAGGCCATAAAACTAATGTCCCATTAATATTATTTTGAATCATTATCTTTTGAACAGCTAAAGCAGCAGTTACAACAACTGGTAAACCCGAATTGTGTCCTTCTCCATGACCAGGCGCACCTTCTATCATTGGTTTATGATAAGCAACACCAGGATATTGAGATGCTTTAGGTATACCATCTATATCACTCCCAAGTGCTATAGTAGGTCCGCCTTCACCATTCGACCAAGAAGCAAACCAAGCAGTTGGAATTCCTGATGATCCTTTTTCAACTATAAAATCATTGGCGGCTAAAATTGAGGTTAAATAATTTGAAGTTTCAAATTCTTGAAATCCTAATTCAGCAAAACTAAAGACTTTATCAACCATAACTTGAGTTTTCTTCTTATCCTTTTCAACAAGATCAATAGCATTATTCTTTAGGGATTTTATTTTATTATTTGAATATTTTTTTTGTGCATTAAGATTCATTCCTGAAGAAAGAATCAAAACAGAAGTAATTAGTGTAGTTAGGTTTCTCATATCATTATATTTATTTAAATATAATAATATCTTTTAATAGTGATATCTTTTAAAGGATTCAATTGCAGCATAATCTGCAAGTCCCATATTTTTGTATTTCAGTGCAGTCTCTTTATTTCTTTCCTCTGCTCTAACCCAAAATTCCCTTAGATCTTGTCCTTGAAACATAACACCATCCTTTTGTGTTTGGTGAAAGAAAATTGATGTTCTCTTCCTAAGAACCTGTGTAGGGCTCATCGGCACAGCCATATCTATATCATGAATATCCCATTCTAACCATGCTCCTCTGTAAAGCCATAGCCAACAATCTTTAATGAATTTTTCCTTTTTTATAGATTTTAATGCCTCAAAAATGATATCTAGACATACTTTATGTGTTCCATGAGGATCTTCTAGATCTCCAGCTGCATAAATTTGATGCGGCTTTATTTTTTTTATTAGTGATGCTGTCTTTTCGATATCTTTTATTGTAGGAGAGT
>Ga0209404_10002916_pt1 | contig 10284 bp, 10 predicted proteins | sample TroAtlMetagenome_2_FD_187447 | JGI IMG/M metagenome (GOLD analysis project Ga0209404, IMG submission 187447) | Marine eukaryotic phytoplankton communities from Atlantic Ocean - Tropical Atlantic ANT8 Metagenome (SPAdes) (version 2) | ecosystem: Environmental > Aquatic > Marine > Oceanic... | reverse complement strand
ATGGATCTCTGCTTCACCTTCCTCATTCTTCGTCAGACCCTGCCACTCGGAAATTCGAACCTTTTCAACAGTCCCTATTTCCTCGGGCTCTATCCCAGACCTTTCAAGGAGATCGGCGATTTTACCTAAACGAGATTTAGCGAGTTCTTCTTTGAAAGCCTCACCCATTTAACGTCTTTTCTTTTGGTGCATTAACTTCCCTTGACGATAATTTCTAACAGCGCCAGCAGAACATTTATAACCATTGGCAGTTAAAACGTCAGAGACAGCGACATGGGGGATATCTTTATCCTCCAAGGCGGCCACAACAGACGCCCTGTCATCTTTAGACATGGAATCTAAAATTGATTCCAAAAGATACGTTTGAGAGTGGCCCTCTCGGGCCTTCATTTCCGCATATAAATCGGGCATATATAAGGGCTCCTGTGCGTTACCGCTCCACCAACCCTATTTTAACCCATAAAGTCACCCTATTGGGCGACCCCTCGTCATCTGTAGCGTTATTCGCCTAGATCAGAGTATGTAACCAAATCTTGGAATTCGCGAAGTTCTGCTAAATCTAGGCTATCTAAGACACCTGTTGGTGTTTCTTTAACCTCTTCAACATCTTCGACGGTTTCCTCAGTTACTGCTTCAGAGTCTGCTTTTTCGGCATCTTCTTCTGCTGGGGCTTCCTCAGCCGCTGGCTTTTTAGCCGCTGGCTTTTTGGCTGGTTTGTCAGAGTTACCTGCTGGGGTTCCTTCAACTTCCATTTCTGCTGGAGTGTTGGTTCCACCATGAGAGAGGTTTTCTACAACCTCTGGTGCATCTTCGCCTGCGCCTTCTGCTCTCTCATCCGATTCAGGCTCGGTGTTTGAGAAGCCAGGAGCATCCCCTGCTTTCTCTTCGAGATCGCCAAGGCGTTCTGAAAGAGTATTCAAGGCGGTGATTGCATCGTTTAATACTGACTGGACAGACACTGAGGCGTCTTCGGCGACGATCTCAGCGTCAGTTGTTTCTGTGATTTCGGCGTCGTTAGCCATAATGTCCTCCAAATTGGACTTGATTTCAAATAATTCAGCGCCCTTTTCTATAAGAGCATCTATATCTTCATTCATTGATTCAGGAAGTCTTTCTTTCATTTCCATTACTGCATCTATATATTCGTCAGCCTTTAGTTCTGGCGGCGTTCTGCCGTCATCCCTGTAATGGCGGGCGATATGGTTATAGACACCCTTTCGGTCGCTACCTCTCAACTTAGTGCCATTTCGGGCACCGTTAAGAAGTCCAAAAGTATTTTGAAGGGCAGATAGAGCCGCTGGCCCTGGTCTCCCATCACTACCAACAAAATGATGAACAAACGTATAATTTGTTTTCATTGTTGGGTCTTCACCGTCGATATGGAAAGCGAAGATCTTTGAGAAGTATGCTTTATCGGCAGGAGAACGCATGTTTTTGTAAGCGGTCTTGTCATACCACCCCTCATCCCTAACTCCTGTCTTATGACTACGAGTTGGGCCCTTTACGTCCTCTAATTCGATATTTGTAGTTTCCTCTACTGGGTCTTCCTTCACACTAACAGTTTTAGTACCAGGAGCCGCCCCGAAAAGCACGGGTGAATATTCATACCAATCGAGTGTTTTGATATGACGAATACCTGTGTCGCCTTTCATCTCGGAACCACCTTCGGGGACTGAGTAGCCAATCGACCACTCTTGTTCTCCCCCAAAGAATTTAATGTCCTCATAAGCATCACGCCCACGACTTGTATTCAAATTGAATTGCATCTTGACAAGAACTCCACCAGCATCTTGAGCCCTTAAATGCTCAGGGAGGCGGTCATCTCCAGGGCGTAGTTCTTCTGCCGCTACTGTCCTAGCGACAGGCACGGTTGTATCATGCGACCAGACACCTTTAGGCACACGTTTTTGTAACGTGTTGTCATAGGCGCCAGGTTCAATAACATCTTTGACATTATCTACAATATTCGTTACAGAAACCACTGCTTGAACAATGCCTTCAGCATCATTCACCGCTTTGGCTTCTACGGTGGCTTGTTTGGACTCTAATTCCACGGGGCCTCCTCGGGCACGACTTCTAACCAAGGTTACGTCTTCTAGACGGCTACGTGGGTGAGCGTAAAGAAGGACTATACAGCACCTATCGCTAAATCACTTATTTGCCCAGTGGGGAACAGTCTTGCAATCACACTATTCTCCCTAGCGGCAGCCAATTGCTGCTGATCTATCCCAAACTCTAACAACCCTGCTTCAGTGGGCTCATTTGTAAAAAGCATAGTGCAACGACAATTAACGGTCTCTTTGATAGATGCAGTTTGGGCTCCAGGGTGCATCATCATGTAACCACCAACAAGAAATGGTTGTTCTATCGGGCGTGCTTGGCCATCGGCATGGGTGTGTGTTGCCCTAACCTTCTCATCTTGCTGAGAGAGCCAAACCTTGTATCTCCAGCCCTGTTTAACAGCAGAAATAATCTGACCTTCATTAACGCCAAACGCAACAATGTTCGTTGCTGTGATGCGGGCTCTATTTCTAATGGCACCTGCAAAGACTGAATCAATCTCCTTGGCAATCGCATCCACGGACTTGCCTTCCATTATCCCTTGTGTGATTTTTTCCTCAAGTAGTTTCCTGGTTGTCCTATTTACTTCTGGGATATACCTCAACCCTGCTAGAACAGCAGCAGCAACCAATTCTTCATCTTGTTCTATTTGCTTCCCAACTAAAAGACCGACCTCATTACCGCCATCAATAATGGTCGCCATTAAAAAAGTTTTAGCGTCTGCAAGTAACTGGCTATCCCACGTAGGCGTGTCAAAAATGTCATTAACGGAAACAGAAACCCCTTTATTGACTTTTTCTCTAATTTTCTTAGATTTCCATTTCTCTAAAACGACACGCTTCTGTCGTTGAAAAAATGTAGCCATCTGTAAAGTAACAGACTCTGACAGACGAGCCATTTGCTGGTCTCTCCGATTTCGAATTAAATCTGCTTCTTTAGCGTCTATCCAGAGATCTCCACACTGGAATCCCCAGGGATCTTCTGTAAAGGGGCCGACTCCCTACCCTCCGACTTCTCTTCAACGGAACCATTCAATGACGCTGCCTCTGGCACCACTTCAGATGGCTCAACTTCAGGAGTGATAATTGGGGCATGGGGTGTCAAGACGCCAGGATTGGGCAACTCGGGAGGCGTGAAGTCCTGTGAAGGTGTTTCGCCGTCAGCGACTGCTTGCCCTATAGGCATCAAGTTGGCTTGTATCCACATCAAGTCAGCGCCAACCGGGTCTCTGCCAGTCTTTTGTCTATACTCATCTATTGAGATAGCACCAAACTTTAATTCTTCAAGATGGTAAGCCGCCCTGTCTCTTTCATCCCTGTCTAAGATGGCCACGTCTGTTAAATCAAACTTGACAGTCAATTCTTCGGAGCCATCCAAGCGATCAAATGCACGCTCTACAAGCATCAAGTGAGGAAGCATCGTTTCACGCCAGAACACCTCGAGTTCGGTGTCAGCATTTGCGAACGTGCGTTCGCTTGCGTTACCAATGACTGATTCAGGAACGCCAAATGCCATAAGAATTTCTTCTTTGGCCAATTGCTTTGTCTCCGTGTACTGAGCATCACGTTGAGCCATTGAAGTGTCAATCCACTTCGCTTGCTCGGCTTCCATGATTGTCATACGACCAGCACCACCAAGAGCAGAGCCAGTGTTACCTAAGAAGCGACGCCTTATTTCTGCCGCTGAATCGTCATCCAACTCGCCCTGGACCATCAAAATACCGCCAGGACGGCCGTCATTAACCATGAAATTTCGGTTATAGATGCGTGAGTAGTAGTCAATATCAATTGCTAGACCACAAGCCTCAAGTGGGGATTGTCCCCTGTAAGGATCGGTTGGGTGAGGGATGCGAACCCATACGACATTTTCTGGTTTAACTATGCGTTTTTTAGTGTTAGGCACTTCAACGGAAAACCCAGAAACAAATTTCTTAGGATCGGGAATTGGGAAAGTCCAGTTAGGCGGCAGTAGATATAAACCTACGACATTATCTAGCCTGTCCTTCACTATCTCTATAAACGCCCCTCTTTTAGAGAGAAGAATCTGAGATGAGAGTTGGAAGCGGAAATTGTAAGCATCGTGATGTGGATTTGCTCTGCGATTTAATAATGGCAGTATTGGGTTGTCTTGATTTTCCCCCTCGGAATCTTTTACATTTACCGGCAAACGTGCTGCGTTGGAGGCAATAGCATAAACACTTTTGTACACCCATGTAACACGGTCGTTGCCTTCTGAAACTGCTCTATCTACATCCCAGTCGTCTTTATAGGCTTTTTGTTTGTTGCCATCTAAAGGACTCAGGCGTGCCATATTTTCGTTATAGTAAAAGGCTTTCTCGTTGAGTTGGTCCCAACCCTCACGACTATGTCCCGTAAATCTTAATCCATCTAGAAAACCCATATCAGCCCTCGTAGCCCGTTAGTAATGAAATGCCAATCAGCACACCAGCAGCGGCGCCGAGTCCCCAAGAAACACCGACCGTGAACCCGCACAGAATTGCGGCTGACGCACCAGAGACGAGACAGGTCGTGGCGATTTTTTCTTTTATGTTTAACGTGCTTATTAAAACTGAACCGATTGTCGCTACCATACTCAATCCCGCCCAGGTTATTAACGCTGGGATATTAGACATGGTCATAGCCTACGCTTCCTTGCCGGTTGAGCGTGATAGGCGTCTTTACCATCCTGCAAAAATCCCCATATTTGACCCATCGACGGCAGCGTTGACCGGGAAACCATGTGTTAATTCGTAAAACAAATGTTCTTCCACCCCATGTTCTCTAGCGAATCTGTTAGCCATAACCAGAGTACCGTGTGCGGCGGCCGTGTAAGCCGAATATGCCAATTTAAGAACACTTGGGTCCCCGTCTATTTCAACCCACTCAAATAAATCCTCTCTTCCTAGTAAACCACGCTCTTTTCGAGAACGAGAGAAGTCACTCAAATTACCTTGGTATTGGATAACCCCGTCCGTAATCATCTTGGGGATGTCGGGTGAATTAAACAAAGCGGCGAAAGTAGTTGAGTCGTCACCGTTTAAGTATCCTCGACACGAAAGATTGGGGTCTACTGGCGGGGAGCCCATGAGCGCACCATTTACATAACTTAAACCAAAACCCTCTACATACATTTTAAGTACTTCGCCATCTCTCTCAGTCAAAGTGTTTGCATCGCAATAAATTCCATCGAACCCTGCCTCACATATGTCTTCAGCGACTTCCATTGTCCAATGCTTCCCTCGAGTCCCCCACCCAGTCCCGACACATAGAACATATTGTGCTTCTTCTGCCAGATTGGATAATGAGCCAACATTACGGAAACGTCGAGCCCTTTCATGGGTCGCCGAACTGCGCCCCTCGCCCGCCCAAATCACCTCGTGACCTTTGCTGGCGGCACACTCACCTAAGGCCGACCCCATTCTTCCTGGCGAAACTAAGCCGAGTACTGCCATTCCCCCTCCAATCTTGTTTCCTTTTCATATCTCTCAAAATCATATTCATAAACAGGAGGGTTCATGCTCCCTTCTCGAAGGTAATAAGGGTCTCTACCCATATTCATTAAAACCCTCTTAGGGCACGGATAAACAAACCACCATTTTTTGCCATCCATCGAGCCGCCCTCAAATAAGACATTCCTGGCATTCTTCCGATGTTCTTTAGACTCTTTTTTACTGGGGCCAGTGCTTCTTTTTTTTGCCATTTGACTATTTCATTTCTTGTGACGATTATTGGGGTAATCCGCTGAATAACGGGGAGGTGGTCATCTAGGTCCCCCTCGGTCTCCCGAGGGGGGCTTTCCTTCTCAAGCGGATATGCCAACGCTCTGAAGGTGACAGCCCACCCCAAACCCCAAACTCCATAGGTGCCTGTAAGGCATACTCAAGACATTCTTTAGTTACGGGGCACTTCTTGCAAATCTGTTTAGCGTTATTGATTCTGTTTCGACTTTCACGATCTCGTCTCTCATCAAAAAAGAACATGTCCACACCTGCACCCTTGCAGTGTGCCTCGGAAAACCATCCTGTACTTAACTCAGAATCCTTTTTCACATTCTTTATGTAATGCCTGCCCAAATCAGTCGATGTCTTCGAATCTTCGTGTGAGGATTATAGGGGTCCCTTCCCCTAACCATGCACCCCACGTGTTGAATGACAGATACTCATTGACTTCTTCGTAGGTCATCCCTCCAGCATCAAACAAAACTTCAACCATTTTGTCTTCATCATAAACCAGAACCGGCTCTAAGCCGGGTCGTGATGCGTAACCAATAATGCACTTGTCGAACAAGGTTTTCTCTACTGGTCCATCAAATATGATTGCCTCTGGATTCAGGTCAGCAACCTCATCCCACCATAAACCTTTTCTCTCTTCGGACTCTTCTTCAGCCCTCTGAAGGGGGAGATTGATTATGTCAGCGTCTTTTTCGTCTTTTTTCATTTTTTCTTTCCTCCTGTATTTTTTTGTTTAATTCCCTTAAATCAGTAGAAGTCGGTTCGAACTCTGTGTCTACAACTGTACAACAGTTCGGGCATTCACCCATGTATTTAAGGCTTTTAAGGATGCGGTGGCCCACATAGCATCCACATGACCAGCATCGGTAGAGGGTTTTCTTAGTAGCCAAGACCCTCTATGACCTTTGTAGTCGTAACTGGAAAACTCGGTATATGGAAACGAACGACGAGAACAGAGAACGTAGAGCGCACCTTCTTAATGAAGTAAGCGCCGCCTTGGCCTACCTTGACGATCAAGTCCATGATTTACAAAGTTTACTAAACGAAGAGGCCCAAGAAGAGGTTTTGCATAATGTCTGATAAAGAAACAGACGCAGAAGTTCTGACAGAAGCCTTATTAAATATCCAGAGCACTCTCGAGCAAGCCACAGACAAAATGACTGGCAAGGTCAAAGAGAAAATTGATGACACACTAAGCCTCTTTGACAAAATGAAGGACAATATCGCATGGGTCCTTGGCCTCCCTGCTGCATTCGCTGGTTCCTTTGGGTTCTTATGGGACTCCAGTAATGACGAAGCAGCGCTCACTTACCAAGTGCAGCAACTTGAGGATGCAGTGGCAGAACTTAAATCCGAGAACGATCTTCTTGGAGGTGGCACTAAAAACTTTTCGCTTGACATGAGCCAAGCACCAGGCGGTTCAATAACCGTCATTATTGGTGCAGCCGCAATCGCAGCCCTAATAGGACTGTTGATCTGGTATCAGACTAAGCGTAGACGTAGTAAGCAGTGAAACGGCTCCTGGCGTACTTGTGCGCCGGGGCGTTATTCGCAGCCGGTTGCTCAAGTGGAAGCAGTCAGGAAGGAAGGCACGAAACACCCCCAGAAACTTCTGCGCCCAAAATTGAGATTGTTCAAGACTTAACTGAACCTTTTAGCGATCATTCACTTAACTATGCACCCACCAAGGACGCATTTTCTTTTGAGAACTTTGGTGGTGGAGAAGCCCCAGCCGACTTAACAGTAAATATGGCTAGGCGTCTTTACGGGGATACGCAGGTTTGTTCTGATGTGACTGATAGTCAATGCACCCCTTACCCTGTAATTCTTCAGTTGATCTCACAGGCAAACCGCTCAATGAAGGGTGGGCTTTGTGAAGGGTTGGCTGTACTGAGCCTGAGACTGGCAGGAGACGCTAAGACTCTCGCTGGTTTCCAAAACGCCAACACTGTTGCTGCGTTGGTCAAAGAAGATCCCGCTTTGTTGTCAGAGTTGGTTTATTGGTATGTCACTCAGTTCGCGATTGAAGTTCAAGAGGAAGCATCCTCCTACCTACAGAGACACCCCGCCCAATTAGCGGAAGTTCTGTTGCGAGACTTTGAAGCAGCAGAAAAAGGCCAACCATCCACGGGATACACAATTGGGATTTACTCTGATGAGGGTGGACACGCAGTAACCCCATACAGGGTTGAAGAGGTCGAGGGTGGATATCGCATATACATCTATGACTCCAACTGGCCAACAGAAGAACGCTGGATAGACGTAGGTGGTGACGGTTGGACATACGCCCTAGCGGCGACTAACCCGACCGAAGCAGCAACCGCATGGAGCGGAAGCACGGGCACTATGGAACTCACCCCTATGCGTTCCCGTTCAGGGCCTTTCACGTGCTCATTCTGTCCGTCTGATGGGGAATCTGAAAGCGGAACAATGCTTACTGTCGCTTCTTCAGGCAGCAAGCAAATGTCTATAAAGATTGAAACCGAGAGCGGGCAACGTCTTGGTTACTACGACGGCAAGTTCGTTAATGAAATACCTGGAGCGACATACCGATATCTCATATCAGGTCCATCCACAGCAGATCCTGTATTAGTTTTCCTTCCACCCGGTATAGAGACATTTGATGCGAATGTGGAAGAAATTAAGTTGCCTGCCCCGACCGGCGAATCAGAGGGGTTAGAGACGCAGCAGTCAGAGCAGGCGGAAGAAAGTATAGATGAACCGGAAGACCAACAACAGTATTCCTTACTTCTTTTAAACGAAGAAAAATCAATTCAAATTGAAGCGGCAATACAGGAAGAACCTGAACCAGTGGAAGGGACGGGGGCCCCAATGTCCCCCCTCCAAACTGAACCAGAGATACCAACTGCCTCACTTATCTCTTTTTCAGATACTGGTATTGAGATAGCAGAAGTAGAAGACGCAACGGTAGCCATCGCCATTGACTCCTTACAGGTGGAGATACCTCTAAGTGAAGGGCAAGCCATTGAAGTGGTTATCGCCCCAGACCCTGAACCATTGCCAGACACGGACGGGGGCACTCAAGTCCCCCCTCCAACGATGCTTGATATTGCTATCGAAGATGACACAGGGGAAGTCGTAGCCGAAGTCGAAGTTGATCTAAGCGATTATCTAGTAGAGGAAGAAGAACCAGAAGACCAGGGGGTTACCCCACCAGAAGGGGGTACCCCACCATTACCAGAAGAACCAGAAGAGGAAATAGCGCCAGTAACTATCCAAGTCATCTTTGATGAAGAAGCAGGCGAAGTAACCCTCGAAGAAGAGGAAGTCGAAGCATGGGTGGCCAGCGACGCTGAGTACTACCAAGCAATCATCGACGACAACCTCGAAGAAGTGCTGGGTGAATCTTACACAGAAGAAATCCTGGAACGTGAAGAATGGGAAATGGAATGGGAAGACGAGATCGAAGAAGTTCTCGATCTCCGAGAAATCCTAGAAGCAGTCGATGAGGAATATTGGGAAGATGAAATCTGGGATGAAGTCGAATACGACGACGAATGGTTTGAGGAAGAATTTGAAACACAAATCACCTTCTTCGCTGAAGTTGAAGACATCGACGACTGGTTTGAAGAAGAAGCCTGGGTTCCAGAAGAAGAATGGGTAGAGGACTGGGAAGACGAAGAGTGGTTTGAAGAGTGGGAAGACGAAGAGTGGTTCGAAACCATGGAAGAGGAGTGGGAAGACGAATGGGAAGAACCAGAATTTGAATTAGAAGAAGAACCATTCAACCCCTTCGAGATGGACGAATGGGAAGACGAAGAACCTCTCTGGGAAAACCGCCCTCCTATGGAACAAACGTGGGAAGAAGAAGAGATCGAAGTCGAATGGGAAGAACTGCCAGATGAGGACTTCATATTTGATCTCGGGTTAGAAGACTTTGAAGAACTTGAGATTGAAGTTTGGGAGGTAGACCCCTTCCTTGACACGGAAGAAGAGTGGGATGAATGGGAAGAAGAGTTCTGGCCAGAAGACATGGAATGGGAAGACGAATGGACAGAGGAATGGATAGAAGAAAACGAAGAAGAAGACGTATTCCCAGAACTGGATCTTGGGTGGTTGCTAGACATAGACGAAGAAGAATGGGACGAAGAAGAATGGGGCCCACACCCAACCACAACTCTTGGCTGGACTGAAGAAGACTGGGACGAATACTACGAAGAAGACGACTGGGAAGGCGACCTAGACGACCAAGACTGGGAAACTGACATTGAAGAGGGGATAGAACCAGAAGAATCAGAAGGTATAAGTGACGAAGAACCTGAATCCGAGCCAGATTTACCTCCAGAAACGGAAGTGGATGAAGAGCAAGTGGATGAAGAGGAGTTGCCTATTGAAGAGATAGAACCAGAACCAGAACCAGAGTTACCACCGCCACCGCCTCCCCCTGTTTATTGGTATGACGAAGCCACCGAAACATGGGATCAAGAAGGTGACACGGTATTAAGTTCCAACACACTTAGTACGACAACAGA
>Ga0209404_10002915_pt1 | contig 10290 bp, 4 predicted proteins | sample TroAtlMetagenome_2_FD_187447 | JGI IMG/M metagenome (GOLD analysis project Ga0209404, IMG submission 187447) | Marine eukaryotic phytoplankton communities from Atlantic Ocean - Tropical Atlantic ANT8 Metagenome (SPAdes) (version 2) | ecosystem: Environmental > Aquatic > Marine > Oceanic | place... | reverse complement strand
GTTCAACGTCATAGTTATGTATCCAAGAAGCAGCGAAAGTATTACGCTTTGGACGTGCTTTTAAGTAAGATCTCAGTGCAAATGCACCTTGAAGTAACTCTCCAGCTACACCAAATCCCATATTTTCATATAGTTGATACTTTCTTCTTTCATCAGGTCCAGCTCCTTCTCTAGTAGCCCAAGGTAGATTCCAACCAAATGCATCATTTAATGCCTTAGCTGCGTTATCATCTGTTGCTGTACTAGATGCAGCTACAATAGTGGTATCAATACCTAGACGTGCTGCAATAGCTCCTGTAGTCTTCATCGCCGCAGGTAGTTTAGCAGCCCAAGGAAGTGCCGCTACTCTAGGTATTATAGATGCAGGTGCAAGTAATGAAGGAATAACAACTCCTGAAATCTGACGTACAGCATGATGTGCTCCGTTGTCAGATTGAGGGTTCATCTTATGCCAGAATGGATCTACATATTCTTCAATGACTCCTGGCTGTCCATGTAGCATAACATCTTCTGCCATACCTAATAGACCTACAGCGGTATCACCTAAGCCTTGTCCTATAACGTTTCCAAGCGTTGCAGTAGACTGTGCTACTGCTTCAATAGGATTAGTAGGTGTTGGCTCTTCTTCTTCTGCTTCTAGTTCAGCAGCCGCTTCTTCTGAAGCTCCAGGTATAAATGAAGGGCCTTGTTTACCCACAGCTTGTGGTGCAACTTGACTTACTTCATTATACTGTTCTAGAGCTGCCTCTTCTTGAGCGGCTATCTCTTCATGCATTAGAAGTTCTTCTTCTAACTGACTATCTAGCTGCTCTTGGTAGGGGTTATAAGAATTTGTCATACTTCTACTCCTTTACGTGTACTATATGTACCAAGTACTCTACTATAGAATTCTGTTAATTCTTCATAACTCTTCCCACCTTGACCGTAGTAACTAGTACCAGTAGCCATTGTTGGCAGAGAAGCCCATTCAGGTGCTAATGCGTCAATAAACTCTTTAGTTAGACCTTCAGTTTTTAATCTATTCATTAGTACTTTTAATCCACTAGCATTTTGAGGCAAGTTTAATCTCATTAGAACTAGTCTAGTAGCTCCCCAGTCTTGTGCTTCTGGAGTCATTGCTCCACTTCCTACATTAGCCCATGTAGTTGATAAGAATTGATATCTACCTGATGCATCAGAGATTTGTCCAGAAGGTATTACTCTATCATGACCGTTCATATGATTGAACTGACTGAAACCTACTTTAGTACTGTAACCGCTATTGGGTTGATCATATGTACCTTCAGCAAACGAGATTAAATCAAGTAAAGCCCTATGTTCTGGTACATAAGTAAATGACCTATTATCATAGTTAGGTGTAGTACCGTTTAAACCGGCAACGTTAAAACTAGTGTTTAGAAAAGGTGCCGGTCGAGCGTTTGCTGATGGGTTCATTTCTGCAGCATGAACTTGTTCAGCTGAGGCACTATTAAAATACATCCTTCTTTTCCCTACCTTTGATAAACTTTGCTGTAATTCTTCATATGTGAAATGGTTTGTGTCTGATAATGTGGGTAGTCCATAAAGCTCTGCATGTCTCTGATAGATATCACTTGCTGGTATTCCAGTCTGTTTTACTATTTCTCTAACTAGTGGATCAGCTCTAAAACTTCTCAAACTAATGTTACCATCAGAATCTATATGTCTATCTACATCTGATTTATCTAAGATCGCATCTTCAGGTTTACTCATACTGAGTACTCTATCTGTAGGTGATACACCTGGAGTATCTCCAAGCTTAGATAGTTTTGACGAAGCACCATCGAATGAAGTTCCTCGATTTGTACCGAAACTATACCTTTTAAAAGTACGCTCCTCATCAGTTAGCTGAATATCTTCTCCTTTAGAGTTTTTTCTCGTTTCCGCTGAAATAGCTGTTAAGCCTGGGTTATCTTTATACTGCCTTACTACTTCATCTCTAGCATATTGAGCAGCAGCTTCAGCTTTCTCTTCAGCAGTACCAATCGTTGCGTCCCACTTTCTATTATAGAACTCTCTATATAGATTTGTTATATCATTTTCAACAGCACTCCAGCCTATAATCTTAGAGTGATCAACTAAACCTGAGTTATCACCTCCTACAAATGAGCCGATAGTATCAACTGTAGTATCTAAACCAGCATCATATGTGCCTTTAGCAAGTTCACTCTTTGAGTTACTTCCTAAAGCTTCTTCATCGTGTACAGTAGTTGTGAATACAGACAACGCTGCCGTAACATCAGACTCTAGCATTCCTTGGCCTAACATCTGTGCTCTTAGGTTCTCTACTGGACCCCTCATTTTGAGACCCCAGCCACCTTTATCAGGGTCACCCATAAATATTTCTTTGTACTGTTCTCTTAATTGAGCAGAAGCAGCTTTTTTATTTCTTATACTCTGGTTTATAGTATTTGACTCTTTAGCTCTAGCTTCACCTAGAATATTTCTAAGTTGTTGCATTACGGGACCACCCTTATCTGCGCCATGTGCTCTTATAATATCTTCTACTTCATGAGACTGGGTTGTTCCAGTATTGATTCCACTCCTTAGTACTGCAAAAGCTTCATTCCAAGCAGCAGTATAATCGGGTTTTTCACCACCTAACAGCCTAGCTCTTCTTTCTATAAGACCGAGTGTTTCTACACCACCAGATTCAATGCTATTAACGTACTGTGTAGTAATAGCGTTTTTATATTGTATACTTTGCTGCTGACTCTTAGCCCTACTCCACCTACCATTATGGGCATCTTCAACCTTACGCATCTCTGCGCCAAGATCACCTAAAGGTCCGATAGGTACAGTATTTATATTAATATCATTCTCTTTCAGGAATTGACCCCTCATGAAGTTTAGACCTTCAAGGAATCTTTCTCCAGTACTAGTGGGTGATTGTAGCTCACCCCACGTAGTTTCTGTTCCATCACTTAATACAATCTTTGTATCTGACTTACTAGATAGGTATGTACCATAAGTTCTTATAGCATTAAAGTTAAATGCTTCTTGCTGAATAACACCTAACTCTCCCTTCATGTTAATGATGGAAAGCATCTTCTGAGGTGTTAGCTGTACACCAAACCTCTCTGATTCTGCTTTAGCGAATTGCTGAGCTTTAAAAGAGTTAGCTAGTAACTCTTCCTTCATTGGCTCCCATCTAACTCGGTCGGAAGCCTTCATATTCATATTAACTATTAAGTTAGTATGAGTATTTATCTTCCATTCCCGTTCTTTCTGGATGTATTCACCTACCATTTCTCCTAGTTTAGGAGCTAATTTAAGTAGATCTCCCCAACCGGCAGCTTCTTTAGGCCCAGGATTACCTTGTGATTTCTGTATAGCTTCAAATTCTCTTTGTGAATTTCTCTGCTCAGCTTCATAAATCCTTTCGTAATTGGCTTGCTGAAGTTTGAAGTTAGCTTCTAGATTCTTATTCTGTACTTTATACTTACTACTTAAAGCAGCTAAGTAATCCTTATCATACTCTTTCTGTATAAGGGCATTCTCTTTCAGAGCTTCTACATATAGTTTAGCTTCTGAAAGATCTCTATCTATAATCTTTTGTGTAGGTAGTTCCAAGTAAAAGTCTTGGAAACTACCTTCTCTTCCATAAAATTCTGCCATTTATTCTTCCGTAGAAGGTTAGTTTAAATTAGACCTAAGCCGCCGCCGATTCCACCGACTACTGCTCCAATTCCAGCTCCCCACCAGCCGCCAGCAGCACCCATGGATGCTCCAGTCATCATACCACCTAATACTCCAGATCCTCCTGAGGATGTTCCTGTTGTCATCACTGCACCTTCAATAGGTTCAGGTGAATTAACAGGAATTGGACCATCAACTATGATAGATCTAGGTATAGATAGTGGTTTAGGGATAGGAGGTGGTGGTATAGGCATTGACATTCTATTAGCGTCAGCCTTTACATTAGCTGCAAACCAATCAAATTTAGCTTTCTTAATTGAGTGATCGAATGCTTTTGTTATACTTAGTTTTGATTGACCTTGCTGTGTACGTTTCATCTGGTAATCAGCTTCAATACCATACATAGCTAGATTATAAGCTGAATCAGCTTTAGTTACACTATCAACCATAGCTGCTTGTACTCTACCAGATTCAGCGACTATTGCTTGATACTTTTTATTAGCTGATCTACCAGCTTGTCCTGTAGCAGCAGCTGCACCTTTAGCTTGAATACTTTTTACAAAGTTGTCTTGGCTAGTGAAGGCTGCTTTAGCACGTAATCCCCTATGCTCTAGTGTCTTAGCTTGTTCAGCTTGATCGGTTTGTAGAGCTGCTTGTTGTATTTCAAAGGCTAGTTTACTTTGACGCTCTGTATTAATATTTCGTGCATTCTCAAATGCTAGTCCAGCAGCTCTTTGGTTGAGACCAAGCTGAGCACTGTACATCTTTTCAGATTTATTGTAAGCAGCTACTCTAGCCTTATGTTGGCTTTCCCGTTGCTGCATCTGAAAGTCCCACTGCTGAGCAGCTGTCCCTTCTTTATAAAGAGCAATCTCCTCTTGATTCCTACGATTAATAGTGTTAGTTAGGACTGAATGGTTGTACTCACGTTGAGCCATGGAGTTCTTATAACCCCATACATCCATATCGTATTCATACTGAGCTTCAACCTGTTTTGAGTTATCTTGTTTTTTCTTACCGCCTCCTCCAGACATGTTAATCTCCTAAATTTTTCTTAAACATTTGCCGTATTTTAAAAGATACTTCTCTCATTTTTTCTGGGCCTTGTGTTAATAAGGCAACTAAGGGGACTACTTCATGATGTGTATCCCTCCATACGTGAGCATAAACCTTATCTACTTCATCCCCATCCTGCCATATATTAGCAGCCATCCAAGCATTATGCATGGACACATGTTGAGAACTTAATACTTCTCTATGTTTCATGAAGAATGGATTAAAAGGCATCTCAAAGAATAAGAAGTCTACTGCATCTAGTAGTTGATTTCTAGTTATCTTCTGATCCATATCATAGATATCGTCCACTGTACGTGATGTACACATAAGTTTCCAGAGATAATCATAAGCAAACTTGTTCTTACCAGCAGCTTCTTTGATTATCTCTTTAGTTAAATCCTCGTATACATCTCTTTCTTTTTGGGTGGTCATAAGGTTACGTCCTTCTATAGAATCTAGGTGAATAATTGCCTTCCCACATTAGGGAATTTAGTGAAGCAGGGAATGGAGAGTTACTGAAAACTCTTACATTAAAGTTCTCATTACGTTGATGTATAGGTATAGTGAATACTGTATCTTCTTCTAGTGGTACATCATCTAATAGGTACTGTCCGGCATCTTGTACTGGTTGTACATCGTACCAAGTATCTGTAGCTATTTTTATATTTTGTGGTACTTTATCAATTAAGAATTTAGATTCCTCCTCAACACCAGTAACTGTTATTACAGTATCAGGTGGATCTTGGCCACCACCACCACCACCAGAGTATTTATTGAAACCTAGATCGTAACCAGATATAGTAATTGTATCGCCTACAACAAAATTAACACCTTTATTTACAATCTCAAGGTTTAAGATATTACCATAACCTGGGTTAATGGTTACTAAGAATTCAGCTCCTGTACCATTAGCTGAGGTAGTAGTATATTGGTTACAAGCATTACCTGAGAGACCAGCTGCAACGCAATCACCTACAATAGTGTAAGGGTTACCACCATGTGAAGTTCCAAAGTAAGGACCATTCCAGTTATATAAGCCTGGAGGGTCAGCGTCATAAGAAATAGTATTTATATGGCCACCAGTAATAGTAACCACCTCATCTGGTTTATACCCTGATCCCTGTTGGTTGATGGTTACTGATTGAACCTCTCCACCAGATACAGTAGTATCAACTGTTAATCCAGAACCTTCACCATTAGAGGTTGTAGGTATATTAGTGTTAGCACTATAACCACTACCTGGATATAATTGTTTTATCGTATGACCTGTTGGAGCGGTATTAAATTTAACAGTACTAGAGTTAGGGAACTCAACATTACCTTCTGTAGTAGTTACTATTTCATAAGTTCCAATATCTTGCTGAGCATCATCGATAGTGATTTTCACACCATTTTCTTCTTTCAGTACGAATGGTATTTGAAAATCAGTTTCTGTTCCATCACCGATGAAGTTTGCAGACTCTCCTGCATATCCCTTACTTTTTAATTTAAAACCTAAAACACTAGATAATCCTACAGAAAACTTCAAACGTGCTACAGTTAGCGCAGCAGTATAATCATACAAAGTGCCTTCTGGATTCAGTTTAAAGTATGTCTTAGGTAATTCTACATCAAAGTTATATGCATAACCTAAAACTATTTCAGATTCTGTTAAATTTTTTCTAGGTATTTTAAAGTATGGGCCAATATTATCTGATCCTCTTTCAGGACTAATTGTAAACCCTGATTCAGTTACACCACTAAAGTTAGTAGTACCATTACCTGGAATAACGATAACTGGATTTAAGTCAGTAATATCAGGATAAGGTAAATAACATCTAGTGAAGTCATCTGTATTAGTTTCAGCTACTTGGAACGTTGCTTTCATAGCGGGAGTTTTCCAACCGGGAACCCATGGGGACCAGATAACTTCATTTGTCCATGAAGCACCAGTATTAGTACTAGAACCTTTATCGCTATGTATTGTACCATTTACCACGTATGGACTAGCAGCCGAGATCCATGGTCGTCGGTTTCCTGATTTACCTGCTGTTGTACAGGTCCAGAGATATGATTCGTCGCTGTGAATTACTTGATCACCTACTACATAGTCTTTCCCTTCTTCCCAAAAATCACCAACTGTAACATTAGGAGGACTTTCATAACCAGATCCACCATTGGTTAATGTGAATCCTGTTACAACACCCATGCTAGTGTTACCATTTATTACAGGATTAGTAATAGTGCATGTTGCTGTGGCACCAGAGCCGGTACTTTGTAGAGTACCTATATGTACATTAGGTTGTCCAGAATAGCCTGCACCTGACCTACCATCAAAATCTAAAGTAATACCAGTTACTTCTTTATACTTAATACTAGATGGAGTAGAATAATAATCCATGTGTGGATTGATTTGTTGACCATCACTATTAATAATAATCTCTTCGTCTGGTGTCTGTGTTAGACTACAGCTAATTAAAGAATAAATACCATTATTCTCTACTACTGCTGTTAGGATATCTGAATCTAAAGCTAAGTTATTTACCTTGCCAGGTAGTGTCCATTTAAACCATGCTTGCATGGCAACATCCTTACCTGCTGTATGCATCTTATGGAAGTATACATCTTTTAATGAAGATCCATATAATGCAATCAGTTCATTCTGAGCACTTCCTAATAAGTTATTCACATCTTTAGGAATATACTCAGAGACTACTTTACCAATATCATGTACTAAAGGGCTTTCTTCTGATCCTCTAGTTTGAGCAGCAAACACTCTAGTATAGCTAGGTGTTTTACTACACCACTTAATAGTCGTACCAACATCCACAGGATCTATATTAACATCCATCTCATAGTTAGAGATTCCTCTAATAATAGCAGCCGAAGGTGTTAGTATTTTAGCATCAGCAAACAGAATAAACTGTTGATTCTGACTAAATAAGATTAAACCTTGAGCAGTGGGAAGTATAGCGTGTAGTTTAGCAGGTCTAATGCTTGAACAGTTAACATCAATAGGATCATCATCAGTTATTGTTAAAGCTGAAGCATGATAAAAATCATTGAAGAAACCAGTTCTACTCATTGATACATTATCTTCAGTAAGGAATCCTAACCTACTGTTATACAGAAAAGCTTGTTGTATTGTATTTTCAAGGAAGCTAGGATCTGAATTAGTATTCTCATCTCCTACAGCTCTTCCATCCCAAGCCGCTTTTTGAATTACAAAAGTATTCAACGCTATACTCTTCAATTCATGTGGCATAGTGTCTGAATCTAAACCAGGAGATACTGTAGGATCTACAGTTTCTTCCCAATTACCATCACCTGCAACTCCATTTTCTGCATAAAATGTAGTCCAATAATTATCAGAAGTTTGTCCGTTTGAAGAGTTAACTACTTTCATTATACGTCCATTTACTGATCTTGATGGTATATCTGCAACTGTATTTACTTGCTCACGGAATGCTACCATACCGATATTACCTAAACCATCGATTGCTTCTATCTTAAAATCAATAGTAGATACTATTTCTAGCGAAGCTGGTAGTCTGGTAACTGTGAATATGCTACCATTATTCCCTGACCAAGCGTTTAACTGACTCTCTATTTCTGTTAGAAGTGATTCAGCGGTATTAGATTTAATCTCAGCAGCACCAGCAGTAGATAAGTCAACGTGTTCAATATTTATAGTTGTATAATCTACCGCATTAACGAAGCCAGAGCCGATATCAATATTTACCCTATACTGGCAGCTATAATTAATAGCAGTTAGATTGATCGTAGCTTGTCTTTGTGGATTATAGTTAGTAGGTTTAGGTAAACCTTTTACAACTTTAGTTTTATTTGTAATGATACTTGTATCTTGTACAGTCAGTACATCATAATTATTGTGAGGAATATGTGGTGAAGGTAATTCAAAATAATTTGAAGTAGGTGCTGTACTCCTAAATGTTATGGTACTAGTTAATCCTGAATTAGCAGGAGTTATCTCTAAATCATCCCTATCGACATAACCTGTACCTGTATTAAGATGGGAGGAACGGATACTATATACATTGTTATTATTCTCATCTAAGGTAGTGGTTATATTTACTTTCATACCGCTACCAGTTCCAATCTGATTAACTATTACAAAAGTGTATGCACCTGTCATACTCCCTCCACTCCAACCACTTATATCTACAGTAACCTCATCACCTACTTCATAACCAGTACCAAGGAAATTACCTGTTGGTGAAGTAACTACGGTAGCTAGTGCACCAGTAGCTGAATCAGTTACTTCACCTATAACTTCTAATCCAACTGGCTGCAGCCTAGTGATAGTTATAGTAGCATCTGCGTTTGTAGTACCTATATCTGTATTAGCTATTGTTAGTACATCTCCTACCGCATAAGCACTAGTACCTTCAGTAGTTACTGTTACTGTTGTCAGTACACCACCATTTACATTTGCTGTTACTATCATACCAGATCCACTACCTCCAGTAGGAGATACATTTGTATATGAAGAATCCGTTCCTCCTCCCTCTCCGTTAGTAGTTACACTAGCTTGAGTAGCAGGTCCAATAGTAGGCATACTGTATTCACCTACCGCACCAAGAGCAGTAGTATTAGTTAATTGAGTGATTGTTCTGAGAGTAGGGTTAGTAACAGGTACTTCAAATAGATTAATTGTACCTGTGTTAGTATTAGTTATTATACTATTTGAGTATATATCATCATGTATATTACAAAGAACCCCTGTCTTAGCATTCCATATATTTATTTTGCCTGGTGTACCATCTGTTATACATCCAATATAATCTTCTACATCATCCCTATTAATGTAAAACCATTTAGCATCAGTAGGGTTTAGAGTAGGAGATAAATTTTCTATCCATTTAAAACCCGGCCTCTTTGTTAATCCGAATGTAGGATCAGGTAGTGCATTCAAGCATTCCCTTACTTGGCCGGGTAGTTTCTTTTGGTCTATTTGTTTTGATACCCCTCCTAAGAAGTTGGGGATTACTTGAGTTACTGCTGCCATTAGCGATACAATGCCTGATAAGGTTTATAGCTGATGTAATTATTTTGTCCTGCTGGTGTACCAAAGAAAGTATAGTCACCTTGATTACATTCATACTCTAAAGCCATAGCTCTAGTGTAAGCTTCTTTTTGTTGTAACATTTGATATTGACCACCATCTCCTACGATTCTAGTAGATACAAGTACAGCAGCTCTAGATACAATATAGTCTTGAATAGGAATGGGTAGGTCTACCCAATCAAATAGCCAGACAATATCTAATCTAATCTCACCTCCTGCTCCATCTGTAATTTCATAAGTATGGTTATATCTATCGTATAATTTTCCATTCCTCCTTACTGTGTTCTTATGAGAACTTCCTGAGCCAGTAGTTAAATCTACTTGCAGCATATTATTAGGAATTAGGAATTCTTTATTTGAATCAGTTTGTTCAGGTTTATCATATTCTGTGTTGAAGGACCAGCCTTCTGCCTGCACTTCTCGTGACACCGTTAATAGTGTATCGTAAGCAATCGCAACGTCCGGGTTGGTTTGATCGAGCGAAGTAACAGGAGCCTGACCAACTGACGC
>Ga0209404_10002913_pt1 | contig 10293 bp, 7 predicted proteins | sample TroAtlMetagenome_2_FD_187447 | JGI IMG/M metagenome (GOLD analysis project Ga0209404, IMG submission 187447) | Marine eukaryotic phytoplankton communities from Atlantic Ocean - Tropical Atlantic ANT8 Metagenome (SPAdes) (version 2) | ecosystem: Environmental > Aquatic > Marine > Oceanic | place... | reverse complement strand
GCGAGGGGCCTACATCGTAGTGAACTCATGGGGACCAAAATGGTCAAGTGATGGGAAAATTTACCTACTCTACTCAGCGATGATTGATCCGACCTGGAAACGGGGTAATTACCTTGGACGAGCGGAAGTCAAGCGTTACCTCCCCCGTCGGACTTTGCGCTTGAAACTATCTTGCAGTGATCGAACCGATCTCCGTATGACTTTGGGCATCTCGCAAGATCCCAAGTCGTCCACCCCGGATCACGAAATGAGGCCAGAAGCCTTCAACGGGTGGCCTCTCTTTGGTAGGGCCAACGCGGGCCATGTCCCTCTCGCAGGTCCTGATAATGACGTAGCCCTCGAAGTGGGCATCGATCTCACTCCTCTCTTTGATCAGTTAGAACTCGGAGAGCGAGAACGAGCACGGGTCTTTGTTCGTCTTGGTCGAGCCGGAAACAGTCAAGCCAAGGGGATTCTCCACGAGGCTGGCGTGCGTTCTTACGATTCTGATGGAACTTTTCAAAAGGAGGTTGCTCTCGAAATTCCTAGTAAGGCATTCGGAAAAAATGATATCGAGGTGAGCGGTCTAACTTGGCATTTGCCGTAATAGACATTCCTGCCGCACACAAGTGCTCCACATTAAGCCCATCACCGCATCATTTCTCTTTATGCCGTGGCATGGTGATTTCCTCAATGAGCCATTTGGTGAAGCCAAGGATAGAATGCGGGTTGGTTTCAGGACCGACAGGCCGACCTCGCCCATCCGCGTGCGGAAAAGTATTCAAATAATAGTGCATCCTAGGATGGCGCTTCGGTAACCCGGCTTTCCAAAATTTCTGCAACCAGTCCCTTTCCATAAACTCGTAGTAAACTTTCCCTTTCCAACGTATCGGCCCGTAATAGAAGATGTATTCTTTACCCTTTGCCAAAGTCCATCTGGCTCCCCTGATTACTTTTTCCGGCTTACCCCAGCCTGTTTCCAGAGGCCAGTGACGGTTGAACTGGTGGCACTCGTAGGCAATCCCATCACACTTCTTCATGATCGGCAAAAAACGTTTGTCCCTCGCGAAAAAAGAAGGTTCCTGGACCATTTGGATGAGCTTGTAATTGCTGCGTTTGATCAAGTTCTGCTTGTGAGCCTTCTTGAACATGTTCCGTATGTCGTCAAAATCCTTCTCGTAAAGAATGCGCGTGTCTTCCTTGAAAGGCCCCGGTTTGGCATCCTTGTGCCCCCTCTGTATGGCCAGGTCATACTCGCGACAGATCAGAATATGATCCACCTGGGCACCTTGCGTCTCCCATTTGCGGATTGTTTGGATGAGCAAGTTCTTGTTCGGATCGAGATCATCACGAGCCTCACTGAGTCCCCAGTAATGTTCAAAAAAGACGCGCTTGGTCTTGAAATCCCCATCAAGCCACCCCATGACCACATCTATATTTTTGGCAACAAAAGGATAGTTACCCTTTTGCTCTTCATAAGTGGGAGTACCAGCCCAAGATCCACCGTGGTTATGGCTGTGATCCATCTTAGCAGTCCGGGGCAAGGGACGAAGTCCCACAAGGCCATGGTCTGGATGACTTTCTCCGAAAGCGACATTAACACTCAAAAAAACAACAGCCAGAAAGCATCCAACAATAATATCGTGCCACCTTGTGATTCGTATACTGGTTAAGATTTCCATTACATTCATTTGCTCTTTTACTTTTGGCTAAAACTGAAAGTGCTCATCTACTCCTTGATCAGTTTCATAATATGATGACGATCATTATGATATGTTGGCGAAGCCGGATGTAGTTCAATCCGCCGGGCATCCTTCTCAGAATCAGAAGTGCGATCTCCAAATCGAACTTCGTAGGATTGATTCTTTAAAGAAAGTGTGAATCGTAGATACGAATGAAAGCTAATGGGGTGCCTTTCAGCGCTTAACTTCCACGGAGAAGTATCGGTATAGTTCTTTCCAAGTCGCGTGTAACTGTGAGAAACCTCTGTCCCGGAGAATATAAATGTGCCTAGCTCACCAGACTCCTTGTGTTTACCATCCTTGTTTGGTCCTGAGGCATCTTGTTCATTGGAGTAAATACTTTTCACATGCCAAGTGCCCTGGAGGGATTTCTCTGCATGCCCCAGCTTGATGGAATCGCAAGATTGTAAGAGAGAAGCCAGCGCTAATAGTAATAAGAATCTTGAGACAGACATTTTGATGGTTGAATGGCCATACATCTTTCGTTACTCGCCAAGACTCAGGTGCTGGCATTGTTGCCAATGGTCGAACTTATCGCATCCATTTTTTTATCATATTATAAAAACACCTGCGCCCCTGAAAAATTCTACCTGGGGTTGTCTTTCTCGATAAAGAAGCCGGTGGCACCCTCAAACTTCCTGTCAGCCTCCTGCTTATTGATGATGACTTTGCCAATCGAGATGAAGCCCTTTTTTTTGCGCTCCTCGGTAATGGTAATGGTATCCCACGGTCCGCGACTCTTGTCCTGTTGCCATAGCCTGCCCTTACCGTTAATCAGGTCGATTTCCTTGAGATTGAGCTCAATCCGATCCTTCTTCACATTCACCACAAGGTAATTGGGCTTGGTGGTGCGCCCAATCAGGCCCCCGTGGGCAATTTGCTGGATGCCATCGCGTTGGGTGCAGGTCACCGCATGCACTTCCCCGCAAAGGTAGAGGTCGACACCATGCCTGACCATGGATTTCCAGAAGTTCGAGTCATGCCCCTTGACGGTCAGCATCCCGGATGAACTGAAGGTTCGTACCGGTCGCAGAATGGGGGTGTGCCCCATAACCACGATATGGTCCACCTTGGGCCCATGCTCACCCACCACCTTCTCAAACCACGCGAGTTGTTCGCCGGTCACCCCGGCCGCGATCTCACCCTGGTTGCTTTTACCCTTCTCAAATACATCCACCGATACGAACAAGGCATTCCTGTGGAGCCAGTAGAAAGCGGTACCCTTCATGTGATCAGGGCCGTTGAGAGGCATCTTCAGGTGCCGGCGAAAGGCAGCCTTGTAAAAGTGAATCGCATCCGCTGCAGCTCCCCTCCATGGGTTATCCCTGATCTCATGATCACCAAGAGCAGCGTAGACCTTGAGATCCTGATCTTTAAAACGCTGAACCCATCCGGGGTAATACTTTTTTGCCCAGCGGTCAATTTCCTCCTTCTTCGTGCCCCAGTGCCCCATCACCAGGTCACCGGCCACCATGGCGAAAGCCGGGTCTTCCTTTTTCATAGAGCCCACAATGAACCCCAATGCATCCTCCCAGCCCTTCTGAGGATACTCGATATCAAAATTGAGGAAATCGGGAATACTCACAAAGCTCCAGGCACCAGAATCTTCCTTAGTGGAGCCCGTTGTTTTCTCCCCGGCCGGTAGCTCTTCCCTCAGGAAAAAGACTGCCACCACAAGGATAATAGGAATTTTTGGTAAGGCTTTCATGGCATTTGTTTGGTGATATCGAGCAACAAGCTGCTTTGGCATTGTCTGAGATTGAGAAGACTTGACCGGTAACGTAGAATCATCGCTATGAAACAGGCTCTATTGGTTTTTCTAGCGATGACATTTCAGTTGTTTGGGACTGCAGGCTACCTCTTCTCGAAGCAACGCCCAAACATTGTCTTTATTTTTTCTGACGACCACTCCTATGAGGCTATTTCAGCCTATGGCGGACGACTCAAGGATGTTGCTCCGACACCGCATCTGGATCGGATCGCAAAGGAAGGCATCCGTTTCGAAAACTGCTTTGTCACCAATGCACTCTGCGGTCCAAGCCGAGCGGTAATCTTAACCGGCAAGCACTCTCACCTAAACGGCTTCATGGAAAATGAGCATGTCTTCAATGGCGACCAGCAAACCTTTCCAAAGCTTCTGCAGAAGGGTGGTTACCAAACGGCAGTCATTGGCAAGTGGCACCTCGGTTCAGATCCGCAAGGCTTTGACCTGTGGAATGTGCTGCCCGGTCAAGGAACCTATTATGCGCCGGACTTCCGGACGCCAAAGGGACTGATCCCCGGCACTCCCGGAGAATATGTGACCGAGGCCGTGGTCAACAAGTCGATCGAGTGGCTCAAGGAAGGCAGAGATAAAGACAAGCCTTTTATGCTCATGGTTCAGCACAAGGCACCGCACCGGTTCTGGTTGCCTCCCGTTCACCTTCTTGAGGAATACACCGCAAAGGTCTACCCCGAGCCAGAGAACCTCTTCGATGACTACAAAGGCAGAGGCACACCGGCACAAACTCAAGACATGACCCTAAAAGTGACTATGGATCTGGCACTGGATAACAAGATGGTCCCCTTCCGTCAGGACCGCATGAACGAAGACCAGCGCAAGCAATGGAACAAGGTTTACGACAGGATCCGGGCCAAGGTTCTCCGCAAGCGCCCTCAGGGCGATGATCTGGTGCGGTGGAAATATCAGCGCTACATGGCTGACTATCTAGCATGTATCCGCTCGCTGGACGACTCGGTAGGCACCATGCTTGACTACCTAGACAAGTCGGGATTGGCAAAAAACACCGTGGTTATCTACGCATCAGACCAGGGCTTCTTCCTCGGTGAGCACGGCTGGTTCGACAAGCGCTTCATGTATGAGGAATCCTTCAAGACCCCGCTTCTAGTTCGCTGGCCCGGTGTGGCCAAACCCGGGACAGTGAACAAACACATGGTATCCAATCTGGACTTTGCCCAGACCTTCCTCGATTTAGCCGGCATCGCCCTGCCTGTCGGCATGCAAGGCAAGAGCCTCAAGCCCTTGCTCGAGGGCAATAATCCCAAGGACTGGCGCGACTCGGTCTACTACCACTACTACTGCTTTCCCGAGTATCATGCGGTGCGCCGGCATGACGGAGTGCGCAACAAACGCTATAAGCTGATGCACTTCTATGACCTCAACGAATGGGAACTCTTCGACCTTGAGAAGGATCCCAAGGAAATGCAGTCAATACATGACGACCCCAAATATACTGCAACCCTCAAGCACATGAAAAGGGAGTTGGCCAAGTTGCGCAAGCAATACGAGGTCCCCCCCTCCCCCAAGCTGCGCAAGGGAGAGACCCTTTTTCCCCCATGGCCCGAGTTTGGCACCTTCGAGGTAGGCCTTGGCAACAAGGGATGGATTTCCCTTTTCGACGGCAAGTCGCTAAAAGGCTGGCGCCAGCCCTTCGCATCCAAGCCGGGTGAGCCGATATCGCAAATCGCCGAGCCCAAGGGCATCAAGGTGGTCGACGGTGAAATTCATATCTCTCCCGACCCGCAGGTGTTTTACCTGCATACCCAGACATTCACCGACTTTATCCTCGAACTTGAGGCAAAGATGCCCAAGAAGGCATTTGATTCCGGGATCGGTTTTCGCTGTATTTTGCCCAAGGGAAAAAACCTACCTCAAGGATACCAAAGCGAGATCTCCGACATTCGCAGTGGTGGCATTTTCGACATCGGGGTGGGCTGGATAAATCCGCCTGAGGAGGAAAAGAAGATAGAGGATTTTGTGAAGCGGACTGGAACCTTTCTCAGGCCTGGCAAATGGAATCAGATCCGGGTCATATGCAAGGGACCCAGAATACGCACCTGGGTCAACGGTCAGCTATGCAGTGACATCGAGGATGCCAAGCACAAGAGTGGCGTGATTGGCCTCCAACACCATTCCAAGGAAGGAGTCTACCGTTTCCGCAACCTGCGCATTCGTGAACTGAAGCCCTGAGCGCCCTTTTTCCAAGACAACGATGGAATTCACCGAAGTTCTAATACGCACTTGTTCTAGATCCCGGGGAAGGGACATGAAGCTTTGTCTGACGTTGCTCCTTTGTGCCCAAGGGGCATTGGTTGGGTCTGAAGCACAATGGCAGGTGGAGCGAAAACTTCCCGCACCTGAAGCGCACCAGGCGGCTTCAGCCGATCAGCATTTCGTTTATGCCATCACCAGTGGTGGGGTTGCCAAGTATGACCGCAAAAGCGGTGAACGCGTAGCGACAAGCGAAGGTGCGGCCAAGCACCTCAATAGCGGCTTCCTCTGGAAAGGAAAACTGCTGTGTGCGCATTCAAACTATCCTCTGAAGCCTGAGCGGAGTGAAATCAAGGTGTTGGATATTCAATCCATGCAGCTGACCACCTTCAAGGATTTCGGCAGTGCCGGGGGATCCTTGACGTGGGTATTACGCAAGGATGGTTTCTGGTGGTGCAACTTTGCGATGTATGGAGCGGACAATCACAAGACATTCCTGGTAAAGTACGATGAGCAATGGCGGGAATTGGCACGCTGGACCTATCCTGCGAAGGTCATCAGCCAACTCGGTCGCCACAGTTTATCGGGTGGAATCTGGCGCGGGGAGCAGTTGTGGACGACTGGCCATGATGATCCGGTGGCCTTCCGGCTGGGCTTACCCAAAGCAGGCAGTGAACTAGAATATCTGGGGCAACACGCAGTTCCCTTTACTGGGCAGGGCCTGGCCAATGATCCAGTAAGTGGAGGGCTGATTGGGATCAACCGGGCCAAACAGCAGGTGATTTTTGCCGGCACCGGGGAGGAACCGGTTCGTTTGCGGGTCTTGTGCTATAACATCCATCATGCTGAAGGAGTCGACGGCAAACTTGATGTCCCACGCATTGCCAGAGTCATTTTATCGGTGAACCCGGACCTTGTAGCTCTGCAGGAGGTGGATCAGAATACCAAACGCACCCGAAAAGTGGATCAGGTAGCTGAATTGGCACGACTGACAAAGATGAACAGTGCCTTTGGAGCCAATATCGAATTCCAGGGTGGCAAGTATGGCAACGCGATCCTCTCCCGCTTTCCAATTATCCACCACAAGAATCATCACTTGCCGAATATGGAATCAGGGGAACATCGGGGAATACTTGAGTCGTTAATCAGGGCTTCAGAAAAGGATACCCTTTTGTTTCTGGCAACGCACTTAGACCACCGGCGACCAGACAAAGAGCGGCTTGCCTCCGCAAAATTCATCAATCAGTTGATAGGTGATCGCGACAATGCACCGGCCATTTTGGCCGGGGATTTTAATGCTGTGCCCGGTAGCCGCACCTTAAAGGAATTCGGTAAATTATGGATGCGCACCAATCCGGAAGTGATCCCGACTGTTCCGGTAACCAAACCTGTCCGCCAGATTGATTATATCCTGGTGCGACCAAAACACCGGTGGAAGGTGGTGGAAACCCAGGTATTGGATGAGGCCGTGGCTTCCGATCACCGGGCGATTTTCGCGGTGATTGAGTTGAACGAATAGAATGCGATGCTTTCTGCTGCCGCTTCTTGAGAAGCTTGCCCGTAACGGAATCCAACTTAAATGTTTCGCCTGTCGAATTTTTGATGACGAGAATATTTCCCTCCATCTTCAGAGAAGAAATAATATTCCACTGAACGTCCCTCTCGAGGCGGGGATCGACCTCTCCTCTATAATAAGACATGGGAATCTTCGTTTTCCAAAGAACCTTGTTCTTGCTAATGTCTATTGCCCATACCTTATGCCTGTGACTCTCATACCTAACATTGCCATGAATCAAGGGTCGCGGGTCCGCAATCTTACCTAAGGCAGAAGAAACCGGTAAAAGCGTGAAAAGAATGAAAACAAGCGCTCGGATGCTTTTGTTCATATCTCAAAAACGCTTGAGGGAGTATTTTCTTAGATTTTTTTGAAAAGCTTAAATCTCTTGAGATCGGATATTGGCTAGTTGGCGAATGTCCAATAAGATCTCAAGGGAAATCACTCCGAACCCAGATAACAGAGCCTTACTTGCGCTTATTCCAGAGAATTTGAGTACCCTCTTTTCCGGGAACGACAATCTCCAGATCACCATCACCATCAAGGTCGGCGGTGACAATGTGCAATCCAATCCCCACTTCCTTGGCAGCAACGTGCTTACCAAAGGCCTTGAACGCTTTATCCCAAGTGTAATACATCACAACCGGGACGTCGTCGGCACCCGGATCCCGACCGTTGTGCCCATAAACGCGCTTTCCTGTAATTAGTTCGTCGACACCGTCGCCATCCAAATCTGCAAAGTGAAGCGCATGGGCCTGACTGAAAGAATCGTCGATTTTGACTTCGTCATAAAGAAAGCTGCCTTTGTCGTCTACTCCCTTGCTAAGCCATGCAAAGACGCCGTAATCATGCCCATTTCCCCAAAGCAGATCGTTCTTGCCATCACCGTTAACGTCGCGAATCAGCACCGGGCAAGACAGGCTCTTGGTCCAGCTTTTGTGAAACCTCCATGGACCTGCATAGGGATCGCCCTCGGGTCTCTCATACCATCCCGTACCGATCACAATGTCACTTCGCCCATCATTGTTCAGATCACCAAACCCAATCCCATGGCCACTGTGAGGTCCAATCGTGTGACCTTTAAACTTTCCCTGTTCATCCTGATACCAGACAATCATGGGGGCCTTCTTGTTCCACTGGTTGGCAATCCATTCACGTTTGCCATCACCGTCAATATCAATGAACTGACAGAGTTCATTAGTCTTCTGCTTGGTATCAATCAGTAGATTCTGCTTCCATAACAAGCCCTTTTTGAGGCCTTTCTCTCCCGGGTTCTTATACCAGTTCACTTCAGGAAGCCAAAAACTGTTCGAAACAACGTCAATCCAGCCATCGCCATCGACGTCGTAAGCATGCTCGCCATTAGAATGCGCGTAGCCACCCTTGTCTTCGATGATGCGCAAGGATCTCGGCACCCAAGATCCGGACTTGCCAGGATTGCGGTACCAGTTACGACCGGCGGAGATGTCGAGCCTGCCGTCTTTGTCATAATCCGCAACAGCAATGCCTTCGTTCGCATCAACGGCCAATAACTGCGTCTCAAATTCTACCGGATGTGCGCCAAACAGAGAGGGAATGACGGCCAGACTCAACGCAAAAATTGCAACGTATTTCATATCTTATTCCTTATATTTAGGCAGGTTTCTTTATTACAGAGCCAGTAGCAAGTCGCTGTTTTCGATGCGTTTCCAGCCTTCATAGCTAGAATCCTAGAGCAATAGGTGGAAAACGGACTGAAAGCAACACAAACGACTTTAGGCTCAAACGAGATTTTCGAGCCCAACGAGTAATCAATTTCCAAGGAAATTAGAGCAATCCCATGGCTTGCGATTTGGCTTGGAACACGAGACCAGATCTCAACAAGGCGACTCAAGGAGAAGGGCGTCGCCGTTCCGGCTGCAATGCTTTAGTCGGCTTCGCCGCGTTGTATTGAATCGCCCCGATATCCCAGTTTCCAGTCTTGGGCAATGGGCGCCCGTCAAAATCTGTTTCATAGAATTTGCTGAGGTTGATCGCCTTGCGGCGTAATGGGCTGTCTGCCTTAAGGTGATAATCCTGCTGCTCAAGGTCGACAAGGCCCGGATCGCCGCTGCCCGCCTGGTTGCTGTCACCCTTATATTTAGTGCTCGGGGATTTGTATTTGGAATACCAGTTGGCTGTTTTCAGGGCGCCGCCTGATCGGTTTCCGGTATAAGGAGAGGACGAATAGATAAACAGATTGTTCCTGAAATGGGCCCCCGAAGGTTTACCAACTGGGTTCCCGCCCCGGACATCAATACGAGCGCCGGCATTTTGAGACCTCCCGAATCCATTGTATCGGGCTATCGTATTGTTATCAAAATAGATGCCAGTGCATGGTGCCAACATGAACAGCCATGACTGTCCGTCGTAGCACACATTGAAAGATACTCTCCAGTTATGGATTTCCTGTCGATATCGCGGCCAATCATAATCCCAGCTGGATTCAATGAAGCCAGCATTGCCTTCCGAATAATTATGATGAATGTAGATGTTTTTCTTATGGTATCTGCCGCAATCTATTTCGATAGCGCCGCCGTCTGAGCCCCATGGGCTGTCTTTGGTCCCAAAGTTCTTGATGGTGTTGTATGACACTTCCTGGTTTCCGATGTTTAAGTGTATTCCCATCGGTCCCCAGCTACTTTTTGACGTTCGCCACAGGGCATAACTGGGGCCATCCAGATAATTCTTCGTGATCAAGGTATGCTCGCCAGCTGACATGATGCCCTGGCCGGTCTTGATGAATTCATTGTTTCGGATAATGCAATGATCCGCTCCACGATCAATACGCAGCGCAGCCAGTCTCGTCATGATGAGCATCCCCGATACGTGCTCCCCAGGGGTATCGTGAAAATGCAGGTTTTCTACAATGATGTAGTCGCCGCCAAGGATAATCGCGTTGCCGCTGGCATCGCGGGTAGTGGGATTGGTAAACTTTGGCAGCTCGCCCTTCCCGTAGGAAGTCAGCCGTATCGGCTTGGCCGCTGTGCCAGATTCGCTGATCCGAA
>Ga0209404_10002912_pt1 | contig 10294 bp, 7 predicted proteins | sample TroAtlMetagenome_2_FD_187447 | JGI IMG/M metagenome (GOLD analysis project Ga0209404, IMG submission 187447) | Marine eukaryotic phytoplankton communities from Atlantic Ocean - Tropical Atlantic ANT8 Metagenome (SPAdes) (version 2) | ecosystem: Environmental > Aquatic > Marine > Oceanic | place... | reverse complement strand
GTGGCTGGGCTATAGTTGCTCAACTAGAGGACCCCGATCCGTCATTCACTGGAACTGGAGGCTATTCACAACAAGGTGATGCAGCTTTTGGGTATGGTTTAACGTTCGGTACAAATTCCTTAATGGTGGGATCGCCAAACTGGCGCCCGAATAGATCTGGAGACTCAGGCTTGGTGGCCGGTCGGATATATGTTTACCATTCTACATCTGCGGGTGGCTGGGCTTTGGGGCAAACAGTCGATAGTCCTTATAGTGGCTCTCAGTTTCATACTGTAGCTTATGAGAAGAATGAGTATCTCGGAGGACCACAGGTTCCGGGTGGATCTGGTGCTAGTCACTTCGGAGCAAAGCCCTCGATGAGTGGAAATATTATGGCCATACCGGCTCCGTACTTTACAAGTCACCCTGATCCTGCTGGTTCTACACTGAGTGGGACTGATCCTGTCATTAAAGTGGCCACCATCTATGGTGCAGTTGTTGTCTTAGAGGGGACTGGTAGCTTTGAGAATAAAACAGTAGAACAACAGGTTACTGAATCTGTTACTAAAACAGTTTATTTGACTAGATCTGGGGGGCCAGTGCCTTTTAGGTTTTCTACAAAAATAATTCAGAATGTAAGAAAACAATCTGCGTCATCTTCTTATGAAAGTTTTATTGGCAATGAAAAAACATAAAAACTATTTATTAAGGGAGATTATGTATTATGATTGATGATTTAAAGCCATTATTAAGAAAACTTACGACTTTTGCAAAAGATAGATTAGGTTTTTCTTCTCCCCCTAGATTATTTTTCAGGAAAGATTCAAGAAACAGTACAACAATGTTGGGAAAAACCGCCCACTATGATCCCCAGAATAAATCTGTTACAGTTTTTGTGTCTAGCAGGCACCCAAAAGATATATTAAGATCATATTGTCATGAATTAGTACATCATTGTCAAAATCTTAGAGGTGATTTAGCTCCTGAAAAAATGAAAACTATGCATGACAATTACGCGCAAGAAAATGAACATATGCGTAAAATGGAAGAGGAGGCCTATTTACAAGGCAATATGTGTTTCCGGGACTGGGAAGACGGTTTGGAAAACAAACTACAATATAAGATGCACTTAGCAGAACAAAAATATTTAAAGGAGAAAAATAACATGTCTGTGAAAATAAACAAAAAAAATCTCAAGGGTTTAATCAAAAAGATTTTAAATGAGAGGCTAAAAGGTAATATTATAAAAGAATTCACCAATGAACCTGATATGAGTAATAAGAGAGAAGATGACGACGAAAATCTTGAAGAGGGAGGTTGTTCATCGCATGGCAAAAGAGAAGACAAAGATGCGTGTAAACACTGCGGCGCGAAGGGAGATATCCATGAAGAAGATTGCCCTGATTCCGGAGAATCTATCGTTGACGAAGTAAAAGATTTTCCTGATGTTGACCAAGACGGCGATGAAGATGAGGATATTTCGGATGCTCAAGAGGAAAAAGAAGAGAATGAAAAGAAGGAACAAGGTATAGGCGCAGAAAAATCAGAAGACTCTGAAAAAATGAATGAAGAAATAAAAACCCCAGAAACAAGAAAACAAACTTACGAGTCGCGCTTTTCAAAGAGAAATTCATCGCTGTTTGAAAAATTAGTTAAAGAATGGACTAAATAACTGTTATAGTTGAGGTTAAATATGAAAAAAACACTTTTATTAGAAGGTGCCATCGCTGGCCATATGAATCACGTTTATGATAACGGCGAAATGTCGTTCGCAGAACTCAGGCAACTTGTGGCCGCCGCGGCGAATGGGAAATTGCGCGGTACTGAAAAAACTGATGGTCAAAACATTTATATCTCCTTTAATGTTAAAACTAATCGTGCTGTGGGTATAAGAAATAAAACTATGATCGCAGCGGGCGGATTTGACCGTGACAAAATGGACGTGTGGTTTGCGGATCATGTAAGTCAAGCTATCAGGCATAGCTTTGTTGAAGCAATTGATCAGTTTGAGAGATCTATAGTCTCACTAAATTTAAGTGAAGATGAAAAAATACAAATTTTTGGCCCTGGAGTTGAGTATACTTATGAAATTTCTGACGTAAAAAAATATACTACTTGGCATAAAACATACCGGACCGTTCGAGATTCTATAAAGGATCCAAAAGGTAGAGCGAAAAAAGCAAGAAATGAAACAGAGCAAAAGTTGGGGCCTGAACCTGAACTAAGATCAAGAGGCACTTTAAATTATTTTAATACTGAAGTTATGAACCCTGGAAGTACTGATTTCTCACAGGACGATCCGCGCGGTAAGGGCACTACCAATGTTATACCATATGATAAAAAAACCCTTCTTTTTCACAGGGTTGGCCATCACTCATATACAACTTCTCCAGGTGTATCAAAGGGTATTGTCACTGGTGATATAGTGAAGGATTCTTCTTTTAGAAGATTAGAATCTTCAATTGCTGACTTGTCAACAGATGATAAAAATGTATTCTCTATTGAAGCTAATCCTATTAGGACCTTGCCAGGTATTAAAGATAAAAAGATAGAACAAGAAACTATTCAAAAAATAGATAATCTACTTTCTGATAGTGGTATGAATCCAGCCAGTACCATAAACCAATATGTGATTTCACAATTAGGTCCTCAGATTGATAAGTTAAATGTTTCCGAACCATTGAAAGACCTAATTCTTATGAGAATTATGAAAATGGAAGATGAGGAATCAGGAGAAGTCCCCTCATTGAAGGATATAAAGAAACATATACCTCCAGAAACTTCTGGTCAAGTTGATGATTTTGTTAATAATTTTAATTATTCTAATTACACTTCAGCTATAGAGATGGCGATGCATGATTTCTCTGTTTCTATGATTGATGGGCTTAAATCCTCTTTTATATCTGATAATGATGCTGCTATTTTTAATCTCCAAAAAATGGCTTCGGATTACAAGGAGACTATTGAAAATTCTTCAAATGAAGAGGCAAAACGAGGGTTGGAAAAGCAATGGAGTAAACTTAAACATGTTAAAAATATTAACACCGCTTCCGAAGGATTTGTTTTTGATTTCAATGAGGTAACTTACAAATTTACAGGTGCTTTTGCTCCATTAAATCAGATTATAGGAATTCGAAAATATGGGAGATATGGCCCAATAGGAGATGAAGGAGAAGAAACAGATATGGAAAATGAACAAGAAAATATTTCAGAGAGTAAAACTATTGCTATTTTTCCTGGGTCATTTAAACCTCCTCATATGGGACATTTAAGAGCATTATTATCAATTTCCCAAGAGGCAGATGTTATTTATGTGTTAATTTCTAAGCCTCAATTGTCTACCAGGGCCCTGCCTGTATCAGGAAAATCGATTGATGCTGATCAGGCGAAGCAATGCTGGCATGCGATGCTTGACAAGACCAATATAAAAGATAAAACCAGAGTAATGATTTCAGATCATGCTTCACCAATCACAACAACTGTTGATTTTGTTACTCATCCTGCGGATCCAAATAACATTTTTGTGGCGCCGCCTAATTGTACAGTTGTACTAGGTGTTGGCAATAAAGATTCTGATGCGAAAAGATTTAACGATAAGTTAATAAATGATGCAAAAAGAAAAAGACCGGATCTTAAAATTGTCACCAAAGCAGTTGGACCTTTTACACACGACCCTCAGTATCTGAGTATATTAAAAAATAACCCTACAATAGCCCAAGAATTAAACAAAGGAAAAGGGCGGATTTCTTCTGATCAATTATCCGATGAAGAGAAGATAGAAGGAAAAATAGCAGATAGGAATCTTTATCATGCATCAGATATGAGATATTTTATGGACCTGGCCAGTGAAAATCCAATAGGTCTTGAGATTTTAAGATATTTTGTTCCCAGTATAGAAGATGCTATAGCATTTTTAGGAATTATAGGAATTAACCCGGCGGATAAAGAAAAAGAAGAAATTAAAGATCCGAAAGAAGACCCACAAAATATATTTGAACACATATTATATACAGAGGCGGCGATTTTATTAGAAAAATTTAAGAAACAAAAAGCTCCAAGAGGAAGACCAGATAGTGGCAAATTCCAGCGTAAAATGAGAAAAAGGCTTTCTAAGGCTCATAAAACCTATTTAGATACAGGAAGGCGCGATCTGACAAAACACGGCGGAGGCTTTCATTTAGATAGGCCCAAAGACGTTTCTAACGCCTTTTTAGCGGAAGAAGAAATAGAAGAAATGTCTTCCATGGCCGCGGGTAGTGTTCAGGGGCATTCATCAAATAGAAAGAAAGAAAATATTATTAAAAGGGAAGATAAAAAAATGACCAAACAAGAGAAAAGATTGAGATTGAAAATTAGAAAAGGATTAAAAAATTTTTTAGAAGCAAAGAGCAAACAAGATGAAAAGATTGTTTTTTCTGTTCTAGAAGAGCACCGGCTTCGCCTAAAATTAAGAAATATTATCCTTGAACAGTCTCTCTTGCTGGAAGTGGAAGATCCAACAACCGATGTACATGATAGTACCGGGATTAATACCCTAAAAGATTTATTTAAGAATACAAATATTTTATCAACTCTAAGAAACGTATATAAAACTTTAACAACTGATGAAGATCAAAAGATGTCATTCCGAGCGCATGTAGTACAATGGGCTAAAGATACATTGGCACCTATAAAGTTAAATGACACCGATTCGGTTCAAAGTACACAAGTAACGGAACAAAGCGATGTTGGAATCGATGTTCTTGGGGTCAATGATGAAGATAGGAAAAAATTTATAGATGTGAGTGACGGGTCAGAAAAAGACCCAGAGATTTCTGCAGCCAAAGAAGAAGAAGATAGTTTATCCAAGCTTTCTGGTCAAGATACAACCGGCAGGAACAAAGCAGAAAGAATCTACCCAACAATTGAAAAATCAATTGTGGATTATTATGCAGAGTTAGATAATGCAGACGATCAAGAAATGTTTTATGATTATTTAATCGCAAATATAAAACTTTACTTTGACAAGTGGGATAATGAATCTTCAAAATCAATAGAAGAGCCAACAAACGACGCATATTCCCAAGCAAAAGGACAAGAGGCACCTCAGATTTAGGTATAGGTTAAAAAATACTTGAAATTTTAAAGTTGATATGATACCCTTGGTAGGATGGTTGGCAAAACAGCGATAAAAGATGATTCACTAAAAGATAGTAAAAAATATTCTTCTAATAAAAACTATAATTTAAAAAATAAGTTATTAAAAGAAAAAAAAATAGATAATGACTTTCTAGAAAAATTAAAATTTATAAAATTAGAAGAATTAATAACACTTAAGATGTTGGTAGCTGCCTCATTACTAAAGGGGAAAATTTTTAATTTTCCATTTCTGAAATATTCAACTGAAATATGTAAAGAATCTGTTTTGCGATTTGCTTTATCTCAGGCAAATTCTAAAAGAGAAGCACAAATTATTCTTGGCATGAAAAAAGCTGATCTTATATATTATTTAAAAAAATACAATCTTGAAAAAGAGTTCTCGAATATAAACAAAAAATAAACTAGTTATTACTATGAAAACAATATTTGAAAATTGGTTTCGTTTTTTAAACGAAAATGAAGAAAAAGATAAGAGGTTTCATTGTAGTTTAAAGGACTTTAAAAAAGGTATTCAAGATTGGGACGAAAATAAAGGAAAAAACTACATTGATATCGCAAAAGCTGAATTGGATATGTGGTTGGGGTCCCCAATAAATAATAAATCAAGCAAATATGATCCACAAGGGGTTACATTGTGTAGTGTTGCAAAATACTGGGCCTCAATCTACTCTCCTTCAATGTTTACAAAAAAAACTCTTTCAAAAAAACAGGAAGGGACAGGAGAATACTATAGTGTTAGAGGTAACTCAAATCCTGCCTGGAGTGCCGCCTTTATACAATATTGCATGCGGGCTTCCAATGATACATCATGGGAAAGGATTCAAGGCAACGGACAACATTTATCTGGTTATGGTATAGGAAACCACGCGTGGTATTGGGCAGGAGCTTATCACAATACATTACTTTTGCAAAATCCAGATCCAGAAGTAAGAAGTCAAGTAGAGGACGACGATTGGATATACTTACCAGTAAAAAAGTTACACGGTACCTTCATGAGACCAGCTAAAGATACTTATAGAATATACCGAGGAAAAAACAAGCAGACTGGAAAAGCAAACTACACAACACACAAAACAATTGATAGTGCGAAATCCTATTTAGGTAGAGGTGAAGATAAGAAGCCTCTTTCTTGGATAAATTTCGTAACTAGTGATATAGGATACTCCAAAGTCAGAGGAGACATAATACTAATAGTAGCATCTTCTACTAGGAAAAAAGGAATAAAAACCGGAAGATTTCACGGAGACTTTATTACAGATGGTGGGAAAAGAATAGGCGGAAATGTTTCAATGGCCGGAGGCAGAGTAGGATCCAGTGATTCCGACGTGTGTGCAATTTTAACAAAAGATCCAAAAGTAAAAAGAAAAATTATTGATTTCTTAGGGTTCAACAAAACAGAAGAACCTGAAGAAAAAGCAAATGAAGAAGATATAGAGGTTCCAGATTATGATGAAGCAACTGATGATGCGCGTTTACATCCAAGAGTGCCAATCAAAGGAGTCAACAAACAAGAACAATATGCTTATGATACAATGAATAAATATTATAGGTAGTTTTATAAATATAGGAGTATGAACCGCGTGGGGTAATATTAGGTTTCTTATATGCTAATTTTTTGGATTGGGGCGTTCATATCCTGTTACACAAGCCCCGGGGCAAATCTCGCTTTAAATTCCATTGGAAGCATCATAAAATTGCTAGAAAAAACGGAAATCAGGATCCTGACTACAAAATAAAACTTTGGCAAAATGAGACAAAAATAGGCGTTGCAGCCATGATACTTCATTCCCCGTTGTATTTATTATTTCCTGTCTTTACGCTGACGGTCCTTGCCTATGCATCAGTCTATTTGATAGTTCATCGTAAATCTCACCAGCATGTTAAATTTTTTAAGAAATGGTTGCCATGGCACTACGAACACCACATGGGCAAAAACCAGAATGCAAATTGGTGCGTTGTCTGTCCTCTTATGGATCACATTATGAGAACTAGAGAGAAATGGCTTAACAAAAACTAATTATAATTACCGAAATAGGAGGTGGATTTAATGAGCGATTCAAAACAATGTAAATGCTGTGAATGTTGCACATGTGATTGTAAAAAATGCAGCGAATAAAAAAATGTATAACAAGGAGATAAACAGTGCCAAAATTTTATGGACAAAACAAAAAGAGAATAGACCCTCGTTATTTTTTGAATGAAAACATAACGTATAGAATTAGGAAAGACGAGGATGACGGCGGACCAACAGTAGAAATAGACGGAGTGGGAACCACTTTTGTACAGATGATAGAAGATTTAAATGATACAGTTATTGATTTCGAGGACGGGGATCCCCCAGAAGTGTTTCAATATTCAGATGTATCAGCAGACGGCCCAGAAGAAGCCGCCGAATTCATGATACAAAATGGTATTGCAAAATATTATGTTGAGGTCTGGGCTAGAACAAATAATATGCAAGCAATCCAGAAAGGTGCAAGAGATTAATGGGGGTGACCAGGTTTCGACAGGGTAAGGATAATAATACGTGCAAGGCTGTGTGAGTAGGCACAGTAAAACTACTCAAAAACATAAATGCCAATGATGACATTGAAACTTTCGAGGACTTTGCGCTTGCCGCATAGTTCTTGAGGAGGCTTTCCAGATACCTTCTTAACCGAACATCTGGGTTTGATATATTTGATACTATATTTGATAATTAATGGCTGTCTAGGGCCAGATCTAGACTAACCTTGTGAACGACGTATTATTTGAGATGTTCTGGACGCGGGTTCGACTCCCGCCACCTCCACCAACTTTTTCTAATATTGGAGACTACTTATTAATATGAATCATAAACTTATAATGGAAAACTGGAGAGAATTCCAGAAAGTAAATGAAAGTATGGAAAAGATACAAGCTCTCGGAGCTAAATACTCAGATATCGACGATAACAGGCTTGACGTGTTAGTTTCTATCGCTCGTTCAGTTGCGATGGCTAGTTTTGAACCAGAAAGTCAAAGTTCAGATGAAATAGAAGCGTTTGAAGCACTTGATGGTAGAGAAAAGGAATATGTTAATGCAATACTTGCCATAAATAGACAGGCTTTTGGTGATAGAATAGGTGCACCCGCGCCATCACCAACACAAGACAAAGAAGAGTTTGAAGTAGTTTAACTCCCGCCACCTCCACCAACTTTTCTTATTTTGGAAACTATTTAATATATGAAACTTATAATGGAAAATTGGAGAAAGTTTTTAAACGAAAATAAAACAAAACCCAAATCTATCCTTGATCATAAACAAATCTTAGATTTAATTAAAAGCCGTCAACAAAAAACAAAAACAATTAAGAGAACATTCTCCTTGAGTCAGACCTTGATGCAGAAATATGCAGAGGAAATGTATAGGCTTTTAGCAATAAGAATGAAAGAAGAAGATATAGGGCAACATGACCCAGACCCTTCAGGCGAGCATACAGTTATATCCATAAAGCCAAAAGGAGAAAAAAGGGGCGCTGTCCCCGCGTCAAAAGAAGCTTACAGCGCTGAGATTCGACGCTGGGATGGGCCTGAAGTCAAACCCACGGTCCCAGCGATGTTCTCCGGGGGTGGTTATGGAGCGCAATACGATCCCAAATACGACTTGAATATTATCAGTCAGCTTATTTCGTTTATAAAGAAAACAGAAAAAGGTTATGATTCTAAAGTTGTTGAAAATTTTATTTCTTTTACTGATTTCATTACAGCATTAAGAATTTACGCGACTGCCATACACGAAGTTGCACACCACATCGCGGGGATGGAAGAGAGTATCGGTGAATATGAGTACTGTTTAGAAAAGCATGGCTTAGAAGATCCCAGAACCGCACAGCGTTGTAGTGAGCAATTCGCAGCCAATGAGACCATACGCCAAATAGAAGCATACTGGCCAAAGATTTTAAATGATTTTAAAAGTGACAACCTTCCAGGTGACTTAAAATGGAAAATTTGGCTAGATCTTTCACAACAACAACAGTTTTTAAAATATATGTCTGAGGCTATAGAAGAGTGGGCACGAAGAGAAATCGCCAAGGAAATTGAATACAGAGAAGACGAAGATCAGAAGGCGAAACGGATGAGGAACTTCTACATGGATCAGATAAGGAATTTTACAAAAACTAGAAGTGATTATAATAACGCGGGCAAACTTTATGACAAAGAGGTCACAGGAGGGCAACACATTTCAATAGAACTCGAAGATCTTCGAGGACAAATTTCGGGATTTGTAGGACATGTATCAATACACCGTAAAGTACCGGCCCGGGTGCCAGAATACTTTGATGACCGGGGGCATTGGCGGAACGGCCATATCGTGCGTCACCCCGGGCCCGGGCAGTCTGTGAGTGGTATAGAAGGTACCCTAGTTGCATTGGATAGACAAATTCAAGGATATGGGCGAAAACCTGTGAAATGTAAACGCACGAACCGCAATACGAATGATAATACTTGGTCTCTAGAGTGCCCGAACCCAAGAAGTAGCGAATTTGCACACCCTAGTTTTGCAGATGGTAAACCTTTAGATAATTATATACTTGAGATGCAAAGATTGTCAAAACAATCACTTGTTGTGTGGTCAAAGTGGAAATCAGCTTATCGAAAATTATATGAAAAGATAATTGCTAGCGAAAAATATTGTACAGGACCCAGGACAAGGACATGTGATCCTGTTACAGCAAGAAGACAGCGAAGTCAAGTCGTAAACTTGTTAAGAGACACACTCTTACCCCTAGAGAAAGAGCTACAAAAACTTCTTAAAAGACAGTCAGATTTAGCGTGGAAAAACAACCCAGAATACCACCAGCAAATAGAATTTCAAAAATGGCTACCAGGATCCCCACTAATAAAGAGTAAGGGAAAATGGATTTCATCTGATCCAGATGAGCGCGCGCGCGTCCCACAGATTGTCCCTAAACCTGCCCGGGATGAATCTTGATTTCCGCCACCTCCACCAACTTTCCTTTTTTTGGAGACTAGTTAGAGTATGGCAAGAACGGGAATAGACGGAAAACAAATAACTGACAATACTGTCACCGGCGATGATATAGATGAAAGCACATTGGTGCTGAAACATTTTTTTAATGCAAAATACACTGCAAACAGCAGCAGTGATAAAGTATTTATCAGACCCGTTGATACTGGATCAACCTCATCACCAG
>Ga0209404_10002911_pt1 | contig 10296 bp, 4 predicted proteins | sample TroAtlMetagenome_2_FD_187447 | JGI IMG/M metagenome (GOLD analysis project Ga0209404, IMG submission 187447) | Marine eukaryotic phytoplankton communities from Atlantic Ocean - Tropical Atlantic ANT8 Metagenome (SPAdes) (version 2) | ecosystem: Environmental > Aquatic > Marine > Oceanic | place... | reverse complement strand
GCGTCCTGGCCCACGACGCGCACAACTCGTACCACTACGCGGACGCGGGGCGGCTCTACGAACTCGAGATGCTGCTGAACGCGTTCGCGATCGCCTCGCGGCGGCAACCGTAATATTATTCTAGTACCCGATGTTCATTAGTTCGCATCCCCCGGCGGCATCGCTTCCAACGCCTCGCGGATGGAGGTCACGTCGACCACCCCCGACTCTGAGGCTTCGCGGGCGCGGAGTGCTGCTCGCGACTCTCGCAATTCGCCCTCAATGTCCACTGTAAGCGGGTGCGCGCCACCCAGCACCCGCCGCGCGATCCGTTCTACTTCCTCGAGCGTCGTCACGGCCTCGCGGAGGTCGTCGAGTGTGGCTTCGGGGTCCTCGTAGAGCGACTCCGCGTAATTACATCGTTGCGCAAGCGTTGTTCTAGAGCTATCACCGAGAACGCGTCGCGTCACGGGTATCGTTCGGCGGAGCAGCGCCTTAGCTTCTTCGAAGCGCTCGAGATCCACAAGGGAATTCGCGTAGTTGTTCGCCGCTCGGAGGGTCTCTTCATGTTCTTCTCCAAGCATATCCACACGTCCGGAGTACACGTCTCGCTTCAACTGCAGGGCCTGTTCGGACCGTCCGAGCGCAAAATACGCGGCCGCAAGATTGTTCTGAACGCGAAGCAAATCCGCTTCTGATGCGCCAAGGCGCCGCATCATAGAAAGCTTGGCCTCTTGCACGGTCAATGCGTCCTCGTCGTTATCTGCCTCGGATAAACCGTTCCCAAGCACGCTCATCGCCATGCCCCGAACCTGATCTGCCTCCGGCCGCCCCGAGTACGTCTTCCAGCACGCCCACCCGAGCGCGCACGCCACAACGCCGTGGTATTGTTGCTCGCATAGGCCGCACCTAACCCACCGTTCCCACCTCGCATCCTTCGCTTTCCAGTCCAAATTGTTCTCCTCGGCCTCCTCGCGCAAAATCTTCGCCTCCTCGGCCAAGCACGACACGTGCGCGAAGCCCGCCGTCCCGCGGCACGAACACCCGCGCACGAGGCCCTCCTTGGTCTTCCAATGAAGGGCCTGCGTGCAGATGTAGCACGTCTGGCCCTTGGTGTCCTCGGCGCACGCCTCCGCCGCGACCACTACGGCCTTCGAATACCGCTGGTCAGCGTTGTACTGTTCGGCGCCGCCTGCTTTCTTCATTTTTTTGCAGAGCTGGTCGTGCCCGCCTTCTTTCCAATGCTGCACCTGGCATTCAGGCCCACAGTAGCGCGTGCTGCAGCGGCCGCATTTCTTGCCCAAGGTTAATCCAAGCTCGGTGGCGCAGACGGCGCACTGCGTGAGGATCATCTTTTATGTGGTCGGATAGCTCGGGGGCAGCCCTACGATGCAAAGATGCTCCTCCTCTGCTTTGTTTGCTAGTGTGTTACTGCCGCTAACAAGCACGCGGATTTTGTAGCCGCATGCGTGTGCTCTCGTGGAGGGCAGAGTGCGTTCTGCATCAGTTTGCACAGCGCTGAGCACATCTGACATCGCTGCGCGCCCAGAAGAAACTTTCAACCAGGCCACAGTAGCAACTCAAAAAACACAAAGCATGGAAGTCACCCTCGCCTGGCCCACCGCCCCCGGCGCCGCCGCAACGCGCCTCACCGAGGACGACTTCGACTGGAAAGCGGCCGACCGGGCAACATTAACAAAACCGCTCGCGCTCGTCGCCGCGGACGCCGACTGCACGCTGGCCATCACTGGAGCGCACGTCGTCAGCGCCGCCCTCGTCTCGAACGCGCGGAGCGTCGAGGTCTCGGCGGGCGCCGCACCCGCAACAACGCAGTACAAGGGCACGGTCCGCGGCGAGCCGCAAAAGCAGCCGCACCGCTTCCGGGCAGATCTGAAGGCGCTCGACGCGCCATTTGTAACGCTCAAGCTGCTATCGAGGAAAGGTGACGCGCAGACACTTTCGATCGATTCTCTAGAGATCGTCGTCGACGCCGCGGCGCCCGCGCCAGCAGCACCGCCGCCTCCTCCGGCGCGCGCCGCGGCCACCGCCGCATCGGCGTCGTCGTCGTCCCACCAGAAGACGCTCCTCGCCGGCGCGGCGCTCCTCGACGCCGCCGAGCGGCGCCTGACGGCCCACGTCGACGCGGCCTGCGCGCGCGTGCAGCGCCACCTCGGCGCCAAGCTCGACGCGCAGGGCGCGGCGCTATCGCGGCTCGAGGCCGCCGTGGCGCGGCTCGGGACGTCGTCTGTTGCCGGACGGTCGAGCGCCGCACCGCGGGCCACTGCCATGTCTGAGGCCGCGGCCCCGCGGGCAGCCGTCATCCCGCGCACCGCGGCAGACGACGGCGCCGTCGGCGCCGCGCTAAAAAAGACGACGGTGCGCTGCGGCGACCACGCCATGACGTTGTTTGTCCGCGCGCCGGACTCCAAATTAGCGCCGCCGGCGGACGGCGAGGACGCCGACGGCACAGGTCTAGAATTATGGGGCGGCGGGCGCTACCTGGCCAACTTCCTGACGATCCGCCCGGGCGTCGTCAAGGGATGCAGGGTCCTGGAGCTCGGTGCTGGTGCGGGGTTGCCCGGTCTAGTCGCGTCGCGCTGCGGCGCCGCCGAGGTGCTACTCACCGACGGCGACGCGCGCGCCGTCCGGCTGCTCGAGAAGAATGTTGCCGCGAATCCCTCGGAGTGTCCCGTCGAGGCGACGGTCCTGGCGTACGGCGCGGCTCCTCCGCCGCCGTCAGACCCCAAGCTCGCGACCGTGATCCTCGCCGCCGACGCGTTGTACGTCTCGAGGCACTGCGCGCCCTTTGGAGATACCCTGAACGCGGCGCTGCGCTCGCCGCGGGACGTCTGTTACCTCGCGCACGAGCCGCGGCGCGCCTGGTCGCAGGGTCCTGATGGACCGGTGCAGGACGCGACGGACGACGTCTTGGACGCGTTCCTCGACCTCTGCTGCGACCTGGACGTGTCCGAAGTCGGTCGGACGGGCAAGGTCCAACTCTACCGCATCGCGCGACCCTAAGTATGTGATTAATATTAGTCCTATATTCGTGATCGTCCTCCGCGCCCCGGCGTGTCCACGGTTCCACGCCCATATTAGTTCATCGTCCCCTTGCAGTTCGGCGCGCCGCAGTAGCAGGGGATCTTGTCGTCCTCGATGGGGAACTTGTAGTCGTACATGACCTCCTCTCCGGCTTTGATGTCCTTCAGAGCTATTATAACAATCTTGCGTGTATGAGGCCCGATCTCCACGGTCTTCGCATACGCATTCGGACTACAACAGTGGTTGATGAACCTCCCGATGTGACCTCGTCGCGTCGCGTCGACAATGCAGTCCTCGTCCAACCGAAACAAATAACAACTCCCAACCCCGGCCTTATCATAATATTCCTCCCGTTTGTCGCCCATGTTATTCCGAATCACCTGGCCGACATACTCAATAATGAAGTCGTCCTTACTAACGTCGACCTTGGTATAGAGGCCCCAGCCGTGGATATGACTGCGACGCACGGCCAGTCGCTCCAGCACAGGCACCGCTCTCAGTTCTCTATATTTTTGAGCGGCCCACTCCTTCGAACCCTCCTTAACTTCTTCTATATAACCCTTTCTACTTTTCACGACGGCGTTGTTCAGGCGCGCTTGGCGCTCTTCTCGGAGTCTTCCAGCCTCTAACGCTTCGGCCTTTTCCTGTTCTAAATCCTCTTCCGCCTGGGCTAGTGCTCTTGTTATTCTCGAGCGACGAGCAATATCATCGATGGCGTCGCGAGGCTCGGATCGCGCCGAACCGGAAATAGCGGGCTTGACCTGCGCATCTCTGATAGCCGCTTGCCGTTGAGCCAGTAGAATGTCATGGGGCGTCGGTCTGACATAACAGAAGCGATACGAGATAATTCTTCTCGAATTTTTACCCCGTTCCTGGGCCTCGAGCTGATGTAGGTTCTTCCGATCCGATAAGGGCATCAATTCAGCTTCTAAAGCATAAGATGTCACTCTAGGCATCGTTTCTATCCTAGCCCTTACTGCTGGCAACGAGAACCCGAAGAAACCAGAACCGTCGTCACAGAGCCCGTACGGCGGCGCCTTCCGCCGGAAGCGATGCCGCCCGCCCTTGACGCGGTCCTTCCACATACTTTGTTCCTTCAAATTCCTAACACGTCGCAAAACCTCACCCACGGCCTCGCCGACCGTGTCGCCGACACATGGGATCGTGGGCGCATCAACAGCTTGGATAATGAACTGCGCCTTGTACTGTAACTTTCTTCCGACCGTAACGGGAGCAGCAGCCACTCGGCACATATACAACGTGCGACAGTTATTACGAGTAAACGAGTAGAAAATTCTACAAGCCCGATAGTTCAGCGGGAAGATCCTGTCTGAGGTATGGAAGCCAACGTAGCCCGCGGGCGCCGCTTCGCCCAACCGAAAAATACTCAAAGCCCCGATGCGGAACTGGGGATGCAAGGCTAACGACATGCGTGTCCGGTCCTCGAGCCACTGCGCCCGGGCCTGCACCGCCGCGGATTCGACCGGAAGCTTCGGCTCCTCCTTCTTCTTCTTGCCGCGCGTCTTCTTCTTCTTCGGCTCGTCGAGCACGTCGTCCAAGTCGTAGGTCTTCTTCTTGACTTGGCGCTTGCCCCGGCCGGTGCCACCTTCGGGGATCTTGCCCTTTCTACTTTTTTTGGCGCGCTCGCGAGCCTTCTCCCGCTCCCGTTCTCGTTCCTTCGCTTCCTGCTCCTCCCGGATCAGGTCATCTTTCCGCGCCTTCATCTCCGCTTCGTAGGCCTCCTGCGACGACATGGCCGCCTTTTCGCCCTTTTTTCGTTTCCCGTCGAAGTTACTTGCTACTCGGATGGCGCCCGCGACGTCTCCCAAGTACGTAGCTAGCGGCGTTTGTAGATGATCAGGCGGCGCTTCGATCTCCGGTACGAGAGGTACTCCTGGTGGGGGTAACTCCGACACTTCCGCGAAGACCTCCAGTCCATTTCCGGAGCAGACGTGGCGCTCACCGTCACCGGCGTATCTCAGAATAACACCGCGCCCTTCTAAGCTTTCATCAACAACAACGGTGGCGCGAGAACCTACTCTACGAGTAGCGGGGTCTCCATCGACATCTGCCGTTACGATGACCTCCGACCCGGCGCGGATCCCCTTGAGCTGGGCCTGGGCTTTCCGTACGGCGATGGCGGCTTCCGTGGCATTCTTTAACAATGTAGCGTTCTTCTTCTCGCGTCGCGCTTGCGCTCGAGCTCCCGAAGCACAATCCGAACAAAAAACATGAGACCCTCCCACACAAACAGCACCGGCATGTGCGCCGCATCGAAAGTGGAAATTTCTTTTACAATTCGTGGAACAACAGCCCATCGTCGCGCCCGGCTTGTGGCAGTGCGTGCATTTCAGGTTTCGGGATCTACGAGTCGCGTCCTGGACGTGTCGGAACAACCGCGTATGTTCATAGACCTCCGACGACCAGAGCGCGCAGTTCGCGTGGACCCAGTAGTCCAGCACCAGACCCGTCGGCTTGATCGTGTTCGACTCTTCTACTTTTTTCAGCTCCCTATCTCGTACCGGTACTAGTCTTCCAGCAAAGGCGCAGTCGCCATTTCTCTTACAGAGCTCACATATTCTATAGTCCTCTGATTTATATTTTGAGAGGCAGATCTCCCGCAAATCGTCGGTGCCGAACAATTGTCGATCAGACACACCATTGGCCGGTCGCGGTATGGGCACTCGTATTTCATCTGGTCTTCGAGCTCGTCTCAGCTTCCGTTGCTTCTGGACATCTGAGACCTTGCAGGCGGCCGTGTAGGCGAACTCGCCCTCGCCTAAGTGCGACTCGAACAACCCATTGGCCGGGTCCGAGCGACATCTCGGACAGGCCGGAGGCGAGCCTTCCTCCAGATAACCCAGGTACTGTTCCGCGCATTCGCCGTGGTAGCCCTGCCCACAAAAACCGCACGCGACGGGGTCCCGACCGCGTAAATAGCCCTGGGACGACCTTCTATACCTCGACATGAGGCAATCGCCGCGAGCCCCACAATTGCCATGCAAAGGCATCCGCTGGTAGTACTGTACACTCCCCTGCTTCTGTGATTTCATGCAATCCGAACAGGCGTCCCGTCTCGTACTATAAGTCGGCTTCGAGGGGTCTGGGGACGTGTGTCTGCCACAAAACTGGCACTCCACACATAAGTCGCAAAAGAACTTTCCCGGTGGAGGCACGGTGAGCGGCGGATCCAAACAATGGAGGTGGTAGGCCTTGTCGCAGCCGTCACAATACACTAATGAGGCTTCGTCATTCTCTTCACATTGACCACAAGCCTCACAGAGTTTACAGTTCGGGCACCGCCACGTCGCCAAGGCCCAGTTCGGGAGGTTCGGCGGACACGCCGCGCAGGCGCCGTGGTAGGCCTCGCCGCAGTCGCAACAAAACACGAACGCGCCCGCCCTCCTATCGTCTCCCGGCAGGATGGCGGATTCTGACGAACCACAGATCAAACATAAATCACGCCACGCTAATGAGCGAGCATTGGCCTCCGTGATGAAGGAGATTTCCGTCGTTGGTACACAGGGTAGAGCATCTCTGCATACATACCTCTCGAGCTTGAGCACTTTACCTACCGCTGAACCGGCGATCCTATCTTTTAGTACGGTATTCGCCTTATGTCGCTTGATCGTAGCTTGCACCTTATCGTAGTGGGCCTTCTTCTCTTGGACTTTCAAGCCAGAGGCGGATAGCACAGAAGTGCAATGCTCTATCTCCTGGTCGTCTCGTACCTCGTACGTTACGAGCTCGTCGAACATTTGGGAGACCTCGGCGAAGAAGCGCGCGGCCTCCTTCCAGATCTTGTCGCCTGTGTGTTTATCGAGGCTCGGTCGCGGGCCGCGGCGACTGCGTCTCGCGAAGGCGGCCTCATCGGCGCCGCGGCGACTTGGCGGCCGCGTCGACGGCGCCGCGACGACGCCAGCGCCGCCACCAGATCAAGTTCAAGTCCCTTCCCCACACCGAAATGAACCGGCCCGATTAAATCTAATAGCGTTCAGGCACATCAATTCAAAGTCGTCGCGCACCGCTTGAGTAGAGCGGTACTGCCCTTCGCGAGCTTTGGCATGCATCGTAGATAAATCCATGGGTGTTCTCACGACCTCCCGATACGTAGGAGCTATCGTATCATCCACAGGAATCGCAAACAATCCTAACTTATCACAGGCCTTCATTTTGTTGACCAGAGTAACGGTCTTCCGAATAGCGCACCCACCGGCACACAGGAACTGCCGCCCGAGCACCGGATGCGTCTTCCCCCTTATTGTGAGATACTCTTCCTGACCGATCCCTTCACAACCCGCATGCGTAAACAGTTTGCAATTAGTACATTTAATCAACAGATCCGCCTCCGTATCGGAAATAATCAACCCACACGAAGGACAGTATTTCCCGGCCTTGTAGTCGACACCACAATCTTTACACAGGTCCGAATCGCCGCGCCCATCCAACTTGTGCTTGCTAATTTTATTGAATAGTCCACATTGTCTCTGGGTCTTGCTACACGACGCACACCGCAGGCAGTCCGCGCACCGCCACTGGTGGCCGTTCTTTTGGGTCAGAGGTGGTCTTAAAATCTCGGGACCGCCCCAGCAGTGCAAGTGGTAGGCCTTGTCGCACGTCACACAGACCGCCGCATTGCTATGGAGATCCAAGTCCAAGCCACCACATTTCGCACACGGCTTCTCAGTAGGCGCCGGTCGCTTCAGTGACGAAGTAGTGACGACGACGTCATAACCTGGATCGGCTACGGATAGTTGTGCCACATCTACGGGTCCCGCAGCGTCCGCTGCCGACCACCGATGGATCGGGATATCTGTGGGTACAGACTTGCCCACCCTCCAATCTTCTCGCGTTTGTTTGGCTAGGTCTACTTCCAAATCAGCTTCATCTAAGGCAGCTCGTAGCTCCGCAGCCTTCCGCCCTTTCTGTTTCAGGATCGTGCCCAATCCAGCGTGACTGCGATCACCAGAGATGTAGGGCTTGACCATCACTTTCTGAGGAGTCGCAACCTTCTTCTTCTTCTTCGGCTGCTCGGCGTAGTCCTCGTCCGATACTACGGGAACTAAGCCTTGTTCCTCGGTGCCGAAGTAGATGATGAACATCTTGTTCGGCGTTCGTCTATTCCACATGCGCATCGTGCCGGCGTCCTCGAGCGCCTGGCAGCACTCCCACTCCATGCAGGGCCACGGCGAATGACCGGGCATCTTCACCACATAACAACCTCTACCGATCATGTAGAGCTCGTTGCTATCTAGTAAATTGACTTCGTGGACTTCGCCGTCGTCGTACAATACAATATGTAGTCGTTTTTCGTGGTCGAACGTGAGTATTCTCGCGAAATACCAGGCATTATCTCCCGCCCAGTAGTGGCGTAATCTGCAGCCCACAAAGTCGTCTCCATCAATCCTCTTCTCGAAGTCGAGGACCTCTTGCATCTTCGACGGCGGTTCCTCGTCGGCTAATGCCGCAGCTATTGCGGCGTCGTCGGCCGTGTCCGGTTCGGTCGCCATGGCGCTGCGTCCGCGCGCGGGCGTGCGGCGAGCACGTCCGATGCGCGCCGCGGCGAGTTTCGTCCGCAGGCGCGGCGAGAGCACTCCCTGGTCCTTTTCGGATGCGCGCGTCGAGGCGCTGCGGCGGCGAGCCCGCTTGCCGCAGAGATGGAAGAAGGGCTCTAGAGCGCTGCGCAACGCCCTTCAGCTGCGTTTGCAAATTGACTCGCGGCGGCGGCTCGTCTGCTTAAATTGCTAGTACCTATATGCCGCTAGCTTTCGAACCACTAATCGCAGCGGACGCAGGCAAGGCTGCCCATGCCGCAAGAAATGGCACCGTAGCTCATGGAGCTGCCCAAGACCTCCTTCGATGAGTTGCCCAGCCCCACGTCGGATCTTGCTTGGAGCCCCAGCCCCTCGAAGCAGCGGCTGCCGGCCCTGAGCCCCCATCTGTCACTGCCGAGCCCGCATAGGAGAGGGAGCTTCGACGGGAGCCCGCAGCGCCGCAAAGACGCCGCGCTCGAGCTGGAATTAGGCGCGCCCGACGGCCAGGGCGGGCGCGTGGGCGAGCGCCTCTCGCTCGGGAGCGACGGCAGCGGCAGCCCCGTCCGACGGAGGAAGCGCCATCGGAGGAAGAAGCACCGCCACAGCAGGAGTCCCGAGCATTCGCCAATCAAGGAAAGTGTCCTGGAAGGCATTACGGTGCGGAGGAAGGGCTTCGGCGGGCGACGGAAAATAGATAAGAAAAATACAAGGAAACACAAGGGCCGGAAGCAGTACGCGCGGCTCGACGAGTACGCCCAGCAGCAGGAAGCTCAAGCGCCGGGCCCCGCGCCGTCCCTCGTAAAGAGCCGGCCGGAGACGCCCGCGGACGTCGCTCCGGAAGAGTCGGACGGCTCTTCTGAAGATGAGTTAGAGGTCGAAGACGACGGTATCCAGGGCGTGCCGTCTTTGGGAAACCCCTTGTATCTTAGGATAACGATGGCTGATGGTGTGCTCGCCAGAACGGGAGCTGAGATTGCGAGGATGGCCGTCTATCCCATCAATAAACACTGTATTGTAAGATGCATCAAGCGCGTCACACGTGAAGATCCTAGATCAGGCAAACACATAAGGTGGTATTTAATAAATGCGCCGGTGCCGGGCTCTGGTGTGGATGAATTCGAACGCATTATACCCAAAGAGTTTTCATACCTCTCAGATAACGAAGAGGGCGTCTGGATTCGCAGTATGAGGAATATGATTGGTTTTGAGGAGGTCAGTGTCCTTACCGAGTGTACGAGAGCGGAGTACGCGGAGAGGTGTCGAAAAGAGCACAATGCCTTTGCGAGCATCGAGGAGGACGCGGCCTTAGCCTTGATCGAGGCGGACGTCAACGGCTGCGCCGCATTCATTGCGAGAGCCACTCGTAGATTAGAGGAACGGCGCGTCATGATTCGCATGTTCGCGCCTATTTGCAGGGAATTGGAGACATCTATACAAGCTCGTAAGAAGGCTACGGAAGTGGTCCTAAATGACGACGGCGACGAAATTGCGGCCATGAACGCTACCAGAGAAGTCCACGCGAAGGCCCGGAAGGAGGCTATCGATAAAGCTCGGTTGATGGATTTACGGTATCGGCCCGAGATACTGTTGGGTGCTCTGGCTCGATCAGCGTGTGAGACGCACAATCCGCGCGAAGCCCTGTGGACGCTGTTGTTGGGTGTTGCGGCTCGCGTCAACTTATTTATCCTGCAGAACAATAAGACGAGATTGTTCCAGCACGAGGCTCAGAGGTTATCAACGG
>Ga0209404_10002910_pt1 | contig 10301 bp, 6 predicted proteins | sample TroAtlMetagenome_2_FD_187447 | JGI IMG/M metagenome (GOLD analysis project Ga0209404, IMG submission 187447) | Marine eukaryotic phytoplankton communities from Atlantic Ocean - Tropical Atlantic ANT8 Metagenome (SPAdes) (version 2) | ecosystem: Environmental > Aquatic > Marine > Oceanic | place... | reverse complement strand
AGTCGACCCGGCGCGGCGACCCCCGCGGTGATGGCGTTGGCGTCCGTAGCCCTCGAGGCTAAAGCCCTGGTACGGATTCAAAAACGGTACCGCGATGTAGACATCGAGGTAGAGGGCACCGCGTCACCGGCCATGGCTGACCCCGTTCGAATCCGGCAGGTGTTTCTCAACCTCTTCCTCAATGCGGCGGACGCAATGGGGGGGGAGGGGACGATTCGAGTGTCTATCACCGACCATGAATCAGCGGTGTACGCCGAGGTCCATGACAGCGGACCGGGACTTGACGCCGAGACGGCCGAGAATCTCTTCGAGCCTTTCTTTTCAACCAAGCCTCGTGGTCAGGGCACAGGGATGGGTCTCCCCGTTTCACAGCGGCTGATCGAAGAAGCTGGTGGGCGCCTGTGGTTGAAGAGCGTTCCAAACACGCCGGGCTGTGTCTTTGCTTTCGAACTTCCCAAAGCGCGTTTCGAGCACGACGTCGGCTAGGCGACCCCGTTTCCCTAAGCAGCGAGTAGGGTTAGGGCCCACAGAGAGATTGCTTCTGCCCATTCCCAAATCAAGGTGTGGCCGAAGAAGAGCGCTTCGAGGGCAGCGAGCGCCAAGAAGGGACCGTAGGGGACAGCCAGCCGCGAGGGCAACTCATCATCATATCGGTCCTCTTCCTCGAAATGAGCGTCCACCTCCGCTGTGGTGCGCGTGAGGTCTTCCTCACGCCCGGTCACCGCGCTGTATAACCGGGCGATCATCACTGCGATGAGCGCCTGGGCTGCGCTGGCAAAGAGGACGAAAGGCAGGGCCATCCAGCCGAGGTAGGCACCGATGGCTGCCAGGAGCTTTACGTCTCCCATCCCCATTGCTTCCCGACGAAAGAGCAGCCAGCCAATCCCGGCGACGAGGAGAAGAAAGAGCGCGCCACCCACGGCTCCAAAGAGATGATCGAGGGGCACGGGCGTTGGGATCGCAAACGCCCCTCCGACCCCGATGACGATCAATGGGAGACTGATGACATCGGGGATGTAGAGATGTTCCAGATCGATAAAGGTGATGGCGATGAGGGCGTAGACGAAGACCTGAAGCCAGCCCCACATGATGAGACCCTGAACGAAAGTCTCCGGCGCCAGCGGCAAGACTGTTGCCCGAAAAAGGGCCAGCGCCAATACCGCGCAGGTCGCTTCCACCATCGCGTAGCGGGGGCTAAATTCCTCTGCGCACTGTCGACAGCGTCCGCGAAGTACGAGGTAACTGAAAATCGGTACGTTGTCGTACCATCGGATCGGGGTTTTACAGGCCGGACAATGAGAACCGGGCTTTACGACTGAGAGATCTTCCGGCAGGCGGTAGATGACGACGTTGAGAAAACTCCCCCAGATAGCACCCCAGGCGAATGCGATGATTTGGAGGGGGAGATCAGTCACAGCACATCACTTGACGTTGATATAGCCGAGGCGCGCGCGGTTTTCTTTGTCCTTGGCACCGGACTTGATCTTCATCCGAGTCGATCCTCGGTAGAGCCCGGTATAGAACGTGAACCGGGCCGCCGAAATGGTGCGTTTGATATTGATCCGGTGCTGATCCCGAACCAAGTCGCCCTTCTTCCAATTCCGGGTCGGGAACAGATTCTCCACGGGATCATGGTCGCCGTGGATTCTTTGTCCGGTGGCATCGATGTGAACGAAGACTTTCCAGGTACCCGGGTTGTCTGTCAGTGCACGCCAATAGAGGGTGATGTCAGCCGGTGACCCCGCGCGGGGTTCCTTGGGATCGACCTGCCAGCCCACCAACTCGATCTTGTCCTCGAAATTGATGGCGATCTTATTGGCCGCCGCTGGCAACTCATCGATCAAGGCGTTGGTGATGGGGTTTTTGTCCTCCTCACCGGTGCGCAATTGATTGGAGACCAAGAGATATCGCGAGCCGCGATTGTCCAGAACCGGGAGCGTCTTCTTGGATGCTCGCCGAAACTCACTGTTGATGGAGGAAAGTTGTTTGCGGGGGATAATGGCGAAGAATCGCTCTTCTTTTTTGGCGGCCTCACTAAACTCTCCCCGCGTGAGCGTGGGGAGTTGCCGTGCATAAAAGGAGTTGTTCTCCCCATCTAGACGGTACCGATATAGGGCCTCTTCACCCTCAGCGAGTGCATCATATTGAGCGATGATGCCTTTCTGGCTGAAATTAGTGGTCAAGGCGAGGGCGACGGGAAAGCACGTGAACACGCACCACAGACCCAGGACAGCGGTCAGCGCCGTTGGGGCCAGACCCGGTCGCTCGGCAAATGCTACGCCCCAGTCCGACAGGGTTGTGAAGCGGCCCCGAGTACGCCCTCGAAGTAATTGCACCCGGAGGTTCCAGAGGGCTCGCACCAATAAATAGCAGAGTGCCCAAATGATGAATGCGACGATAAGCCGTCGAATTGGAAACACCAGGCGCCCCCACCATGGCTTATTGACGAGCGGTGCGAGGAAAGACGCCTTGGCCATCAAAACCACAGGGATCCAGATCGTTAGGCATCCAACGCCCCAATCGAAAACGGGCCGTAGATTGCGTGGATAAGCCACCAACTTGATGAATTTCGCCCCCCACCGATGCAAACCGCCCTGATAGATCAGGATGACCCCGAGAAGGAGACAATTGAGAATGCGGGCGCCGCCCCAATAGGGCAGTTTGGCCGGAAAAGAGTCTACGGCGCCGCCCACCAACGTCTCTGCGAAGAGTTGGGTCTCATGCTTGAGATTGCTGTCGATCAACGCCACTAGCAATACTGTGGCACAGGCGAAGAGCGGTTCAGGTGGACGTCGGATCACCTGGTCGAGATAGACTGCGACGACCAAGGCCACTACCGGGGCGCCCAAGAAGATCGCGAAGTGACTGTATGTGGCGCCCAATGCCGGTCCCAAGAAAGCGACCCCGAACCAGGCCGCTGCGCCCGCGCTGACCGCAGTCAGACTCGGTGAGGTCGATTCATCACGATCGCCCCAGAGCAAAGACGCGAATGCGAAGGGGAGGATGGCACCCAAAGGGAAGAGGCCGATGCCGATTTGATGAACGAACAAATCGAAAGAGGGTCGGTTGGCCCCTTTTGGGGCCTCTCCCAATCCTTCGGACAAGAAAAGCAGCGTGTTGAGATTACCGCTCTCACCCAAATGAGCGGCTGCGCGCCACCAGCCGAGAGAGATGAGGACGGCTGCAATGCCCACTGGGATCGGATTTGCCAGGAGGCTAAGCAGGCCACGTGGACCGTCTTGGGGCCGGAGTGTCAGGCGGGTGGCGGCAGCGGTCACCAAGGGGGTGATGAGGCCGATGAACCCACCGCAAAGCGCAGATGGAATCAATGTAAGCCAGGCTGTCCAGTGCCATCGTGCCGATGATTCCGGCTCTGCTCCGATGCGTATAAAGGCCAGGGTGGCAATGGCGGAGAACGCCATGGGGATCCCTTGGCCGAGGCCAAATCGGGTGTGATAGCCCCATAGCGGCATGCTTACGCAGGCCAAGACTGTGTACCAGGCCGGCGCCCGCCCGAAGAAGCGACGTGCAACCCCGAAGAGCATGAGCAAAGCGGCAGCACCGAGCAGGACACCAGGCAGCCGGACCGAGAGCTCGTGGGTCCCAAAGAGGGCCGTGGAGGCGGCCATGGGCCACCATCCGAACGGTAATTCGGCGATAGCGCGGGTCTTTTCACCGGTGGTTGGGACTTTGACTTCCAGCCACTGACCCGTGGTGTGCATTTGGTCGACCACGGAGACCTGAGTGGCTTCCCAGGGTTCCCAGACGCCAGCACTCGGGGCCAAGGCCCCCAAAATGACCAACGAGAGGAGGCCGACCACGACATTGTCGTGGCGCGGTGACCAGGGGATGCGGGTCGGGATACCGAAGGTCATTGAGGTTCCTGCTCAGAAAGTCAGCAGCGGGTCGGCACCATAATCTTTCCGCGTCCGCTATGCCAGAGGCGTCGACGGGGGGCGGAGGCGTTCACCTCAACGGGGTCGGCAGCAGCGGAAACCAATACCCGTCGAACGGAAGTCTTCTGGCTTTAGGTCCCCCAATTGGTCACACCGGAGTGCGGCCGGGACATTGGTCTCGAATCCACCGCCTCGGACAACGACCAGGCCTCCGATACGGTCGGTCGACCACTCCTTTAAATTCCCCGACAGATCGTAGACGCCTCCGCGTTCACAGCGATTGAGCGCGCCGCCAGGCAAGACGGCGTCTTGGCTGCCTCGTACATCAGGATCATGATCTCGTTCACCGCCATTACAGGTGGCCGCATCATAGTCGATACCGTAGGGGTAAGGTTCGTCATCTTCGCCGCCGCAGGCCATTTGCCAGGTCACGCCGCTGCACAGTTGCGCACCGGCGGCGGCACAGGCATCTCTCGCATCGGCCCAGCTCACATTGGCCCATGGCAGTGCGTTGGGCCGGCTGCATGCGCGGCTCTCTTGATAGCTGGGAACGTCATCATCTGGATTGAGGTCTAGACCGGGCACTTCATCGGTTGCCCCTGGGCGGCTGGCTTCGTAGGCATAGACCCAGTGGTCACCCACGGCGATCCACTCGTCGGCAAAGTCCTCGTCCACCCGACCATCACAGTCATCATCGGTGCCGCTGCAATCGTCATCGAGTTCACGCGCCGGGTTGGCTGCTTCGGCTGGACACACAACCCCCTGCCCATCAGGTGCACAGGATACGTCCGAGATGCGGCGACAGAGCCCTACGCCTGCTTCACAGCGACGTAACTCGCCTCCCAAGTTCCCATCGACGTAGAGCGCCTCGGCAAAATCTTCGTCCACTCGACCATCACAATCGTTGTCCACGTCGTCGCATCGACCATTCTCGTCGCCAAATCGGAAGAGAGGTCCCCGGAGACATCGGTAACCATTGGTGCCATCACAGACCGGTCCGCGGCGCCGTTGAACGCAGGTGCGTTCCACTCTGTTTTCGTTATCGATCACTGATGTGTTCGAGAGACAGGCGAACCCTGGATGCAGTGCCGTACAGTCTGCGTCTTCGTCACAGCTCATGCCTTCGGGTCCATTGTTCGGCGGCACGCAGACGCCATCGGCGCAGAGGTCGGGGCCGCTGCAGTCGTCATCGACCTCACATTCGGCTGCACATGCGCCCTCTTGACCGCAGAAGTCTTCGGGGCGGCCCAAATCCTGAGCTTCGTCGATCGCGCCGTCACAGTCGTCATCGAGACCGTTGCAGAATTCGCCGACGTCGGCGGTGGCTGAGGGGGTGCAGCTGTACTCGCAGCCGTTTTGAGGGCGGCCATCCAAGTCGATCCAGCCGGCCTGGCACAGATCGATGAGGCATTCGCGCTCGACACAGTGTGCAACGCCGTTCGCGATGGGATTGCAATTGGCGCCGCATGCCCCGCAATGGGCAGGATCGCGTTGAAAATCGAAATCTTCGTCCACTGCCCCATCACAGTCGTTATCCACGCTGTCACACCGTTCGAGCCCACCGGCACTGATGATGCAGTCGCTTTCACATCCATCGGCTGCAAGTCCGTTGCTGTCGTACCAACCCGGTTCACACTGCCGGATGAAACATTGGCCTCCCTGGCAGTCGACGGTGGAGTGTGGGGGCGCACCACATGCGTTGCCACAGCGACCGCAGTGTTCAGGATCCGAGAACAGCAGCTGCCTCAACTCGGGATCGGCGTCATCGATCAGGCCGTCGCAATCGTCATCCCGTCCATTGCATGACTCCGGTGCCGGTACGCATGGCTCGGCAGAGAATGCATCGGGGACCGTGGCATCCATCCCCGCCGCATCTACAAAGCGTGCGGGATCTGAGGTGTCACACCCGAGTGTGAAAACGCCGCCGACCCAGATGATCATCCAGAGTCGAGACGTCATTGCCGTGGAGAAGTGATGGTGCACGCGTAGAGTGTACAAAACCTGGGCGGGACTTCTCACCCACTTCTGACGCCGAGGCCGAAAAGCCGTGGACAGGTCGGTGCTCGTCGGGCAGGTGTGAGCGCGTGAGAGTCGCCCCATCGAGGTGCGTCGAGCCCTCATTACCCTAGTGGACGGCGCTCGCCTCGAGCTGTGCTTTCACACGAGACAAGACTTCACCGGCGAGAGCGGCGTAAGCCGACGCGCCGGCAGCGCGTCCATTGTATTGGAAAACACTCAATCCGGCGGTCTGCGCCCGCGCCAGCGCACTATTGAGCGGAATGAAGGTGTCCAATACGAGCTCGCCGTAGTTGCCGCTCAGGGTCTGCCCAATCGTCTCGTTGACCGCACGGGTGCGACCGTCCACTCGGGTGCGGACGATGCCTAAAACATCTAGGGGGTGTCGGAGACGCAGATTGACCGTCTCCACCGTGCCCAAGATGTCGGCAACGCCTTCGAAGGCCAAGATGCTCATATCACAGGGAATGAGGACTTGGTCTGCTGCCAAGAGTGCGTTGAGGGTCAGATTTCCCAGGTTGGGCGGACAGTCGATGATAATGAAATCAAACTGGCTTCGCGCATTGGTCATCGCACCCTGGAGTACGTACTCCCGGCCGACTCGGGTTGCGAGGAGTCCCTCTGTCTCGCTCAGCCGCTTGTCTGGTGCCGTGATGTGAACGTTCTCGATCTGGGTGGCCATGACTGCATCGAGCAGGTCCCGTGGGCGTTCGGCCAGGAGAATTTCCGAGAGGCTCGCGCACTGTCCGGAGACCGACTCCCGAAGGGAAGACGTCACATGTCCCTGGGGATCAATATCGATGATCAAGGTCTTTTGCCCGTGGGCCTTGGCCAGTGCACAGGCCAGATTCACGGCGGTCGTCGTCTTGCCGACCCCGCCCTTTTGAGCGGCGACAGCGATGACTTGGGCTGTGTGAGTCCCCGTGGGGCGCAACTGATCGTTCCGACCAATACGGTTTAGACCTGCAGACAAGAACTGGCGCACGCTACGCGTCTGGATCATTGAGGGCGTCTCCTGATCAAATTCAGGACGCACATTACCGCAGGTCTCGCATAAGGTACACGAGTATCCTACACAACTTGCGGTGTGGGTGGCGGCCGCGGGGGCGGGTTAGCCCTTGGGCGTAATGCGGGGCAGGGGACCGGTCACGCGTCGAACTGCACGCTTGGCGATGGGGTGACTGATCATGTCGTCGAGGACCACCGGCTTATGGCTGCCGTCTTCGGCGATGCCGATGAGTCGGGCCTTGGCAATATGGGGGTCGTTACGCACGCTTCGAGCAATCACTTGAGCGTTCATGCCCGGCAGACTCAAATCGAGAAAAATGACCTCAGGACGAAAGGTGCTACAGAGGCGGCCACCGTCGAAGAGATTGTCCGTGTGCTCGACTTCGTAGGCTTCCGAACCGCCTTCATTGTCGATCAGTGCGTCCAAGATGGTGCTCACCACCTCCTTGTCATCATCGACGATGAGGACGCGCTGGACGCCGGCCGGCACGCGTTCTTCCCACTCCATGGGGATTTCGTTACGGCGACAGAAGTCCTGGAGATCGGCCTTCATGATCCGGCGATGCCCTCCAGGCGTCTTATACGCTTGGATTCGACCTTCATCGATCCACCGAATGATCGTCATGGGTGTGACCCGACAGAACTTTGCCGCAGAATGGGTAGAAAATACGTCGGGCAACTTCTTGGGTGCCATGAGTGACCTTTCAGGAGGCTCTCGATGTACTCGGGACAAGGCCGATGATGGCCGTCGTCTGCTCACGAGCCGAGACTTGGCATTGATTAATTAGGATTTTGAGGAATGTTGTCAAGGTCAGCTTTGGTGAGCGCGTCTCTCCAAGCCATCAATGTCTTTGAATTCCAGCCCTGAGCCGTCGGTGCCGACGTGATTCATGCGCCCTGAGCATCGTCCTTTGTCATGCTCTCCGCAGTCTCGTCTGGATCCGCTGCCCCGGCCTGGCTGGTCTCAGCACCGCTGCCGTCATTGACCGTCGCCACGTCATCGGCCACAGGTCCCCGTTCCCCATTCTCGCCCTGCTCGGCATCCAAGGCTTGTCTCTCCGATTGACGTCGTCTACGCCGTTTGAGGAACACGAACCCAATCACCACCAGCACCAATAAGACGCCCAGAATCATGAATTGATACTTCTGCGCCTGTTCAGCCACGGATTCCCAATTCTTGCTCGCCACATAGCCGATCCAGATCCAAACGGGCACCGAGATGGCCGCAGCCATGAGATCGAAAAGGATGAACTTGCCCACGGGAAATCGGGCCATGCCGGCACTGAGGAAAACGGCAGCGCGTACGCCCGCGACGAACCGACCGAAGAACACGGCCCAGCTGCCGTATTTGTCGAAGAGCCCCTGGACTTTCGCCTGCCGTTCGGGCGTGAGGACCTTCTGCCACTTAGAGGGGGTTTCAGCGTTGCGCGAGATTCTGCGCCCGATGCCATACAAGCAGAGGTCACCGATCAGGATGAAGGCCATGGACACCAAGAAGTGTATATAGGGGTTCATCATCCCCCGGCCGGACATCACACCGCCGTAAATCAGCGGGATGTCTTCGGGAATTGGCGCACCCAGGCCAGCAATGAACAAAACGAACGCTACAGCGATGTAGCTGAATTCCTCAATGTATTCGGTGACCCACCCCATGGTGTGTCTCCTCGTTGGCCGTGATGGGGATACTCGCGGGCGGAATATATCAGTGCCGAAGGGCTTCGGATAGCCTGACCCGCCAGCGTCTCGAAATCGACGACGAGATGGTCTCGTGGACTGGCTCGAAGGCGAACGCCGCGAAACAAAAGCATCGGCTCAATGCAATGGGAAAGCCCATCGGTGGGTGCCAGCCAGGGCTTCTCGAAGAGGTGATTTGCCCCACTGCGATTCCGTCTCCTATACTGCGGCCGATTTGGCCCAACGGGCCTATAACAATTCTAGATTTCGTATCCGGGGAGCAGATCGTGATCATCAATCGAGAAATTCGGCACATAGGTCGAATGGTCCTTTTCTTGGCAATGACCGTTTCGTTGGGGACGGCATGCGATGACCCGTCGGGTGCGTGTACCGACGACTCAGGCTGCGAGCGGGGTCAACTTTGTATCGATGACGCGTGTGCCTTGGTGCCTTGCGAGAGTCTGAGGGATTGCCCAGGGTCCGGCCGAACCTGCCTGTTCGACCTACGCGCGTGCTCTCCCAAGGAATGTGCAGACTCCGTCGACGGGGTCGAAATCACCTGCGCCAATGCACGGCCGGACGTAGCCGATCTGCAATGCATCGAAGAAGGGGGTTTTAGGGGGTCGTGTGTCAACCCCGTCGCCGTTCAATGCACCAACACCCAGGAATGCGCGATGTTGGGGGATGGGCTCGTCTGCTGTGCGGGGGCCTGCGCTGCCGAATGTGCTGACGAAGGCGTGATCATTCCCGTGGTCGATGCCGGTCCACCCAGCGGCGACGGCGGTCAGGTCGACGGCGATATGCCCGAGCCCGAACCCGAGGCTGTTGCTCTTTGCAGCCCATGTCAGCGAGACAATCAGTGTCGTCCTCTTGGAGAGGGGGCCCGGTGTACAGCGATTGGGGATCAAGGAAGCTTTTGCACCACGCCGTGTGGCGCCGAGGGCATGGCGTGCCCCGAGGGCTTCTTCTGCTACGAGGCTGCAGGACAGTGCGTCCCCAGCAATTACAATTGCCTCGGATGTCCCGCGCGCCCTTGTGAGGGAGACCTGGTGTGTAATTTGGCCACAGGGGCCTGTGGCGAACCCAGTGTGCTCTGTGACCAGTGTGCCAGTGACGATGAATGCGCCGACGGACTGACCTGCGGGAATCTCAATGGACAGCGCTTTTGCCTCTCCCAATGTGCTGACGAGATGTGTGATGCCGGCAGCAGCTGCACCGAAGGGGTCTGCACCCCGAACTCCGGTCGTTGTGATGCGTGCGGTGGTCTTTGTGAAGGGGGGTTGGCCGGGTGCAATACCACGACAGGTGAGTGTGCAGAATGTGATGCACGGGTTCCGTGTCCGGAGGGTCGTGTCTGTCAGGACTTCACCTGTATGGAGGGCGACGTGTGTGGCTGTGCAACCGCGTCGGACTGCAGTAATTGCGCCGGACGCCGAGCCTGTTTCCAAGGCGCCTGCGTCGAGTGCCTACAGGACATTGATTGTCCACCGCGGACGGTGTGCAACGCTCAGCAGGTCTGCGAACCCTCACCGTGCGCCGGTGTCGCCTGTCAGCGTGGCACCCGCTGTGACCAAAACACCGGGCTTTGCGTCAATGAGGACGGCAGTCCTGGGTGCGTCGATGCCAGTGGGTGTGCAGATCCCGATACCATGGCCTGCAATGCCCTGACTGGGCAGTGTTACTACACCAATGGTACTTGCGACCCCA
>Ga0209404_10002909_pt1 | contig 10303 bp, 9 predicted proteins | sample TroAtlMetagenome_2_FD_187447 | JGI IMG/M metagenome (GOLD analysis project Ga0209404, IMG submission 187447) | Marine eukaryotic phytoplankton communities from Atlantic Ocean - Tropical Atlantic ANT8 Metagenome (SPAdes) (version 2) | ecosystem: Environmental > Aquatic > Marine > Oceanic | place... | reverse complement strand
GACCAGCAACAGTGTTAGTAATAGTGATAATATGAGCCCAACAGCGGGCAGTCCTTTGGAGGGCAATTCAATGAGCAACGATAACGACACTCCTCAAAACGGAGAGCAGCAGGCCTTTAAGGCCAACCCAGAACAGGCCGCGGCTATGCTCAAGATTTTTGGTGATATGATGAAGCAGATGGGCGCAAAACCCTCAGATAATTCTGAAGGAACAAACCATACTTTCTCAGGTCAGGCATCAGAGGGTGTATCTGAGGCGATGCTGAGTCTATTTCAGGCAGCAATTGCCAATGCAAAGCAGTCTAACGGTAATGCAGAGACAGTAGAGGCTAGCTCGACCTCTTCTAATGTTGTGGATCTAGAGGCTGAGCGCGTAAAGAGAGAGCCCACAGAGCTGGAGACTAAACTCCAAGAGACTGTGAAGACGAGCTTTACAGAGTATGTTCAGGAGCAGGTCGCTTCAGATGGTCAGGACGAGGTGGACGTTGACGCTGATTTCATCGCTACCCATGGACCAGCTATCTTTGGGAACTTACTCAGTTCAGTTTTTACCTCGATCATACCCGAGGACCTTAAAGTCTCAATACCCACTGGTGTGCCAGTCGCTGGTGAGAAGACAGGAAAGGGTGGCGGAGATAAGAAGGATGTGAAATTAAACGTGGACTTAGGAGCGCTGTTCTCTAAATTCGTCCCGCCTGTAAACGAAACAAAGTAGTAGAGTTTCTTATCTGCGGCGCCTGAATACAACGGCGAATGCTAAGGGAAGTAGCAACATCGCGCGGCTTTTGCCGTGACTAGAGCTACACCCGCTCTCACAACTCGAACCTCCGTCAGATTCACCGTCGCAGTCGCAGCCCCCTTCGTAAGGAACAGGGCCAACATCAGCTGCTATCTCTAACCAGTCGAGGTCGTTACCAGAAGGGGAGAGTGAAAGCGAAGTTACACCAATTCCCTCCATCGAGCCGATATTTATAGAGAATATGTCACCTAGAAGCCCACCGATCAGTGGCTCAATTAGGCCGCCTAGGCTGCTTGAGAACTGAGCTAGGATCTCTTCGTTCTTGTCAGGGGTTAGCTCGTTGTAAGCCATTGACATCTCGATATTATCGAAGTCCAGAATAATCTCAGCGGCGAGGTCGCCAGTGGTGTCATCGAAGTTTAGGTTTACACCTAGATCCGTGTCTAACCCGACGCCTAGTATGCGGGTGTTTCTGCCATCGACCTCGGCGAAAATATCCAATACTAGGTCCTCAATATCCACATTCAGATCGCTGTCACCTTGGTAGTTGATCGTTGGTGCGTTCCGCGGGCTGGTTGAGATCGAAATTGGTGCTGCCTCGGGGAAGAAGTTGTCGAAAGCATCCCCTGTTAGCAGACTCAGGATAGCTGTAGTCATCGGCAGGCCTGAGCTGTCCTCTACCTCATAGCAGAGTAGACCAGATCTCCAGAGGCCGTAGAATAGTTGGTTACTAAAGTCGTCGGAGAATAGTACAGAGAACGCTCCTGGAGCTCTAGAGACAGATGGTATGTTGCTGTCTGTCCTTGGAGAAGTGCCACTGTCGAATCGTTCTACGCAGATATGCTGAGAGCCATCAGCGGCCCCAGCCATAACTAAAGTCATACCGTCGGGGGTAATCGAGATGTCTTCTGGGTAGAGATCTAGCAAGACAGAGCCCTCTCCAACCTCTAGCTCCTGAGAAATCACTGCCGATGCGAATGCATCTTCGATGGTTTGCTCAATATCATCAGTCGCGCTTGATAGGGCGTCTTCAAGTTCGGAGTCAAGCTGGCCCAGAACAAGGTCATACATAGAGAGCCCTACTAGGTCTAATACCTCTTCGACCCCACCGATCACGCAGCCGTTCAATATTATGTCGTCACTCTCTAGGCTGTGTTGAACCTGTAACGGAGCTGCGATAGCGTCCAAGACTGGTTTGCCGTCTTGGTCCTGTACAATCTGCATCGCTATAGTTGTCGCTGCCGTCACCATTACAGGCTCCACATAGCCGTAGCAGGTGTCTCCAATTCCGCAGACCTCTGTGTATAGGTTGAAAGTGTCGGAGCTGTCATTAATCTTAATCTGTAGCTGGATCAGCAGGTCGATCACGCCGTTGCCAGGAACTAGTTGAGTGTCGATAATCTGTGAGTCTATCCAGGCGCTGTTGAACTCCAATACGTAACAAGAACAAAGCCAGCAGTCGGCCGACTCTTCGATTGCTCCGATGTCGATTTGGGGTGGAATTAGAATTGATGACAGTCCGCCTATACCATCAAAACCGCTCTCACTTATCTCGATAGCCACTGCCTCCAGGATGGTCTCACCAGCGGCATAATCCTCCGCATGGGCTGCTGTTGATAATAATAGTGCTGAGAGCGTTGACGACACGATCATATCGGAGGTCTCCTGTACTAGTGCGAAAGTTAACAAGCTCAATGTAGCAGGGTTATTTGGAAAATACACAGGAAACTAAAATCAATCTTCAGTTAGCGTCAGTAATTTCCAGCGAATGACATGACGACGAGATACCATAGTTACGTTCAGGTGGGGATAATCAATGGACTCATGGAGAGCAATTATGAGAGCAATATTGGTAGTAAATTTTGTTTTGTTGACCGCTTGTGTGGGCAACAAAGGTCTTGGCGATGAAGAGACAGGGCTAGACACTAGCGTAACTACTGAGACCGGAGAGACAGTAGTTACAAGGGACACCGCCGACTGTGAACCAGGTAATGGGGACCCTGGGCAGGTAATGGCAGAAGGTGATCCAAGCCTATCCGTAACTATCGCTGCCTATGATTTCGAGGGTGCGCTCGGTTATTGGCAGGCCGGTGAGTGTATATCGCGGATATCAAGCACATATTACCAGTCAGATGTCTCTTATGTAGTCTCCTTAGAGGTGTTTGGAGATCTTCGGGGGTCAGGTAACTTTCCTATAAGGCTATTCACATATACGGAAGGCCCCGCTCAGGAGGAGGCAACAACGGCTTATGTGGCCAACCTACCAGATGCATCTATTCAGGTGACAGGGCACTCTGACGACAATCACCTGTTTGGCTCACTAGTTGGGAGTTTTAGTGCGGTTGATAGCGTGTCAGGATCATCAGCGGAAGTCACTGCGATCGATATTGATAGTTGGCCTATCTTTTAGTTGTTAGTCGAGCCCAAAGGCCTCTTCAGCGCTTAGGAGGTCTAGAGCCCTCTGGTCGCTTTTCAAAAGTAGATAGGGCCCGATGGCGATAGCGTCCATGTGAGTCCTCATGAAACACAGCCATGCATCTTCTGGTGTATTAACTATTGGCTCGCCCCTAACATTCATTGAGGTGTTGATTATCACGGGGCATGACGTCTGGTTTTTGAACTCGGTAATCAGATCGTAATATAGCTCGTCTTGCTCTCTAGTTATTGTCTGTACTCTAGCGCTGTTGTCTACATGTGTGATAGCTGGGAGCTCAATTCCTTCGGCCACGTCAGCCACCAAAAGCATGTAGGGAGAGGGGCGATCTATGACGAAATAATCGCTAACGTGTTCCTCGAGGATTGTGGGTGCAAATGGTCTAAATCCCTCACGCATTTTAATTTTCATATTTATTATGTCGCGCATCTCTGGGTTCCTTGGATCACCGAGAATTGTGCGGTGTCCCAAAGCTCTAGGTCCCCACTCCATCCTGCCTTGGTACCACCCTACGACATGCGCTGAATCTATCAGGCCAGCCACCTCTCCCAGAAGCGCATCTTTTGGCAGGCACCTGTAGACCGCTCCAGCAGCGTCTAATGCCTCACGGATCTCTTCATCTGTGTAGCCAGGCCCAAGGTAGGGTGGGGGCATTCGCTCAGTTCTGGGTTTGTCTAGAATGCTGTTCCAAAGTAAGTATGCTGCGCCTACGGCCCCTCCAGCGTCACCCGCCGCAGGGTGGATGAATATGTCTTCCGCTCCTGATTGTCTAAGAACGTGGCCATTTGCAACGCAATTAAGGGCTACGCCTCCAGCCATACACAGCTTTGTTTGACCTGTCTTCTCAAGCACGCTCTTAGCCATCTTAACCATGCACTCGTTGGTGATTTCTTGGATCGAGCGGGCCACGTTCTTGTAGTGTTCGTCCATTTCGGAGTCACCGAGAGGGCGCTTAGGGCGACCCATTACCTCTTCAAATTTTTCATTGAACATCCCCGTACCCTTCACAAAGTCGAAATGTTCGATATCTAAATTAAACGAACCATCTGGCGCTATCTCAATCAGCTCACGTATCTGGTCTACAAATTTTGGCTCACCATATGGAGCCAGTCCCATTAGCTTGTACTCTGCAGAGTTGACCTTGAAACCGCAGTACCAGGTAAATGCTGAATAAAGAAGCCCAAGAGAATGGGGAAACTTAATCTCCCCTAGCAACTCCAGCTTATTCCCTTTACCGACACCCCAACTGGCCGTAGACCACTCACCAACCCCATCAACTGTCAGTACGGCTGCCTCATCCCAGCCTGAGGTGAAGAATGAAGAGGCGGCATGTGAAAGGTGGTGCTCACTATAGAGAACTGGACCAGTATAATTCATCTCCTTTTTCAGCGCTTTTGGAAGACGTAGGCGGGTGGAGAACCAGGCAGGCATACCGTCTATGAACTGTTTGAAGCTGAAGGGGAAGCTCTGAAGCTGGGACCGCAACAACCTGTCAAACTTCCTTATGGGTTTGTCATAAAATATTACGGCCTCGATCTCGTCGACTGTTATGCCAGCGTGCGAAAGGGCCCAGTTGAAGGCCGATTTGGGAAACCTCGAGTCGTGTTTCTTTCGAGTGAACCTCTCCTCAGAGGCTGCTGCGATAATCTCTCCATCTCTAAGAAGAGCTACGGCGGCGTCGTGGTAGAAGCATGAAAGCCCGAGAACGTACAAGTGAGACCTCTATTACTTAATTGATGGTGAGTGTTTGGATATGTATATCTTTAACCATTCTATCCAGCCTGTGGCCTCAGTGTGGGCTCTTGTTCCCTCTGGTGCCTTTTTTACCACACTTAGTTTGTGATTCAATATCTGGTTAGCGTGGTCTATGTGCAGTGGATCTTTTGCCAACAATGGTCCGAACTCCAATTCATATCCGCTTGATTGTTCGTCACCTCTTTCGACGTGGATAACCTCTGCAAAACGTTTCGCCTCTGGTGCTAGACGCTCATTAACGATCCGCCAGCCTTGAGTCGCTAGCCCTCGCCTGAGCCTGTCAGAGTGTTCAGGGGCATGTACGATGGCTTCCTTAGGTGTAGGTCCCTCCCTCAAGATCTTCAGTATGGTATGGGCCCCCATCCCAGTAATAACCGCTACATCCACTTGTCTAAATGGTGCTAGACCGTCGGCTACAACAAGCGGGATGTCCCAACGTGCTGGAAGTCTATTCGGTTCTCTCTCCGTACCTATAGCCCCCAGAGCGCGGGTGTGGTGTCCGTGGTCACAGCCAACGTCTACTACAACCTCACCAGCAGGGGTCATTTCGATAATTAATTGGTGCCGGTTCACCTATCTCCCTTGTCTCTTTGCCAGCATCGCTGAGGCCATTGCTAGGTGATCTTCGTCACTTTCCTCTTTATTGGATTCGCCACTGTCATCTGACAAAGAATCTTTTGTCTTTGCTAAGGCTCGTGACTGCAACTCTATTTCCGAGATGTCTACGTCTGTGTCTACTGGGGTTGGCAGTGAGGCAGTTCTTACAGCTGATCTAAGGGCTAGCATTCCATTTTGAACCTTCCCTAGAGCTTCCTCTATCTTCTCAACCTGTCGCTCAAGCGCTTCGGCCTGTTTTAGAGTCTTCATATGTATATTTGCGCTGTCGGAGTCTGATTTGTCTATAGATTCCTGAAGCTTGATCTCTGTATCTGTCACTGGAATGCGCGAGAGGGCCGCCTCGGTCTCTACCTTAGAGTTAGACAAGGATTTCGCCTTCTGTACAAGCTCCTCTAGGGATGATGTTAAGTCTGCAGATATCGCCTCGGGCAGCGCGGCCTGTTCGATCGCATGTCTAATAGACTGCGCGTCATCAACGGCCTCAATGGCAGCCCCTGTAATGGCTCTGGTCTGACCCGCGGACTGTGCCTTCCTAGCAGATAGTATCAGCCCTATACTGGCAATAGCACCGACAGCTAGAGCTGCCATGGCTAGGCCACCCAGCCCAACGTACCACGCTCCAATGGCAGCTCCACCGAAAACAAAGGCGAAAAACTTAAGGCCTGTTCTCTTACTCTTATCAATCGAATCTGGCGTTATTGGGTCTCCACCAGTTCTGGTGTAGATAACTTCGTGGCGGTCGTTATTGCTGTTTTTAGTAGTCATATTTGTAATCTATCACGATGTGATCTGTTTTGTTCTTTCAGGAGTTAGCATAATCGGCTAACTGACCTCGTATGGGTATTATGCAGAGAATAACAGTGTGGGTCATCAGGGCGTTATGTTTTACCTGGCGAGTTAGATGGATGGACACCTCTGAGCGCGATTCAGCTTTGGAGTCTGGCCCAGTTGTCTACGCTTTCTTACATGGAGAGCAGTTGTCTATGATCGCCACTCACTCGATATTTATGCGTGAAACCGGACATAAGATTTATGGTATGGCATCAAAATCCAAGGATGGTGATTTTATCGCTGGGGTAATGAGTGCCTTAGGGTATGGCCTAGTTAGGGGGAGCAGCTCTCGTGGTGGGGGAGAGGCTATGCGGCAGTCCGTTGAGGCTCTTGAGTTTGGTCATTCAGTAGGAGTGACTGTTGATGGCCCTAGGGGCCCAAGAGGGGTTTCGAAGGTTGGGGCAGCAGTCATCGCCCACAGAGGTGACGTGCCTCTTGTGTGGGTGAAGAGTGTAGCTTCTTTTAAATGGCGGTTAGGAAGTTGGGATAGGTTTGAGATTCCGTTGCCGTTCTCAAAGGTTCTAATCTATACTGGTACTATAGCTAACGAGCGCCTTGACGAGGCGATTGGGCAGCTTGAGATAGAACTCGCTAAAGAAAAGAGGTAAGGATGAGATTAGGCAGAGATATTTTTGTGATAACCCTGGCGCTTGCTATTGGTTGTGGTGCACCAGATGATTCTGACTCTGAAACAACATCAACGGACTCATACACAAACAATAGCACTACAGAAACAGATACAGATACAGAGACGGGGTCGGCTTCGATGGAGTGCGCGGACCTCTCTGTCGCGCAATGCACATCCCGATCCGACTGCCGCACCATTGATGCTCGTGAGATCCACTTTCAAGGAGGTAACCATTGTGTTGACTGGTCTCAAGAGCCAGTAGCGAAGGGATGCATTTCAAATGATATGGGCTGCGGAGATGCGATTAGCTATGCCGCGCCAGTGGCTGACCCGAGTGACTGTTGGTGGTTCCCATCGACTTGCCAGCCAGCTGACTGGGGAGCATGTGATCCGCCTGTGAGCGCTGAGGACTGCGATGAATAGTATAGCTCTGAGTGATTTTACTTAGTCGTGAGACATTAGCTAGAGGAGGCTATTCAGAGCTCGCTTTAACATCACTCTAGCCTCATCAGCGAGGGCGGTGAAGTGCGCATCGCCGACCATTTTGAACATTGACACTGGGTCGATAATGGCTACGGATGATCCGTTGTTGTCATCAGCTGCAATAACGACACTGCATGGAAGTAAGACACCGACAGACGGTAGCTGACTCAGTACCTGGTGAGCCAGTTGTGGGTTGCAAGCGCCAAGTATTGTGTACTCTCTCTCATCAACTCCAAGCTTATTCTTCATAGTCGCCTGTACGTCAACTTCAGTTAGGATGCCGAAGCCCTCCTTAGATAGCGCCTCTTTGACCTTATCTGTAGCTTCAGAATGAGGTGTGTTCGGGAGTTGCACAGTTATTGAGAAGTTGGAGTCTTGTAGTGCTGGAATAGTCATTTATGCCTCTCTTTTATGACCTTAAAGCCTAGTGCTTTCGGGTCTCTTTATTTTATCCTCTATCATTATTTCTTGAGTTGGAGAATTGTTTCAGTTTAGTGACCCCTTCTTTACACGGTATAAGCAGTGCGTTACGCCTTCGCATGAATTGGATGGAGCTAGCTGACAGGGTCCTTGACGGGCAAGATCTTAATCGCGACGAGGCGCTTAGTGTGCTTCGTTGCCCAGACGATGAGCTGTTGGCCCTATTGGATGCCACATTCAAAGTGCGTCGTGCATATTTTGGTAGAAGTGTGCATATTCATGTGCTTGAGAATGCCAAAAGTGGCTCCTGTTCGGAGGACTGCTCTTTCTGTAGCCAGAGCGCTCGGTATAACAGCGGGGTTGAGAAATATAAGACAGAGAGCGCTGACGAGTTGGTTGCGGCTGCCCGTAAAGCATATGCAGCTGGAGCGTCCACATACTGTATGGTCTCGGCAACTCGAGGTCCTTCAAATCGAGATCTGGACTCGATATGCGAAGCTGTAAAACGTATCAAAGCTGAACTTCCCATCAATATTTGTACCTCACTAGGAGTTCTTGATGGGGCTCGGGCGGAGAGGTTGGTTGACGCAGGTGTAGATCGCTACAATCACAACCTTGAGACCTCAGAGCGCTACTACAGTAAGGTTGTCACAACACACACATGGGGTGATCGTGTAGATACTCTCCGTACTGCAAAGGCCGCAGGTATGAAGGCTTGTGCTGGTGGTATAATTGGAATGGGAGAGGAGCTAGTAGATAGAGTGGAGCTAGCCTTTGCTTTGAGGGAGCTCGATGTTGACTCTGTCCCAGTAAATCTTTTGAACCCTCGCCCTGGCACACCTATGGGCGATAAAACTCAGATACTGCCATCTGACGCCCTAAAGTCGCTTTGTATGTTTCGATTGGTGCACCCAAATCGCGACGTACGCATAGCTGGAGGTAGGGAGTTTGTACTAGGCACAATGCAGCCATTGGCCCTTTATGCTGCAAATTCGCTGTTTGCTAATGGCTATCTAACAACTGGCGGTCAGGGCGAGTCCGCTGACGCAATAATGCTATCTGATGCTGGGTTTGAGGCGGTTTTCGTCTCTGCCCGTGGACAAGAATTAAATGAGCAACAAGCCCCTTTGATTCAAGAGGCTTGACGACCTGATGAAATATGAACGCGAAACCCTGGAAGAGTGGGATGACGCCCATGTTTGGCACCCGTTCACTCCTCACTCCGTATACCGACAAGAAAAGCCTTTGATGATAGAGTCCGCGGATGGTCACGAATTAATCGATGTAGATGGCAGTAGATTTCTGGATGGAGTTGGTTCTTTATGGTGCAATATTCTAGGTCATCGCCGAGAGGAATTGGATCGGGCTGTTAGCGAACAATTGAGCAGAGTCGCTCACGCTACATTTTTAGGAAACGCCTCAGTTCCTGGGGTAGTACTGGCAAAACGTCTATCAGATCTTGCACCAGCACCACTTAGCCGGGTGTTTTATTCAGACAGTGGCTCTACAGCTGTAGAGGTGGCGATAAAGATGGCTCTCCAGTACTGGTCACAGCACAAACCTGGTGAAAAGTCTAAGCGGACCCGGTTCCTATCTTTCGGTGAGGCATATCACGGCGACACTATAGGGTCGGTTTCAGTGGGAGGAATGGACCTTTTTCATGCCCGATTTGGTCCGGTGTTATTTGAAGCTGAGCGGTGTCAGTCTCCCTATTCGTGGCGAGATAAGTCTAAGGGTGACGACAAATTATGGCTTGAGCTAGCATCACGTGATCTCGAGTCGGTTTTGGAAAGGTGTGGGGATCAGATTGCGGCCATCGTGCTCGAGCCAGGTATGCAGGGCGCGGCAGGAATGTTGACCCAGCCACCAGGTTACGTGAAACGTGTAAGAGAGTTAGCAGATAGAGCCGGCACCCTCCTAATACTGGACGAGGTCGCTATGGGGATGGGGCGGAGTGGTTCTATGTTTGCGAGCGAGGCAGAGGGGGTCGTACCAGACATGTTGTGTTTGGCTAAGGGGTTGACAGGGGGATACCTACCATTGGCCGCTACACTAGCTACAGAGCAGATCTTCGAAGCGTTTCTCGGCCCTCCTGAGGAGGGGAGGACTTTCTTTCATGGTCACACCTATACCGGCAATGCTTTGGGGTGCGCGGCAGCTATAGCGACACTAGATATCTTCGAGCGAGAGTCGCTGGTGGATGGTTTACCTGGCCGTGTAGAGGCTATGAGGGCCCGCCTAGAGAGGCTTAGAAACCTCCCGCATGTAGCTGACATTAGACAGTATGGCCTTTCGGCGGGTATTGAGCTCCTAAAGGATGTGGATAGCGGTGAGCCTTTCGATTCAAGCGAGAGGGTAGGCGTCGCTGTCTGCCTTGCCGCCCGAGATAAGGGTG
>Ga0209404_10002908_pt1 | contig 10306 bp, 16 predicted proteins | sample TroAtlMetagenome_2_FD_187447 | JGI IMG/M metagenome (GOLD analysis project Ga0209404, IMG submission 187447) | Marine eukaryotic phytoplankton communities from Atlantic Ocean - Tropical Atlantic ANT8 Metagenome (SPAdes) (version 2) | ecosystem: Environmental > Aquatic > Marine > Oceanic... | reverse complement strand
GTGGTAAGATTGCTAATGCTTTTTATAAAGATAAAGAAGAAGCTGAAAAGTTTGTTAAATCTGTTATCGCAAAAGGCGGTAAGGCAATTATGACAACTGAAGCGCTTCAGACTGAAGCGAGTAATACAACATATAAACTTGTAGATAAAAAAACAGGTAAAGTTGTTTTTACAGGCAAGTATAATCAAGTTGTCCAAAAAGACAAAGAAACAGGTTATAAACATAAAGTAGTAAACGAAGACGCTCCTGCAAATGCAGTAGGCGATGGATCAAATGTTGCAATGCCACCATCACACGAGCCTGGTGTACACACAAAGAAAAAGAAAGATAACCCTTTAACAAAATTAATCAGTAGGTTTAGAGTAAAAGAAGACTATGATAAGGTAGAAGTTGAGAACTTAATTAATAAGATTGAAACTAACCAAGAAGTACAAGAAACTCAAATAGAACCTATTAAAAACAATATCAAATCAAAAAAAGAAAAAGGTACATATACTGAACAGTTTGGTATGCAGGCATTTAGATACGTAGTAGATAGCCAAATTACAACAACTGTATCAGAAAAGTTTAGAAATCAAGTTGCGTCTAAACTACTTTCAAAACACGTATGAAAACGTTTAAACAAATAAGAGAGTATATGAGAGGGTTTGGAATAGGTCCTTTAGATACATACAAACCTATGAACTCAATGGGTTCATCTGGTCAATTCTTTCCAAACAAAAGATATGCAACTACAATGCCTACATTGTCAGCAACAGCAAAAGGACCTGGGTTGGGCACAATTAAACCTATGCTGACAGCAAACAAGAAGAAAAAAGGAGATAAAGATGTCAGAAAAAGTAATTAGATATGGCGCTGGTGGCGTTCCTTACGTTGAAAAAAAATCAGAGGCGCCTAAGGAAGAAGTTAAAAAAGAGGAAGTTATTTCAGAAATTTTAACTAAAAACCCTAATAAAGAAGACAAAAAAGATAAGAAAAAGGACTAAAATTTTATGATAGAAACATTAATCGCATTAGCAATGAAATTTTGGATGTGGTCATTACTGATATTATTTGTTGTTATTGGGTTTATTATTAACTTACTAGATAAAAGAAAAAGTACGAACTTAAATTTTTCTTATGATAAGTTACCACACTTACAACCAATACCTATACTCACAAAGGGTAAAGGGTTTTTTAAAGGTATAGTTATGTGGTTACTAGGAACAAGAAATTGGAAACTTTTAACAGATTTTAGATATAAAATGAACGGCACAGAATATGTTATACCTGAAGGTTTTACATTTGACGGTGCAAGTATACCAAAATTTTTAAGATCGTTTTTTTCACCAGTTGGTGTATTACTAATTGGTGGTCTTGTACACGATTATATGTACAAGTATGCTGCTCTAAAACCAGCAGCAGCAAAAGGTTCACTTCTAATGGTAGATCAAAAGAAAGCAGATCAAATCTTTAGGGATATAAACATAGAAGTAAACGGTTTCTATTTTATGAACTATCTAGCATACTGGTCATTAAGAATAGGTGGTTGGGTTGCTTGGAATGGTCATAGAAGAAGAAATGTCAAACTAAAATAAGGAGATAAAAAATATGTTAAGTTGGATTACAAATAGAGTACAAGAAGTATCATCATGGCATGGTGGTGCTTTAATCGCTATGGGTCTAATAGTTTTATTTGCTGGACCTATCGCTAAAATGGCTGCATGGGCCGCTATCGCTTGGGGTCTGTGGGCAATTTGGAAAAAAGGCTAAAATGTTTGGCCTTAGATTATTTTTTATAGGAATAGTAGCTACCGCCATCGCTGGCGGTGGCTTCTATGTGATGAAGTTGAGAAGTGATAATGCGATTTTGAAATCAAATCAAATCAAATTAGAATCAGCAGTCGCTGAACAACAACAACTCATAGAAAATCAAAAGAAGGACTTTGAAGATATACTAGCCGCAAATCAAAAGATGAACGAGTTAGTAAGTGTTTTGAAAAAAGACCTTGATGATTTAGATAAAAGATTTAACAAAAAGAATAGAGATGTAGGCAAACTTGCAATTGCAAAAACAAAAGTCATTGAAAAGATTACAAACAATGGTTCTAAAAATGCCAATAGATGTATTGAAATAGCAAGTGGGTCACCTCTAACAGAAAAAGAAAAGAATGCTACAAAGAAGTCCGAAATTAATCCTGAATGTCCTAGTATCGCTAATCCTAATTACGTTCCTTACTAGTTGTTCTGGTGTCAAAAAATTAAGTATCTTTAAAGAAGAGGTGCCTAGAGCACAACTGAATTTAGAGAAGCCTACTCCATTACAAATGGAACAATTACAATGGATCATTATCACTAGTGAGAACGCTGATGAAGTGTTCAAAAAACTAGAGGAACAAGGTATAGATCCAGTATTATGGGGATTGACGGATAAAGACTTTGAATTACTAGCAAAAAACTTTGCAAGAATACGTAATCAAATGAAGATTACAAATGATTTATTAGATAAATATAAAGAGTATTATGAGGGTGATAGTGAAAAATTAGATGATGGAGACTCAAAGTAAACCAGGAAAAAAGATGTCGCTCCAAAGCGGAGTGTATTTTTTGTCAAAAAAGACGGAAAGTAAAGTATGAGTAAAAACCAAATAAACGTTTCTGACCAAACAGCTGTCAGTATGCCAATGAAGAACTTAATTGCTATTGTTGGCGCAGTAGCGATGGGAGTGTGGGCTTACTTCGGTGTGATTGAGCGATTAAACATATTAGAAACTAATACAACATTATTAACAAAAGATTTAGAACAAGCAGAAGAAGCGCTTGGAGTAGATATAGAAAAGAATAACGAATTTAGGATTAAATGGCCAAGAGGCGATTTAGGTTCTCCACCTGCTGATTCAGAGCAGTTTATGCTTATTGAATTTTTATCAGGTCAAGTGGAAGCAATTCAAAAAGATTTACAGAATATGATGAACAATGCAGTTAACATTGAAAGATTGCAAAAAGATATGGATAAGGTTTTATCCGATGTGGAAGAATTAAAGGACAAAATTAGAGAGGCCAAGAACGGCCACACAAAAACAGGAGAGTAAAATATATGGACGCAGCTACACTAGTTACTATTATTACCATGTTTGTTGTTACCGATACTTCAAGTGAGTTTGTGAAGTATGACGGATTAGGTGCTTGCTTGAAAGATAAAAGAGCAATAGAAAAATTAAAAGACGGTCGTAGAGTTATCTGTGGTCCATCTTTAGCCGAGATAGACGCTGATGGTAAAATTATCAGTATTAAAAACAAAATGCCTGACCAATCTGGTAGTTTAAAACTAGGTGGTACAGCAAAATCATTAAGTGAAAAAAAGAAAGAAAAGAAAACGGAAGTTTTAACAAAATAGGATAGAATATGTGGAAAAAAATTAATAAAACTAAAATTGGAAATTTAATTGGGTTTTTATTAGTGATTGCTGTACTTATAGCAGCTCCTATTACTAATTATTTGACCAAAGGAGATAAGATTGAAATAGTCGCAGAACAAGGATTACTTAAAACAGTAAAAGAACGTGGTTATGTTATTTGTGGAGTTAACGCAGATTTACCAGGTTTTGCAGCTCAGGATGAAGCAGGAAATTGGAGTGGTTTAGATGTTGATTTCTGTAAGGCAGTATCATCTGCTATATTTGGAGACTCAAGTAAAGTAGAGTACATAGGATTAAATGCTGCTCAAAGATTTCCAACATTAGCTTCAGGTAATATTGATTTACTTGCTAGAAATACTACTTGGACAATCAGTAGAGATGTTAACTTAATGTTTGAATTTGCAGGAGTTAACTATTATGACGGTCAAGGGTTTTTAATACCAACAGAATTAGAGATTAAAAGTGCAAAGAATTTAGACGGTGCTTTCGTTTGTATTACAAAGGAAACTACATCTGAACTAAATTTAAACGATTATTTTGCAGAAAACAATATGACATATAAACCGATATATGTTGAAGGTAATAAAGAAGCAAAAGCAAAACTATTTGGTGGTGAGTGTGATGTATTCACAACAGACGCCTCTGGTTTAGCGTCAGCAAGAGCAGGCGCTGAAGACCCTAGTAAATGGGTTGTATTACCTGAAATTATATCTAAAGAACCTTTAGGTCCACTTGTAAGACAAGGTGACCAAGAATGGGAAGACGTAGTTAGATGGACGCATTTTGTTATGGTTAATGCTGAAGAAGCAGGAATCACTAGTAAAAATGTTGACCAAATGTTGACTGCTAAAAATAAAGAAGTTAAAAGAATATTAGGTGTTGAAGGTTATATCGGTCCAATGTTAGGATTAGGTATGAAATTTGGATACAATATTATAAAACAAGTTGGTAACTACGGTGAATCATACGAAAGAAACGTAGGACCAAATACACCTCTTGCATTAGAAAGAGGACTTAACAAACTATGGAAGGATGGTGGCGTTATGTACGTACCACCAATAAGATAGATGTTTAAAAAAATAAAAGACACAATTAAATTTCACAATCCGTGGGAAAAATGGGCAGTAATAATCTGTCTTGCTGTTTTATTAATGGTTGGTTTTTCAGCCGCTAAAGCAGATTGTACAGGTTGTGGAGAAGGCGGACACGAACAATGTCCTATAGAAGAAGGCGCTCACTCACATCCACCAGAAGTAGTATTTGCTGTATGTGTATTTTCAGACGGAACATTAATTGACCATAAAGGTGCAGATAATATGTCCGATTGCTTGAAGACTAAAAGAGAAGTTGAAAAACTTTGGAGAAATAGAGCAGAAGGAACAGACAGCGTAGAGATTAATGGTATCACTTATCAAATACACGGTGACTCATTAAACTTTATGTGTGATTTAGTTGACGCTGAAGTACATCACTATGAAGATGGTACTTGGGAAATAGTTAAGATATTAGGTAAACATAAAAAAGAAGAATAGAATTAAATTATGATGGATAATGATACCATATTGATGATTTCCAGATTGTGGCCAATCTTTGTGGCCTTCATTATTTTAATAGTCAATCTTGCACAATCCCATTACAGAATAAAAGTTTTAGAGGAAAAAGTCAAAGTTGCATTTGACTTAATCAATAAATTACAAGATAAAAAATAACCCTAAATATAATTATGAGAAAGAAACTTATAGTTAGTGGGGACAGTTGCACCGAGGACGATTTTCAATCACCGTGTCATCCTGAAACAGAATTTAATTTTCCAAAATGGCCTAATCATCTAGCCGATCATCTTGGTATGAAACTAGTTAACAAAGCTAGAGGCGGCCAAGGTAACGAGTTTGTATATCACTCATTATTAGAAGAAGTTACTAGAACTCCTAAAGAAGAAATAGGTTTAGTTATAGCTGGTTGGTCGCAATGTCATAGATATGATTGGCAAACAGGTTATATGGGTGGACCAGATGGAATGAATACCTGGGGTGCCACAAGAGTATTTCCAAAAGGCGATTTATTACATTGGGTAACAAAAACTTTAAGACATTATATAAGTTTTCAAACATTATGCGAACATAAAGGTGTACCATTTTTTCATTTTCAAACTGGAGATTTATTTGAAAACTATTTACATGGATTGAGACCTACTGAACGAGAAGCAATGCAAGGTAAAAGCTACTTAACAAGATATCCAGGGGGTGCAGAAAGGGCTTTAGATGATGAGAAAAAAATACTTGAAAGAATTGAAATGTATGACCCTTATATAAAAAATTTTATTGGTTGGCCAGGTTTAACACCCAAGTATAGGTCGTATCCTTGGAAGTTAGCTAAAAAGGGAGGATTTAATATCCATTCTACTGTAATTGGTAACACTAGAGAAGACCAATTAGCACGTGGTTTTGTTATATCTAAATTAGATGACCATCCTAACGAATTAGGTCATAAAGCAATGGCCGATTTTTTTATTGGACAAGAGAGAGTATGGAATAAGGACTGGCAATGGAAAAGAAAGAACTAGACTCATACTTAAAAAGAGAAAGTAAAACTTTATTATTATTAATAGAGTTTGAAGGTGTTCCAGAAGTACAAAACGATACAGCACTTGATGAATTGAGATTTAGTTATCTAAAAGAATTGCTTTTTTCTCACCCAGCAAGATCATTATTAATTGTGTCAGACCATCAACCACGAAATTACAGATTACGAGCACTACTTAATGAAGTAGATGATAAACATAGAAATAATAATACACATACCATAGTAAATATTCCAGCAATTAAAACAACAATGGAAGATATTAATAATATAGCAACAGAAAAAGGTTTTAATATTGAGAATGTTCTTATAGCAGGCTGTAATACATCAGGTTGTGTCTTTGACTCATTACCTTATTCAGCAAAAAACTGGGCTGAAGCAGGTCATTTTACACAAATAATATTACCAATGTGTGGTGACGCTGAAATACATGGAGTAGGTCCTGAAAAATATATGAGATCATTTGCTAATTTATATAATAAAATTAAACAAGGTGGTGTCTTTAGAACTGTAGAAATAATAGGTGACCTTAAACGTGTGATGTATTATATTAACGGAACACAATTAAGTAGAAAACAGATAAGTGGTAAAAAAGGTGCTAAATGGCAATTGATAGATGGACCGACTAAAGGTCAAACTGATGTATTTGACGATCCAGAAACACAGTTTAACAGCGTTTAGAATTTTATAGTATAAACGTTTATAGATTCGTCTTTACCTTTTACTTTAATCTTATCAATAAACTTAAAGTTAAATCTTTCAAATAAAGGTTCTCTAGTATTTTCAGATATAACAATATCTTGTCCTAACGTTTTACTAGAACTCTCTAATCTACTTGCTAAATTAACAGCATCCCCTATTACTGAATAATCAAATCTTTGTTCAGACCCCATATTACCTACAAGACATTTACCAGTATTAATACCTATACCTATATTTAAAGGTGGATCAAACTCTTTAGTTTTATTCATTAGTGCTAGTTTTTGTTTCATCTCTTTAGCAGATTTAACTGCCATCTCTCTATGATTTTTACAATCTATCGGTGCGTTCCAAAATGCCATAATACAATCACCCATATACTTGTCTATAGTACCTTCATTTTTTAATATAATATCTGTCATTGCAGTTAGAAACTTATTAACATAACGAGTAAGTTGTTCAGGATCATCTTTAAACTTTTCTGATATAGGTGTGAAACCTCTAATATCTGAAAATAAGAATGTTAACTCTTTTCTTTCACCACCTAGTTTTAATAGAGAAGGATCTTTTTGTAATTTTTTAACCATACCTGGCGCAAGGTAATGCTCAAATTGTTTTTTGATTTGAAGTTTTAATCTATTCTCTCTAGCAAAGTTATTATAGATTAAGTGAGCCCACACTATACTTACTACAATTATAGGAATTATCCAATCAATTATAATTAGATGTACTAACCAAGCATAAGAACATACAAGCAATATTTCAAATAGAAACCCACCATATAACATTGCAGACCATTTTAATCCTACTCTAGGTATTATAAGTAAAAAGAATAGTAGAGCAAGTGCAGTTACTCCTATCTCACTTATATACAACCAAGTAGGTCTTTTAATATATTTACCTGACAATAAAGTTTCTGTTGATAGTGCCATTATTTCGTGTGTATTTTTTAGACCGTTAGGTGTAAGAACATAAGTAGAACCTTTGAAAGTTGTTCCAATAAAAACTATTTTACCTTTCATAGACGACCAATCTTTATCAGTATAGTCCACTCTAGGAATATTGTGTCTAAAATCTATCCAAACATTATCTTGTTCAGGTATAGGGAACTTTATTACTTTTAATATTGTTTCAGGTACAGAATTTTTTAAAGGAAGTTTTCTGATAGTACCATCAACATCAACAGGCACTAAAACATCTCCGACACCTAATACTTTTCGTTTTATACTAGTTAAATTTTTTGCGTCTTTAGTTTCAGTTAAGATAATAGGATATTTTGAGATCATTTTTAGAAACATCTCATCACCACCTAGTCTATCTTTATGTACGAAGACTAGATTTACAAAGACTAGAGCCGCACCATTCTTATATGCGTTAATTACAGTACGACCTATGACATCTCTTTTCCAAGGCCATTGACCTTGTTTCTTTAAGGCTGCGTCAGAAATATCTAGCAGCACTAAACTTTTGGATTGATAATTATTTCCGAATGTTTGATAGTTATCTAAAGCAGAAAGTCTTGTTTTCTGTAATAGTACAGGATTAGAAATGTATAGTATAATCAATACTAAAGCAAGGACCCATACAGACCACTTATTAGTTAGCAGTTTTATCATATTATCTATTTATTTGGCCTCTAACTCATATAAATAATAGTATCACAAGGGAGAAATATGAGAATTATACTAACAGTATTAGTGTGGTTTTTTATGTTTTCTACGGCTAATGCTAGTGAATTGACCTTCAGTTTTGACAGTCCTTCATTTAGTGGTCAAGGTAAGTCATCACATTATTTAACAATTGAAAATATAGAGAAAACAAGAAAAGACGCAATCAAAGCTGCCGATAAAGCTGCAAAAGAAAAAGCAGAAGCTGACGCAAAAGCAACAGCAATTGCTAAATTTAAAGCAAATTTAGAAGCTAGATTTTATACAGCACTTGCAAAACAAATTACTGATAACGTTTTTGGATCAGATGGTCTACAACAAGACTCTGGTACATTTACATCACCAGTTGGTGGAGAAGTGGTCACTTGGACTACACCATCAGGTACAGGTAATGTTGTAGTAACTGTCACGGAGACCGATGGGACTGTAACGACATTTACAATGCCTAAAGAGGACAACTCGTAATGTTAAAATCAATCGGAATACTTTTACTAACATTATTGTTAGTTAGTTGTGCTGGAAGGCCTGACTTTGATGTAAGAACTCAACCTGTTCAGTATAAAGATTTAACAACACTTAAAGCACCAGCAGGTGATCCAATAGTGATTGCAGTTTATGATTTCCTAGATATGACTGGTCAAAAGAAACCAGGTGGTAACTTTGCGTCAATGAGTACAGCAGTTACACAAGGATCATATCAACTATTAATTAAAGCACTACAAGACGCTGGCGAAGGTGAATGGTTTAAAGTAGTAGAAAGAACAAGTCTTCCAAGTTTATTACAAGAAAGAAAATTAATTAGGTCAACAAGACAACAAGTAAACGGTGAAGGTGCAGAACCTTTACCACCACTATTATTTGCAGGTGCATATATCACAGGTGGTATAGTAGGTTATGATTCAGATATTAAATCTGGTGGTGTTGGTGCTAGAGTATTAGGAATACAAGCACATAAACAATGGAGACAAGATGTTGTCACTATTATATTAAGATTAGTAAATGTACAAACTGGCGAAGTAGTTGTATCAATTACTGTTGAGAAAACTATAATATCAGGCGAAACTGGTGGAGATGTATTTAAATATTTAGATACTGATACAATGTTATTAGAAGTTGAAGCTGGTGTTGCTAGAAACGAACCTGTAACTTACGCAATAAGAAAAGCAATAGAAAAAGGTGTAGTAGAATTGATTAACGAAGGTGCTAAAAAAGAATTATGGGAATTTGATGTAGAAGTAGTTGATGTACCTGAAATAAAAGATTACATAGACCATACAAATGATACTGAAATAGGTGTACACGTAGGTATGGGAGTAATTAAAAAAGAAAAGACTTACGAAGATTATCTTAAAGAAAAAGAAGAAAAAGAGAAGAATTTAACTAGTACAGAAAAAGAACTAGTTGAAGAAGCACAAGAAAAAGAGTGGGACAATTTAGAAACCAACGAAGAGGAGCAAGATGAAAAGACTGATAATGATTCTGGTGACTCTGGTAACCCTAACGGCTAATTGCTGGGCAGGTAACTCGGTATATATTCAACAAGACAACCAAGACGCAGACGGATCCATCTATATTAAACAAGATGGTGCCTCAAACTCTTTTGGTATATCTACATCAGCTCCGTTTAGAATAGTCGGAGATAATCTAACACTTATAATCAAACAAATAGGTAACTCAAATGTTGCTACAGATAGCAACCATAAGTCTTTCTATGGGTCTAATATGACCTTTGATTATTCAGCAACAGGTAACTCAAACGTATTAAGATTAGACCTAGATGATTCAGGTGCAGATGGACACTATTATGATATAGATATTACAGGTTCATCAAACATAGTAGAATTAGATTCAAATACAAGTGATGATATACAAGATACTCACATAGATTTAGATATAAGAGGAGACTCAAATGATTTTTGGGCATATGTTAGAGGTGATTCACACTTCTTATATGTTCTTATGT
>Ga0209404_10002907_pt1 | contig 10308 bp, 10 predicted proteins | sample TroAtlMetagenome_2_FD_187447 | JGI IMG/M metagenome (GOLD analysis project Ga0209404, IMG submission 187447) | Marine eukaryotic phytoplankton communities from Atlantic Ocean - Tropical Atlantic ANT8 Metagenome (SPAdes) (version 2) | ecosystem: Environmental > Aquatic > Marine > Oceanic... | reverse complement strand
GAGATAGCAAAACGAGGAACAAAAGCACCAACCATGATTGACGAGTCTGTTCGAGAGGTCCTAACAATGGATCCTAGTCAGGCTTCTTCAGGCATGGACATGATGGGCATGTACGCCCTTGCCGACCAATCAACCGTGGCTGACTGGCCAAAGATTGAGCCTATTGCCAGAAGGGTTATTGCGGCAAGACCTCGTGGTTTCCTTGAGCTTATTGGTATGGAGGATGAACTGCTAAAGGTATACAACCGGCTCGGAAAGCCAGGCGGCACACCGGGTGTAGAGTTCGACCTTAAAGGCATTTCCGAACGTGGTCTTAAGGGCGCTCAGGCGCTAAAGGCACGGGGGAGGCGACGTAAAGATGGGAAGCCATCCAAATATAGTCGCAGCGGTCTAGACAGGTATCTGACTAACAGGGACGACCGCACAATGGTAGATGGCAAGATTGTTCCGGTTACGGTTTCTGAGACAAACGCTAGGTACGAAAAATTGATGGAAGAGATTGGATCAGGCCGATTCAAGGGCAAAAAATTAGATGAAATGGAAAGGCTTCGGGATAAAATTTTAGAGCGGCGCTCTCAGAAAAATAATGAGTTTAAGATTAAAGAGGCTAGAACACTCGACGAAAAGACCCGCTCCAAAGAGTTAGTGGCAAAACTTGAGGGCGATCTTATTGCAGCCCGGTTAAAGAAAAGCGCGCTAATCAATGAAATTAAAAATTCCCCAGCGCCCTACAGCCCACAAGAGATAAGTAGTGGAGATAGCAAAGAAAAAAGAACAGCAATGCGGACTGAAAACAGCCGAAGGAAAACCGCGCTTGGCAAACTTAAGAAAGAACTTAGGAACGCAACAGCAACAGAGGCAAGCCTAGCGAGACAGGTGAAAAAAGACGCGCCAACACAGGATGCCGAGGAGAAATAGTCGATGGCAACCACTTTTGCCAACACGCGGGTTAAGCTAAAAAACCCCCATCCCGCCATAGTCAAGGCAAATGATGGAAAAGATTATATTGAAATCTTTTCTGAAAGAGATGAAAGCGTTTGGCGTCCTATCTTTAATGAAAAACTTAAAGAGCTTAGGGAGAAGGCATACTCCCTTGGGATGGAGCGCATAAAGAGCGCGGCCCCTGTAGATCAAGAAAAGCCCCAAGACCCACGCTCTAAAGAGGTTGAGGGCTTGCTGAGTGAGCGTCGTGCTGGAGAAATGCGTCTCCGCGAAGAGGCACTCAAGCCAATCTCTCCAGGCAAAGTGCCGCTTGATGCAGACACGTATGAGAGAATGGAGCGTCTTTATCCCTCTTTCATAGCCGCAAAGGCAACCCCCGGCACGAAATTTAAACATTACGGTGGGGTTGATGACCCTTTCGGCTTGTGGGGGGAGTTTGAGCGCCAGCACACGAAAAATACGCAGGACCGAAGCGTTCTCATACCCCGAATAGAAAAACTAGAAAAAGATATTGAGGCGCGTGGAGACAGGCTTAGGTTGAGAGCTAGGGCTAACAAATTAACAACAGACGATGTCGCACTCCTAACACGCGCAGCCCATTACGGGAGACTCGGCTTACTTACAGACCCAAAACAGTACACGAACTTGCCGGAGCAGGAAGAAAAGATTTTGCTTCCAGAATGGGTTAATGACCACCTTGCAAAAGCGACGCAACAGAGCATGGTGGCTGCGAAACAGGCCGGCAAGGAAGTATCTCAGAAGGCCCTTAAAGAAGAGTGGGGAGGCGTTAAGGGTTACACGACGGACGAAGAGTTAGCAGCGGCAGCCAGAAAAACAATGGGCGAAGACCAAGCAGCCGGAGCAACCCTTGGCATACAAGAAGCCAGGGTAGAACGGCAAGCGCCCGTAAGGGAGGCGCTGAAAGAGCGAGGCGTTGCTGAAGAGGACATGGAAAAGGCCATGTACGACATGACCGGCGAGGTCGTTGAGGCTGAGATGCCCAGTGGCATCACTCGCCGGGACCTTAGCAGGCGCCAGTTTTTCATAAACAACCTCAACGCATCAGGGGCGCCGGAAGAGGCAAAGAAGCGAACGCTTGCCGTGTACGACATGCTTGACAAAGAGGGCTTTATTGACTCTGAGGGTGAGGCAGACCCTAACGCCTACCTGGGTGTAGCGTTTGGGCGTGCGGGCGTAAAAGGGCTCCCTAAAGTCTCGTCACCCCTTTCTCGAAAAATACAAGACAAGATGGTTCGAGGAAATCAACTTGTCGAGGAGGCGGCTAAGGGTTGGGAAGCAACAATTGCCGCAAGAGCCAAAGATGTCACAGGCTCAGACTCTCTACCAGAGGGTGCGCTGTGGCTTCTTAACAATGCCGGAAAAGACTTTATCGATATGTTTGCCGGCTTTGTAGACTTGGCCGCATGGGACACAGACGATAGAAAAAAAGCCCTGCTCGATGCGTACAGAAAAGTTGTTGCAGATGAAGGGGCAAGGCCCCTCTCAAGTGTCGAGGTCGAACTCATTGACAGGGAGGCAAATGTAGGCGTTTTTACCGGCCTGCTCCATGGCGTTAAAGAGAGCTTTAAACGCACGTTTACAGACTTTGGAACGTCGATGGCGGGCAGCCCTCTTGGAACCTTGGCAAACGTTACCGCTATGGCAAGGGCTGTTGCAGCAGGAAGCGTCGCCTTGCCTGCCGGGACAAGAGGCGCTGCGCTAATGGCACAAGCAAGGCGGTTTCTTTCCAAACTAGACGACGAGTTAACGCTGATTCCAACCGCAGTAAGGGTTGCAAAAAAGGTCCCTGGTGCAGAGTGGCTCGGCAGAAACGTTAAGGAGTTTTTTAGGTCGCCCCACCGAATAGAGTTGGTGAGAAGGTGGGCCATAAACGAGGGTAAAGAAGTTGCAAGGTCCGTTGAGCAAATAACAAGAGAGACAAAAAAGCGCATCGACGAGGGCGACAGTCCAGAGGTGGCGCTTAAAGAGGCGTTAGAGAAGGCCAACCCAAAAGCGGCAGAGGCGTATGCTTCGGTGATGTTAGAGCAGCAGTACGGCAACACGTTTGGGGCTGTGTCGTCACCCGCTCAGGTATTAAGGGCCATTCTTGACGACGATCAAGTTGGGCTAAGAGAGCTTGTTCCAGAGGGGATTCTGGAAGAGGCAGGCGTAAAGGCACCGTTCAACCCTAAGAACATGGAAAAGCCAGACGAGGCGCTAGGGTTCGATGTCATCGAGGTCAATGCGGTCGCCGTTAACAAGAAGATAGATGATGCCCTAGCCCAAGCCGGTGTTGACAGCAGGGAAGTGCTGGAGCTTAGAAGAGCGGTAGATGACATACGCAACAGGATTGCTCAGGGTGAAAAGTTTACGCACCCAGAGATTGTGCCAGAGCCAAACTTAAAAGAAGGGTCAACTGGAACGCCAGTCGATTCGGCCCTTAACCAGGGTGTTAGGAACGATGCCCTTTTAGTAGCTTTGGTCGAAGAAGCATCAAAAAAAGAGCAGAACGTTCTGGTTAGCGTTCGGCCAGAGGACAAGTCATTCTTTGTGGGTCACATGGTTGGCCCAGAAAACGTAATGGGCAAAATCCCCGTACCGTGGAAAAGCAGGCTTCCTCTTTACGAGAAACGGTTAGATGCTCGTGCGTCCGACCTGTTGGCTGCCCTAAAAAAAGGTGAGGACTTTGACTATGCCCTCTATTTGAAGAGAGCGAGAAACCTTGAAAGGAACCCAAAACAACAGGCTGCTTTTGATGAACTAGAGGCGTTGTTCTTAGATAAGACGGGGCTTACAGCAGACGAGTGGGCACAGGTGCGCGTAGGTGGAATATCTCCAGGTGCGGGTGGGATGCTTGAAGAACTTTACTTTAGGCAAACATCTAGAACACCAGGGGCACCGGCTGGAGCGCCAGCGTTGCGCGGAGTCGCAAGAGAAATGGATTACGTTGATGAGTTTGGAAACGTGATACCTCCCGATTCGCTTGAAAGCGGAAGGCTTGTGGGCGTAAGGGGTGAGGCGACCCCTCGAATGAAGGCCGCTGCTAAAGCACCTGCGAAAACAAGAAGGGCCTTACAGGAGATGGAAGAAAGGAGGATGGCCCAAGCAGAGCCACCTCCGGTTGCTAGGGCAGCCGCTTCCAGGGTCGATGACACGGTGCCGGATATGCCTGTTTCCAGGGTCGATGATACGGCCCCTGTTATGCCTGTTTCAAGAATTGACGACACAGCCCCTGTTATGCCTGCCGTTAAGAGCAAGCAACCCGGCATGACAAAGAAAGAGTTGGAAGTTTTCGAGCAAAAGCAGGCGGACTTGGTGGGGGCGACACTTAAGCGTGGCCGCAACATGAGCGTTGATGAAATCAACAATGTGCTCAGCAACTCAGACGCAATTTCAAAAGAGGTGTCAGATCGAGCAATCAGCCGAGCGCTAGAGCAGGAGCTTGAAATAGGAGCGGGCATCCTCAACGGTGAGGATTGGGTGCCGGGAACCAAACTAATGGCGCTGCCGGGAAGTGCTGACGAGGTAAGCGCTAGGCTTATATCTAGCCAAGGAAAGCGCGGTGATGACTTCATCAAAAGCGTAGGAATTGAAGACGCAAACGCCGATGTTAAGAGGTATTTAAACATAGGTAAAGACCAAAAGGTTTCTGTCCCTAAATACGTAAATGAGGCATTCACAACTAAAGCCTGGGTAGACAAGATGTCGCGCAACGCTGCGTTTAGGGCAATCCAGGTTCCTACGACTTGGGTGAAGAGGGCGCTGACAACAAGAAACCCCCTCACCTTTATGAACAATATTGGCTCAGGTCTTTTCCTTCGAGCAATCGTTAAGGGCGACATGAACCCAGAAGGGTTGAGGCGTTCACTTCGTGACCTGAAGCAATACATGGATGACCCCTCTAAGTTAGACCTAGAGACGAAGCAAATGTTTGACACGATGGCAGAGAGCGGAGCGCTTGGGACATGGTCGGCAAACGAAGTTAGTTCTCTTAAAAGTATGCCTCTTGAGCTTTTTGAAGAGCATTGGGGTGCTACAATGGGGCCTAAAGGGTGGGTCCCCAGGAAGACCGTCAGGGCATACAATAAAGCGCTTAACAAATTAGAGCGCGCCTACAACATGTCGGACCCTGTTTTTAAGGCAGACCATGTTAGGGACATGACATCGAAATATGTAGACGCGGTTTCCGAGCTTGAGGCCGGGAGATATGTAGACGTAGAGACAGGCAAAAACCTAACCCAAAGGATTTACAGAAACCCAGACGGCACCATTAGGCTTGGTTCTGTTGACGGCAAGGTCTTGTCTGATGCTGATGTTCGTAAGATGATGGTCAAAAAGGCTATCCGGTCTGCCAACAAGCTGTATTTTGACTATGCCGATGTTCCCAACATTATCTCTGCATTCAGAGCTATCGGTATTGATACGCTTCTTATCAACCCGTTCTTTACGTGGGGGTGGAAGGCGCTCTCCATACCGCTTATTAAAAGAGGTCTTGCGGACGAGGTCATGTCAGGGGCCGAGCACTTTACCACCAATAGCCCTGCTGTAAAGCAGCGCATGGCTCGCAACTCGATGAAGAACGAGCTTATTCGTGCGTCACTTATCAACTCGTCACTTTCCGCATCAAGGTCTGAAGCGCTTAAGTCGCCTGAGATACTCAGGTTCCTTGCTAGGTATCGGGCACACACGCCAATTAGCGGGCACTTTAATTTTGGTGAAAGAGAGTCAGACTTTTGGTCTTTGTCTGGGATGGATCCCACTACAAACCAGGCCAACTTCTATTCGGCACTTATGGGTGCGTTTGGTTCCGGCGAAAAAGAGGTTGCAAAGATAGCGTCCAGAGATGAGGACATTATCGGAACAATCGACCCCGACACTGGGAAAATAACAGGGGGCTACATGAAGAGAGCCCTTCTAGAACTTCCTGATGACACCAAGAAGGACCGGAAGATACGCGATGAGATGAAGCGCTGGTGGAGCTCAAGGGTTAAAGACAACAAAGACGGCCATAAGATACTCATGAGTGAAATCAGGAAGAGCCACCCGATGTTTGACTACGATAACATCTCTGCTTTTTCAGAGGCGTTTGGCATAGGAAGACCCCTTGTTACTGAGATTTTTAAGAACAGGGGCAGGGGAAGGACCACCACAGATAAACTCATGGACTTCGCTAAGTTTGCGCTCGTAGGCAGCAAAGGTGTTTCAAAAACATTAACAGAGGCACAGGGTGTTGCTCTTGAGGGTAAAGACCCTGCCGCACTGTTAAAGGCGTTTGGTCTCAAGAGGTTTCCAAACAAAAGGTTTCAGAGCGCCATCAATAAAATGCGAGATAGGCAAAGAGAGAGGCTCCGTGTCGAGTGGGATGTGGATTACAAAGACCCGTTCGATGCAGGGGATAGACGTATAGAGGTGGCTGCCAAGCAAAAGCTCATCGATTTACTTACGGAGTTTGATGCCCAGAAACTTAGGAACCTGGCCCACGAAGAGGCAAAGAACTTTGGTCTGGATGTTAAAAAGTCTGAGAGGATTTATCGGGGTGTCGATCTTCCAAAATACATATACAAACAAAAGGGTGACGAATGATTGATCCACAACTTACAGAGAACTTCTCCTTAACAGAATGGAAGTGCCACGATGGCACTCAGTGTCCGTTCGACTTAGTGGAGAATGTTAAAGAGTGCGCCCAGAACCTACAGGCTTTGCGTAACGCGATTAAGAAACCTATCTACATTATCTCTGGATACCGGAACCCCACGTACAACAACCGTATTGGCGGGGCGAAGAAGTCCTACCACATGACAGGCAAAGCCGCAGACATACGTGTTAGGGGGATGTCGCCTGGTGAGGTTGCTGCTGTAATCGAGCGCCTTATCGATGAAGGAATGATGGAGCAGGGCGGTATTGGTGTGTATGATGAGGACGGTTTCACGCACTACGACTGTCGTGGAACCAGGGCTAGATGGAAGGGCTAGGGTGATGATAGACGAGATAGGCAGTTTAATGGCCAGCAACATCGTGACGATTGTCGGTGCTGTCTGGTATGTATCTACTCGTGTTTCCTCCATTAAGCACAGCCTTGCTAGCATGCAGGCTGAGATGCAAGAGATCAAAGACGACCTACGCCAAGCAAGAGAAGGTCGCGCAAAACTCCATGATAAGTTACAAGACTTGTCAGAACGGGTTACAATTCAGGAAGTAAAAAGCAAGTCCACACGAATTGGACTAGGGAAGGTTACCCAGTGAAACACCCACTAAAGAGTAAGACAATCAGGACTGCCATCACAATGCTGACGGCTAGTCTTACAACCCTATGCCTGTACTACAGCGAGGCAGTGCAGTTAGACTCAACCGCCCTCGGAGCCGCCTGGAGTACCACTATCTCCAGCGTCCTTATGATTTGGCTCCGGTTTGTAACTACCAGCGCCCTTGATACATCGCATAAAAAGGTCGAAGAAAAAGAGGAGAAACCAGATTGAAAGCACTATTAGTATTGGCCGCATTGGCTACACTCCTGTCAGGATGCACGCGCTACGTTAAGGGCGACAGCCTAGACTTGTCCATCAAGAACAACCCGTGCAAGGTTATCGTTAAGGTGGACGGCAATCTCATCCTCGAAGCAACCGCCACTGCCCCGTGCAAGAGGGACTAAGCCATGAGCAAAAGAAATAGAAGAGAATCCGCACGGAAGTCTGCCTCAAAAAAGAAACTCGAAGAAAGGATGAAGAAGGCTGACATGACTCCCGGAAGCAAGCTGCTTCATGAAGACCTTGCAAGAGACTTACTTGAAAGTGATGATGATAAGGAAATAAGGCGCCTTGTGGAGACCGTCAACACCACGGGTCGTGGATTAGTTCCAAGAAGAGCCAAACCCAAAGGTAAGGGCAGCCCGTGGCCGGGTCGCAGCCCGTGGTTTTTCCTAGCCGCTGACTTAAAGCCTATCAAGCGGGTTGATGATAGAAGGAGAGCCCGTAAAAAAAGAATAGAGGAAAGAGGCGACCCTCAAGACCAAGGCGCGTTACAGCTAAAAGAGCTTGAAAATCGTGAGAAGGATGGTTGGGGAGAGTGGCTTACACAGAAAGGCAAGGCACCAAAGATGACTCATTTTGAGCGCACCCTCGCCATAAGAAAAAGACTTGAGGAAATGCTTCGAGACGACGGCGGTAAAAAATAATGGACGAGCTTCAGGACATGCTAAAGAAACTCGGCAAGCTCAACCAGGACATCGACACCTTGGTCAGCGCTGGCGAGAAGTTAGGAGAGACTCTGATGGAAGTGGTCAACGAGATAGAGAAGCTCGTGACCACCAAGGCAGAGGTAAACACAATCACTATACGTGAGGAAGACTAATGGCTGAGAAGAAACCAACACGCAAAAAAGAGGCCCCCAAGAAGGAGGCCCCTAAAAAAGCTGCGCCTAAAAAAACAAGCTGGGAAATATTCCCGGTTGGGTCGTCCGGTTATGCCGCCATAAACAAAGATGGCAGAATGCTTGGACCGTCTAAGCACGAGCGGACAATTCAGGCCCTTATAGACCAGCAGAAAGACTAGAACGGCACATCGTCGTCATCGAAGGACACCATATGGGCCTCGACCTGCGCCTCCTGTACATCACTTGGAACAGGAACACGAACGCTCGAAAGCCAGTTCTTAGGCTTTGGAAACTTTGGAGGCTGGGCCGCAAGCGTGATTAATTCAATCTCGCAACTGTGTCCGACAAGCTGGCGTGGAGGCTTGCCCTCTGCCCATGCTATGTCATCGTTGTAGCCTACCGAAGTCATCACGTCAGACAGCATGTACCGAGCCTTAAGCTCCTTGCTTGGGTCTTTGTGCTCTACGTTAAGCGTCTGCCAGTGAAGCCTACCCTTGTGCTTGCCCTCCGTCACCTGCCAGACAAGCTGGATAGACACCCCTGCCGGGTTGTCCCAGGTCTTGATGGTCACATCCTTGATGACTGCGGAGTACCACCCGTTAGGTATGGGGTCGTATGACTTGACCTCTTTCTTTTCCTCACGGTTCTTATAATCTGATGGATTAAATCTCATTCTTGTTCTCCTTCTTTCTTAGCTAGAATCTGGTGTAAGACATAGTTTTCCTGGCTCCACAGGTGCAAGCCTAGACCTAACCTCATAGCACACCGCTTAATGGCGTCAGACGCTATGTCCTTAGCCTTCTCGCCCGCTATAGGTGTTGGCCTCTCGACCGAGCCAGCCTCTTCGATGACAACCTTCTTGCCGTCAACCTCTGCGGTCAGCCTGAAGATGCCACCCTCCAGGCCAGTGTCTCCCTGTATCCAGCACACATGCTCGAAGCTATATGTGCCGAGGATGCCGAGGAGAAACTCTGTCACCGTGGAGTGTGACACGTACTCTGCCTTGAATGAACCACCCTTCTGTTCGATGAACTTGGGGTGGAAGGGTTTGCTTAGTTTTAATAGCTGGCTCATGACCACCTCACATGTGTGCGCTCGACCTGCTCGTACTCAACGCCGGGGATATCTTCTCCTCGTTTAGCTGCGGCCTTTAGCTCTGTCTTGCTGATGTCCATCTTGACAAAGCAGGCAGGCAGCTTGGCAGGGTCGAGCTTTGTTTCACCTGTCTCAGCGTCAGCAAACTGCCATTCCCGGCGCTTGGTAAGGGTTGCCCACGTACCGTCCTGCAATGACATCTTGTTCTGACCTGTGATGTTATGGTGGCTCTGGAGCAACATGTGTGCAAACTCCTTCACCCGCTCTATCACACGGCCCTGCACCCTGAACCGGGTAGCATAGCGGTCACGCTGCTGACGGAAGAAGTCTTGCCTGTTCTTGGCAAGTTCTGACACCCTTCGGTAGTTCAGCATCTTGTCTGCTGTCTGGTCGAGTGTTGTCTCTAAGCACTTGAGCCAGTGGTTCATGCCATCTTCGTCTTCAGGGTCTATGGAGTCCAGCGTGAGGATCAACTCCTCAAGTTCACGCTCCAACTCAAACCCACTCTTTTTATCTTGTGACATAATCTCGTTCTCCTATAATTCAGGCTTCTAATGTGGTGTTAGATTTGGGACACCATCGGTTTGGGCACCACAACCCCTGGCCGGTGGTGTTTTTTATTTCTGAGACGTTTGTACCGGAAGACCCAAAGATGTGTCAATAGCAAAATGTGATTGACGTGATAATCTCGTTATCATACGGTGGTCACACAACAACCACAGAGGTGCACCAAATGTCTAACACCAAACGAATGACAGTGAACGTCCCCATTGACCTGTACGACAGGTGTAATGCCGCCATAGACGGCGTTTACCTGCTGAATATGAGCCAGTTGGTGCTCGTCGCAATGAGTGACCTGGTTGCCCAGAAGCAATCCCCCCCTCTTCCCTCTTCCCCCCTGCA
>Ga0209404_10002903_pt1 | contig 10316 bp, 12 predicted proteins | sample TroAtlMetagenome_2_FD_187447 | JGI IMG/M metagenome (GOLD analysis project Ga0209404, IMG submission 187447) | Marine eukaryotic phytoplankton communities from Atlantic Ocean - Tropical Atlantic ANT8 Metagenome (SPAdes) (version 2) | ecosystem: Environmental > Aquatic > Marine > Oceanic... | reverse complement strand
AACACGTCTTGTGAGCATATGGCACCTATGAAAGAATGGCCTTTATGGGAATGGATATTAAGAAGAAACAATCCATATTTTGCATTTACTTCAAACAACATGTTTGGTATAGAAGGCCATACCAATTGCGTAAATAATATAGAAGAATTTAAAAAACAACTACCTGATACATCAAAAGTTTTATCTGAAAATGAAGTTACAGATGAAAGAGGTAGTAGATATTTGTTAGTAGGTAAAATATGAAAAGAGTAATATACAGTTTTTACATTGATATACCAAAAGATGAACTTGATATATTTGATAAGAATATATTAATACCAAATAAATCTGTGCCTATTAATTACGTCACAAAGGATGCCTTTAAAGAAAACTATACAAAATTAGTAGCCTGCAAACAATGGTATGCAAAACAATTAGGCGTAGAGTTTAAAATGTTTGAGTATGATGTAGATTTTATCTTATACAAAGAAGATATGCAAAGAAAGTATCCATATATTACAGCATACAATGTAGTAAATTTTTATAAGATACATTTGTTTTATAAACTTGCTGAACAATATGATGAAATACTTTATTTAGATTTTGATGTAGTACCTATGCATGCTGATAACTTCTTTGAGGAATGGGACTTATCAAAAGGTATTGCAATACAACACAATACACACAAAGTTATTCCTATGGAAGAAGTAACTGAAAGATCACAAACTATTAGATCACCAACAGCAAAGTATTATAATGCTCAAGCAATGTTATTAGATAGAGGTTTAAATCCTAAACATCATGTAGTCAATACAGGTATTATTGGTGCAAGTAAAGAACACATACAGAAATTAAAATATTTTGATAACTTTGATTCTGATATGGCAGAAATGAGTAAATTAACTGAAGGCCATGATATGTATCCTAAAAAGATAACAGACTTTTTTGGGTGGGATAATGAAACATTGTTTGCAGTTAAGATAGCAGAAAATGATGTACCAATACAATGGTTAAATCAGAAATGGCATTACTTCTTTTCTGATCAAGGTTTTGTACCTAAATCAGTTGTACTATGCCATGCTATTAATAAAAAATTTGAAGTTGTTTGGAGAGCATATCATAATGCTTAAAATATGTACGGTATATTTTGAAGGTTTATACAAACCTGAACACGTATCAAAATTATATAGATCACTAAAAGAAAATAGTACTGTACCTTTTGAGTTTATCTGTTTAAGTGATACAGACGTTGAGGCAGATGTAGTATTACCTTATAATCATCATAGTAATATTAAGAAACACTGGCACAAATTAAAATACTTTAGTCCTCAATTTGCATATCAAAATCCTGGCGATGATATTATAATAATGGATATTGATCAACAAATTGTAGGTAACGTTGATGAGATACTAAACTATCCTGTAGAAGAAAAAGAGTTACTTACATATGATAGTTGGTGGAATGTTAAGACTAGTAGATTTGCTGATAGAGTGATAATACCTATCAATGGTGGTTTCTATAAATTTAAATCAGGTAGTTTTAAATACATATGGGACGACTTCTCATTAAATCCTGAATACTGGCAACTACACTACTATAACAAAGGTGATGTTCATTACAAATACTATGGCGAACAAAACTATGTCTATTGGAAACTAGATGAACATAAAGCGAATATCAAATATCTACCTGGTGAATGGGTTGTAAAATGGACAAATGAAGATAGACAAAATGTAGAACTAAACAAAATGTATTCTAAAAAGTTTGATACAGACTATATGATATTAGGCGACCCACATGAAAAGATAAAAATTATTCACTATTTAGGACCTAGAAATGGAAAAGATATTTAAAGATAAAAAGATGGCAGCTGTCACAAACAGCACGCCTGGTAATGTAGATACCTCTGATTGGTTTAATACATTATCAGACAAAGGCTTAGATCGTAAAGAAGATCCTAAATCTATAATGAATAGAGCAAAATCAAAAGATAGTTGGTTTTGTGTTCATCCTTTTGCTGAAATGTTTATTGAACTAGATGGTTCATATAAGGCCTGTTGTCTTGCAGATAAATCAGGTCATCATATTGCAACAACAACAATCAAAGATTGGATGCAAAGTGATAATCTAAACAAGTTAAGACAACAGATGTTAGACCCTAGCAAAGGCACAGATGTTATAGAAAAGAATTGTAGTAGATGTATTAGTGATGAAAAGAGATATGGTAAATCTCGTAGAACTCACCATATGTGGCGTGAGTCAAATAGTAAAGATCGTTGGGATAGAATTGAAAGAAGTGTTAGAATGTTTGAGAAGTCGGGTGTATGGGACTTTGATGAAAGAATAATGCAAATACAATTAAAGTCTTTTGGTATAGAGTGTAATTTAGATTGTCATATGTGTAACCATGACAGCTCATCTATGCGTATTGATATGATGAACAAACATAATGTTTATAGTGAGAAGATGTTTGGGTCTATGGAAAAAACACAAAGAAAGATTAAACTAGTTGAAGATAATCTAAACAAGATAGATAAAAAATCTGTTGTAGAACAAATTAAAGAACTCGTACCTTATCTTAATAGTATAAAGATTATAGGTGGTGAGCCATTGATTATGAAAAAGTATTTTGACTTTCTAAATGAAATATTAAAGACAGGTCATGCTGAACATATAACGGTTAAGTTTCAAACTAATCTTACAAAATTAGGTGAAGGTAATCATAAGTTTATAAACTTTGTACCTCATTTTAAACAAACATCATTTACTGCCTCTATTGATGGTGTAGGTAAGTATGCAGAATATTTAAGAAGAAGATCAATATGGTCGGAGATAGAGGACAATATTGATTTACTTGCTTCTGATAAGTACAAAGGCAAAGCATATGTTGATGTAAATTCTGTTATTACTTGTTTTAGTGTATTACGTTTTGATGAAGTAATTAAATTTTGTAGTGAGAATCCAGGCATTAGAAGTGCTGGTTGGTTGATGATTGAAAGACCTAAATCATTAAGAGTAAATAACTTACCTAAAAAACTGAAAGATAAACTAATACCTAAATATAAGGGATGGCCTGACATACAAGCTGCATTAAGATTGCCAGAAGAACCTGACAATGATTTTCAGGATACGCTAAACTATATGTTACAACAGGACAAAGCATATGTAGGCACTAAATGGGAATCACATTTGTTTGATGTTTTCCCAGAACTAAAGGAATATTATGAACCCAACACACACAATATTTGATAAGTTAGATCCTGATTGGTGTTTAGAACAAGCACAATGGATTATAAAAAATATACCAATGACTGAAAGTAGTAACAGTAGTGGTAAGTTTTATCATACTTATCGTTGTTGGCATATACACAAGACCAGTGAGATACCTCTTATAAAAGAAATGAATAGATTGATTGAAGAACAATCAAAACAGTTTGAAGAAATATATAAAAGAAAATCTGAAATTCATTTTATTAATCTTGCTCATACTGTAGATGACAGCAAAGAGATGTGTGTATGGCATAAAGATCGTTATTTCTTTAATGGTCAATATCATGTCACTATAAAAGGTAATGCAAATATAAGTGTTGATAACGAAAAAGAAATTGAAAACATAAGTGTGCCTAATGGCACAATGTGGTACTTAAATGGTACTGAATACAAACATAAGATAAACACAGGCACAGGTACTGAAAGATTTGAATTACTTGCACCTGTAAGTCCAAGACCTGAACATGTAAAAATTAGATTAAAACAAGTTGTTGATAACAAATGGAAATACATTGATAGTACTAGTGAAGAATATATTAACTTTAGAAGAAAACTTGCTGAAGGTGTTGAAGACGCTGTTAAAAGAGGTACGGCAAGTAATACAAGTGTAGCATTTCCTACACCACCTGAAGGATTTAAAACGAATGACTAAAGAAGAATTTGAAAAGAAACTAAAAGAGAAAAAGATATGGTGGTGTCCTTTACCTTGGACACATATCTTTTCTAGTTTAAGTGGTAGATATGCACCTTGTTATGACGCATTGGCAAAGACAGGTCACAATATGGAAGATACAACTATAAGAGAATGGTATAATTCTGATTATCAAAATAGATTAAGATCAGAAATGCTTAAAGAAGATTACGATGGCAAGTTTTTTGATATTCATTGTACAGGTTGTAGAAAACACGAAAAGTTATATGGTCGTTCAGATAGACAAAAATATGTTGAACAAGTACTAGCAGGAACATTTGATAACAAAGTACCACAGTTATTAAGAGCAGTATTGAAGTTTCAAAAAGAAGGCAAGATTGATTTAGATGAAAGATTGTTAGATATTAAAATGAAGATGTTTGGTAATGCATGTAATTTAGATTGTTATATGTGTCATCCTAGAAGTGCTAACACAAGAACTATATCTCTTAACAAAGTATTTAAAAACACAGGTAAAGTTTTTGATCCTGATTTAGACCCTAAAGATGGTGCTAGAATGAACACACTAAAACATGATGAAGAACAATATTTAGATGATGTGGCTTCAGTAGCAAAATATACTAAATCAATAAAACTAATTGGTGGCGAACCATTAGTTATGAAAAATCATTATAAACTATTAGACAAGTTAGTACAATCTGGTTATTCAGATGGTATAGGTTTAATATATAAAACAAATCTATCAGTATTTAAAATGGAAGGTTATGACTTTAGAAATTATTGGGGTCATTTCAAAGAGTTTATTATGAAAATATCTATTGATAGTTATGGTAAGTATAATGATTATATTAGAAAGAAGTCTGATTGGCCACAACTAATTAATAATATGAAAGTTATGAAAGCAAGAAAAGATTGTAGAGTAAATGTCCATAGTGTAGTATCTTTTTTAAGTGTTTTGCATATATGGAAACTACAAGAATTTTTAAAAGAGTTAGGTATAGATCATACTTATTATATTATACAATTTCCACAAATATTAGAAGTTAAAAATTTACCATATGAAATTAAACAAAGTCTAATACCAAAATATAAAGACTATCCTAACATTGTAAAAGCATTAGAAAAAGAACAAGACAAAGAAGAATTTATTAAAACAATTGAATATTGTCAAGCGCTAGATCGTAATCACAATAACTATAAATTATTTGAATTATATCCTGAACTTGAAAATTACTATAGAAAGGCAAAGAATGAAACTAACGTACGGTAATCAAACTATTGATCTCTTTTCAAAAGAGTTATTTCCTATGGGACCACCAAAGAAAGTAGTTGTAAGTTTATCAGGTGGGTTAGACTCGTCTTCATTAACTTACTTAATTGCAAATTACTTTCCTGATATAGAGATATATCCATTTCACTCAAAAGATGTAGATGGACCTTTAGATACTGAATGTGCTTTAAATGTACATAGATATTTAAAAGGCATGTTCCCACAGATAAAAGATTTAAGAATATTTGAAGTAAATACAAGTGATCCTGTTTGGTTGAAAAAGGCACAAGAAGAATTAGACGACCCAATCAAAGGTAAGATCAATGGTGTTCCTAGGTGGGGTAATGTAAGAGGTGGATCAAAGGCACTACAAAATAGAAGAGCAAGATGGACAATGCATAAAGAACATAGTACAGTTGTTTGTATGGCTATGTCAATGAACCCACCTGTTGATGTTATGAAAGAGAGAGGATTTTATAACGTTGCAGAAAGAAAAAGAGACCCAGGCAGATCAGATGAAAAACAAGTAGATTATGGTACTTACATGCCATATCTATATGTTGATAAAAGATTTGTTGCAGGTGTTTATGAAGAACATGGTCTTATGAAAGAATTATATCCTATGACAAAATCTTGTGCATGGGGACCTGAAAGTGGTAATACAAATTATCCAGACCCTTGTGGTAGATGTTTTTGGTGTAACGAAAAAGGTTGGGCATTTGGCGTAGTAAATGATCCATTTCAAGGAACAAGTATAGAGGGTAGAGATTGAGAATAATTTGTTGTAGATTTGGTAAAAAGTTTAGTCAATGGCACGTTGATAACTTAAAACATATGATAGATGAATACTCTGGTCTAAAGTATGATAGTTTTGAAGTTATAGAAGATGACCTATATGGCAATTGGTTTAACAAGTTTCAAATGTATGATAGATTTAGAGATGGTGAAAATCTATACTTTGATTTAGATTTAGTTATCTATGATAAGTTACCTAATTTAGTAAGAAAAGATTTTACATTATTAGATGATACATGGTGGAGAGAAAGAGCTCATACGCCTTTGAACTCATCTATTGTTTCATGGACTGGCGATGTATCTTATATATGGGACAAGTTTAAGAAAAGAGATGAATTTATTATAAAAGTTTATACTAAAGGTAGTGATCAATGGTATATAAAACATGCTGATTATAAAACTTATGAAAAAGTTTGTCCTTCAATAAAAGATTATATGTATCAAAAACCACCACAATTTAGTGTATGCACTTTAGGTCAAATGCACCATCTACAAGAAAAAGGTTGGACTGGTTGGTATTCTGATTACTTCTTAAAGAGGTAATTCTAAATCGTTAAACTCTTTACAAATTTCTACACCTAAACAACTATGCTCTCTTATATGTTTATAGAGTTGAGCAAATCCTAACATATTTCTTTCAAAGTCATTAATACCTTTGTGTTCATATTCAGCACACATGGGTAGATATATCTTTGTCTTATAACCTTTCATAGTCCAGTACAATGCACCTAGACCTTCTTTTTTAAACACACAACCTGAAGTATTGGTGCCTGTTATAATAACTTGTTCTATATCTTTAGGTATTTCATTAACCCAATTAAAGCCATTTGATATGGCCATATGTTTTAACTCTTGTAATCTTAAATCTCTAGGATCAATTTGATTAGTGTAAAAAGATATTTGTTTCTTATCAATATGTGATGATGATATAATTTCAGTAAGATAGGAGTATCTTACACTATCGCTATATCTATCTGTGGTCAAGTCAGGATGACCATAGAAATCAATCAATATGATTAGAGTTTTCACTAACTCTCTATAATTTCAATAGCAGTTTTAAGAACTTCTACTTTAGTTTTTGCCTGTCTTAACTTCTTCTTAGCTTCATTGTTAGATGATTCACTAATCTCTTTAGTTTCAAAACATGCTAATTTTAATGCAAAGATTTGATCAACATTATCATTGTCTTCAAATAATGCAGTTAAGATTTTAGGATAAAATTTAGTATCAAGTTTTTTATTTTCAAACTCAAATATAAGACCTTGTTTTTCAGCAATTCTTAATACTGATTTTTCAAATTGTTCTTGTTCAAGTTTGTTTCTTTGGTAAGTATTCTCATGTAATTGATCAATATTAATTTTACTTTGAAGTGCCTTCCATTGATGACCATCTTCTTCGTAAGGTATGATTGTAGTAAATACTTTACTCTTATCTTCGTTAGTTGTTAATACTTCTATGTTTTTTCTTTCTTGGTCAATGAAGTATGCATTGACATAATTATCTTTTAGATATTCTTCAGTTATCATTTCGATTCTCCTTTATGTATTCATATAAATTAACTTGTGGTGTCCAACCAATATTATTTAGTAGGGTATTATCAGCAAGGTTATCTAGTCTTTCGGTGTGTTCTCCCACAACCCTTTCACAATCTATACCAAAGTATTCTATTAACTCTATAAGATTGTTTGTAGTACCAGAACCTATATCTGTAATACCCTTAACGTTTGACTTAATCAAACTATCTATCGCTCTCACTAAATCATCAACATGTATAAAGTCCCTACTATGATTTGTGTTAATATAAGGAACATCATTTCGTAATATTCTTGGTATTAACATACTCTCTCTAGCATTGGGACCATATACAGTTGTAAATCTCATACCTACACTATTAGGTGGTGCAATCTGTTCAAGGCTATACTTACTCATGGCATATGGATTTTTCCATGGCTCGTGTGCTGTTGATGAACTTGCGTATAAGATTCTTGTATCTTTGAAATATTGAAATAGTCTTTGACCTGCAATTACATTTTGTTCCCAATATTCAGTAGGTCTGCCTAGACTATCTCTAACACCAGATAAACCAGCAAGATGTATAACTAAATCTACAGAATATTTTAAGTCGCAGGAAAGTAAATCATTGCCAGACTCTTTGTCTATGCAAATTACTTTGTGACCTTGTTCGTTTAAGAATTTATTTAAGTGCTGACCTATGAAGCCTTCACTACCTGTTAATAATATATCCATAATATAATTTATAATAGAAATAATTATCTATTATGATTTGTGTATTCGTAAGTAGTATGTAGCTGCAGTTGTTGCCGAACCATCAGGAAACTCCTGTGCTCTATAGTCATCATTATTTACTTGTCTTGTTTGATAGTTACCAGAACCATTTAAAATAGTATCTGCCATACCAGAACCTCTAGTATTACCAGAGCCAGAAGAACCAATATTGTAACTTAAAGAATAACCATCACCAGATGATACTGCTGTGTATTGCATCCACTCTTGTAATAGTGTATCAAATGCAGCCGTTGTAAATTCTTTGATGTTATTAGAACCATCTAAAAAGTATGGTTCAGTATATGTAATTTGAGAACCAGTAATTTTATGTAGATAGTAGTTTGTAATAGTTGTCGGTTGGTCTTGTGTTTCAGGAATTGAACCTGCTGCATAAGCAGATGTATCTGCTCTTGTATCTGTAAAGATAGCTGTGTTTGATCCTGATACTTCAGTTGATCCAGAAACAGATGTACTTGTTGAAACGTGATAAGTACCACCTTGTTGTGTTCCTGTTGAACCAGAAGCCAATAGATCAATTGCTGGGTGTAAAAATGTATCTTTTACATCCGTTAAAGTCATCGCTTGTATTTGTCCTGATGAATTGTAATATACAGGCCATGTTTTACCTGTATCAGCTGTCGGTGATCCTGCTGTTCTAGTTTCACTTACTTTATCGTAAGTTACTGTTACTGTTTGTGGTTCCTGTGTTGTTCCTTCACCTGGAAATGAACTTGCACTAGTTGATTGAGCACCAGCAGATTTTCTTGTGTCATTGATGGCGTCAAGTGTTCCACCTGATGAAACTACTGATAATGCAACACTAGGACTTAAAGAATACTGATAAACTGCTTGATCTACAATTTGACCGACCATAGTCGTATCCATCTCTCGTAGATTTCCGCCAGTTTCGTATAAAGGTTTTACTACTGCCATAATTTCTCCATATTTTTTTATCTTGGTAACTCACTTCTATAGTAAGTACCCTTTCTCTTATTTATATTATTTATGCACCTGCACCAAACAATGTTTTAACAACAGCGCCAGATGAGTTTAAAATCTGCAATGTTACTACACTTTTTAGTTGATCTTGCCCGATAGCGTCATTGGCCATATTGGCTTCTGCGACTGTATCGGCAGCGATCATTGTGCCTGTAACAACTGCTGAACTACCTGAAGTTACAATTGTACCACTTTCGTTTGGTAACAAAATCGTTCTATCTGCTGTAGGATCAACACAATTTAATTGTGTTTCAAATCCGTCTGCTGTAGAACCTTCTAAAAAGAATCCGTTTTCTGCATATACAAAACCAAATACTTCTAAATTAGAACCAGTTACATTTACAGTACCACTAGTTCCTGCGATATTAGTTGTTGTAAGTGTTTTAGCTGCACTTAAAGTTAAGTTATCATCTACTGTTACAGTAGTACCTGAACTTGAAATTGTGCTACTTGCAAATGATATTTGACCTAAAGTGTGAGTACCTGTACCTGAAGCAGTAAATTCTCCAGCGATTGTTACATCTTCAGTTAATGCATATGTAACTTTATCTGTTGCTGATACTGTTGCAGAAATTTGATTTGCTGTACCTTGAAATAATAATGTATTAGCATTTACAAGTGTTTGAGTATTTGAACCATCAGAAATTGTAAAAGATAATGCACCTGCAATCGCAGCGTATAATTCATTAACAGCGCCTATTACAGACGTTGCAGTTAAACCTGCGTTTAACGTAGCAATATCGCCAAAGTCATTAGCTGACAGAGCATTAAACTCCGTTCTAAAGTCTTCTAATGTTTGACTAGCAGTTATTTGTCTTACAGCCATTATTTTTTAAGTACCTCTTTTAATAACTTTTTAATTTCAAAAAAGTCTTGTTTTAAAGTATTTATCTCTCTTATAGCACCTCTTAATTCATCACTTTGAGAATTACGAGACCTTACTCTTTTCATGTAAAGTTGATATTCAGACTTACTAACATTTACAATTGCGTTAGAGTTTGTGTCCCTTACTAAATTTGTATGGTTTTCTACTCTAATTCTAGCCATTAGATTGCCAACGCAAT
>Ga0209404_10002902_pt1 | contig 10316 bp, 6 predicted proteins | sample TroAtlMetagenome_2_FD_187447 | JGI IMG/M metagenome (GOLD analysis project Ga0209404, IMG submission 187447) | Marine eukaryotic phytoplankton communities from Atlantic Ocean - Tropical Atlantic ANT8 Metagenome (SPAdes) (version 2) | ecosystem: Environmental > Aquatic > Marine > Oceanic | place... | reverse complement strand
GGCCCAGGCCAATATCCTTGAGACGTCGGTGTACCACCTCCAATGCGGCGGTCTTCTCAGAGACAAACAGCACCTTCTTGCCCTTGCCCAGCATGTGCGCAATCAGGTTGCCGATGGTCTGGCTCTTGCCGGTACCCGGCGGGCCAATGATGACGAAATCCTTGCCGCGATCCGCCGTGGCAATGGCCGCCATCTGGGAAGAATCCGCCGGCAACGGCGACAGCAGATCTGCCGGGGTGTATTCCTGGTCAATCTCCTTGGGGTCAACAAAGCGAATGTCGCTTTCATACGCCTCACGCGGCGTATCCAGCAGATGGCGCACCACCGGGCTTTCTTTCAGCGCCTCGGAGCGATCCACCAGATCCTTCCACATCAGGTACTTGGCGAAGGAGAAGTGGCCCAGCACCACCTCTTCCACCACCTCGAATCCGGGTACTTCCTTGATGGCATGGCGCACCCGATTCCAGATGCCCGCCACATCCACACCACTATCATCCTCCGGCAAGGCACCGCTAAGGCCATGGATCTCGATACCGAAGTCCTTTTTCAGCAGTTCCAGCAAGGTGGTGTTGAAACGGGGCTCATCATCATTGGCCACCATCTTCACGCCACTGCGCACGGACTTCCGCTCCAGAGAGACGGGCAGAAGGATCAAAGGCGCACGGTAGCGACGATTATCCTTGTCCTTGGGCTTCCAGAGCAAAAAGCCCACCGCCAGGAACAGGGTATTTGAGCCCCCTTCCTTCAGTGACGTCTGCGCCTTGCGGTAAATCTCCACCGCCCGCTTGTCCAGATCGTCCTGGGTCAGCTCCACCAGCACCTGCTTCTTGGCCAGGGCATCGCGGGCATACACTTCCTTAAGCTCTTCGCCGGTACGCTGGCGGTGAATATCCGAATCCTGATCCTGGGTCTTTAACTGCGGGAAAGGCGCAATGGAAATCCGTGCCCCTGTGGCCAGCACATCTTCCAACTCACCGGGCTCATGGCACACCAGCGTTAAACTGCTTTTACTGGGCTTCTGATTCAGCAGCGGATTTCGCGCGGACAGATCCAGCAGCTTGCGCTGCCAACGCTCCAGGCGACCGCCCGGCGTATCCTCCGGCACATCGTCTTCCACATGCACGGGGGCCGATGGCAAATCTACCGGCGCGGCCTCCAGTCCCGGCTCGACCACGCCTTCCACATCAGCGGACTCGGCAGGCCCGGCAATCTGTGTCTTCAGGCTAATGGGGTTAATGCGATGCGCCCGCGCTCGACGGATATCAATGGCGGCGACAAATTCGTTGTCCTTGTCCAGCGCCACCTGCTTGTTGCCGTCTTTCACCGCCTGAGAAAAAGGCGGCGCAGGATGATTGGTCAGGAAAGTCGTTTCAATCAGGATCAGTTCTTTCAGGGGAATGCGCTGGCGCAGGGTTTCCGCTTCATCCACCACCACACTGGATAGATCTTCCTTGTCCAGCCATAGCCCCACCAGCGCATGTCCTTGGGTAAGGATCACCAGCGGATTCAGCTGGGCCTGCTCCAGCGCTGCGGCAAACAACAAGGTGGTATCCAGACAGGTCGCCACCTTGGCGCTCTCAATCTGGTTGGGCAGGCGGATTTTCTGGCCATTACTCTCGAAACTGGCGGGCGGCAACGCATAACCCACCTGCATTTTCACAATGGCGGAATAAATCGCCGACGCCATCAGCCATACCTGCTCACGACTGCCGGAATCGTAGCCGTTGATACTGCCCGACTTACCCGCCTTGCGCAGAATCTGGCTGGCCTGGCCCAACAACCGGTCCACCGCCGGATCGTTCGGCGTGCAGAACGCCGCCAACAATTCAGGAATGTAGGTCGCCCCGCCCCACTCATTACAGGCCAGCAACTCCACCGGAATCACCAACTCGGCCAGGCACTGCTCAGCCTGGGTGACTCGAATCGTCACCGTGCCGCGCATGGATTCCGTCAGCCCCAGCAAGAAACCGCCATCCAGCTCCAGGTCACGATCCTTCATGGCCAACAGACCACCCGCCGCCAACCGGTCCACCGTCCAGGTCTTCGACTTCACAAACGCCGGGGAGGCTTCCAGCGCCACCCTCAGGTCGGACAGATCCTGCTCTTCATCCAGATTTTCGATCTGCAATTCACGCAGCACTGCGAAGGCGCTCTGATGGCAGGCGAAGTTGATCTTTTCCACCAGGGTGGTGTGGATTTTTATTGTTGACGTTTCCTGGTCAGACATGGCTAATCCCTAAAAAATTGTATCCGCAAGATCTTCTCTCAGAAACAGAGAGCTTTTGTGGCTTGCTATCTCGTTGCTTTGAAGCACCAATCTTTGAAACCGCGCTAAGTCGTTTTAACGTACGCTTCAGGCACCGACAGTGGGCTCAGAAATGAGGGCCATCGTCATGCCAAGTACGGAAAGTGCCTGGGATCGTGTAAACGCCTACCTTCCGTGGCCCCCAAGTTGACATACATTCTTCAACTGCTCTCTGAGACTCAGCAAACGCTCAATGGACGTCATGCCTTTACGCGAGTCACTATGAGCCATACGATTTGCTGCCGCAGCCTCACGTTTATCACCACGCAGCTCCTCTAGCCAATCGATAATATGACGACACTCTTCAGTCACCGACCGATTAAAAAAACCATTAAACTTCAGGCAAAAATCCAACTTTCACCTAGTCCATGCATAGATACATTAACTCTCGCCCAGCTACCACACCAAAGAAAACCACTACAAGCTATGACCTAGCCTCCGATGCTTTTTCAAAGCAATTTTTCTCAATAAACTGCTGCCACTTCTTCTGATAGATCTTCGGCTTCATCAATATAACCTCATCGGTATGAAGCTCATCGCCAGAGACACCGATGCCATGCCCGGCTATCACGCCTCCGTGCTCTGTCAAAATACACCGATTGTGAAAAACATCACTGTTCTCTGTCTCTCTTAGCTCAAATACTTCGAGCTGCATATTCGATACATCACCCGTCAGACCCTGAAGTATCTGCTGCCTAACGTGATCAGCGGATGGGCTGCCATTACCACTGTTACCACTACCGCGTTTTTCTTTATAAAACAGCACAATCGCCGGCAAACCATCAAAAATACGATTGCTCGCAATAGACTGAAGCATGAACTGGATAAAGTTAATGGCCTCAGCAGTCCATCCAAAGGGATCAATAATTACGATCTTTTCATCCGCCAATCGAATCAGGTTTACAACAGCAGAAAGCAGCCCCTCATTCGTGCGCGAAACATTTATCTGACCTGGATGATTCCATATGCTTCCTCGCGAATACATTGACGCTGGAGTGACATTATTTCCCTCTTGAATCTCAGTTGAGGACAAGATCACATCGAAGGGGGCTCGGCGATTCTCATCAACTGCAGCTTCCGTCCACACAGCCGTATTTTGAATATCAACATCCCGCACTACGATTGATTCAACGACTTTAAGCACCATCTCCGTGTAACGTTGCCCGGCCAAAGACTGCGTATCCTGCGGACTATGCTTTAGTAGGTAACTACGAAGCTTAGACGCCTTTTTCTTTGGAAAACTACTTACAATCCGAGGAGTACCCAAGCCGTACTCTCTAAAAAACTCGGAATAATCACGATCATTGTCCGCCCACGAAATCAAAACAGCAGGGTCAAGTGCATACTCGTGGATCATTACAAAAGCTCCTCACGGCGCTCCACAAAGAACCCCTGGGGCCAGCGATCAACAAATTCACCATCCTCATCAACACGAATACGCCTGGCCAAAGCCCCATTCTCCGTAGGCTCAAGATAAACAATCGATATATCTTCTTGCCCTACCGAAGGATAGCCCTCCGGCAACTCGTTATCAGATTTCTGCCTTATACGTTTTAATAAGCGCAGAATAATATGCTCACTGTGCGTCTCTATAAGAAAAGAATGCTTTTCCCTTTCTCTAAGAAAGACATCAGCAATTTCAACCTGCAGCCGAGGATGAATGTGCAGTTCGGGTTGCTCGACACTGACCAGGCCAGGATTTTCTGAGCATGCTGCAACGACGATTGGAAGAACCTGGGAGATGCCTGTGCCCAGCTGGCTAGCGGGGAGGTTAATACCGGTTTTTAAGTCCTTGAAGTAGACATGTCGCTGCTCAAGAAAACCCAAGGAATCCGGATGCCTCCCTAAACCTGCGTATTCCGAAATAGACTTATTAACAATTTCATATCCAGCATCCAGCTTGTCTGACTGAGAAAGCCATTCGCTGGTCTTCTTTATCAGGGCCTGGGCATCTTTATTTCGATTAGGGTTCCTTGAAAGCAGGTCCCATGCAGCTGCACCATCCACCCAGTCAGATTGGTCGGGATAGGGGTTGGGCGTATAATCACTGCCAGGAATAACTCGGAGCGGGCCGATAAACACTGTTTCCTTTAGCAATGCCAGCAGGCAATCAAGCGGCTCGACCAAAACCTGTGACAGGGTGTCCCGCACAACCAGATAGTGAATGTGCTTCTCCACATCATCTATATCTTTCCCTGACAATATCATATCGGCAGGACGACCGAGGAGAGGAATAGCTCCATAGCAGCATGACAGCGCTATGTCTCCTAGCCGCTTGGAATGGGTAGTTATCCCCTCCGGAATTTTTATGGGACCTAATGACATTGAGTTCGGGTTTAAGCCATCAATGATTTCTTCAAATTCCGTCAAATACTCTCCCGGCATTATCGAGTGACTGTAGCCCTGCGCCTCTAACCACTCTTCATTAGCCTCAGGCTGCAGGACTGGATGATCCGTATTTAATTCAGACACCCGCGTATTCATTAGGTCTTCACTGGAGCTCACCTGGGCAATAAAATCGCCGTTGATCCATGTCCGGTAGTGACGAACATAGGCTCGGGCGAATTGTTTCGACCAGGCGACCTCGAGCTCAATCGCTCCATTTTTGATGGAGCCACCAATATCCGGCATTAGAAGAAATGAGTGTCCGAGATGAGAAGCAAGCTCTTCAACCTCAGATGCATAATCACCAAAAATGGTCTTGCCCACTTCGTAGTCAATCCTGATCTTTATGGGCCTTTCAAGGTCTTGAGAGAAAACAAGGGATCGGAAACCGCCCACGGGCTTGTCGCCGAGGGAAAAGAGCCTCTTGGGGTCACAATGGCCGTTTTCCAGAATCTCCTGGATGTAAGCGAGCGACATGAGGACTGTGCTCTTGCCAACACTATTGGGCCCAAAGAGCAGGGTGACGGGAGCAATGTCGATGGTCTGAGTTTCACCAAACGACCTGAAGTTGGTAAGCGATACACCAGTTATTCTCACACTTCACCCCGCTCAGCGTCTTCTGGAGTCACATTGACTGAAGCTCCGACAGTGGGCTCAGAAATGAGAGCCATTGTCATGCCAAGCACGGAAAGTGCCTGGGATCGTGTAAACGCCTCCCTTCCGTGCCCCCCAAGTTGACATACATTCTTCAATTGCTCTCTGAGACTAAGCAAACGCTCGATGGACGTCATGTCTTTGCGCGAACTCCCATGAGCCTTACGATTTGCCTCCGCAGCTTCTCGTTTGTCATCTCGCAGCTCCTCTATCGACTCGATGATATGACGACATTGCATGACCGCATCCTTGTAATGGCCGGTTTCGATGAACTCCTGCGCCTTACTTATAATGCTTTCTAGCTCATCAGAAACTGAGGGTAGCGGCACTTCAAACAGCACCGTCTTCCTAAAACCGGCTCTTTTCAGAGCGTTAAGCCAATGCTCTCTAGGTATAACAACGTCTGCCAAATCGAAGCTGGGAAGCAGGCCGTCACTCGATGTGGTTAAGGCCCTTAAGCCCACGTTTAGCTTCAAGTCTTGCTCTTGGCGGTAGTCTTCAATCGCGTTTACTTGCCCCTTAGTTAACACAAACTCAAAATTAACCTGCTCGCTGTTATTAGCGAAGTTATGGCACTGAACCACACGATTCGATGCTGGAGCAGCGGTGAGCAACGGCCTAACGGGGTCGGAAAGGGAAAGGCTCAGGCTAATATCGAAAATGCTTACTGGAGCACTGCATGCCTGACGGCTACCTCGCAAAGTTAAATTGAAGGCATACGCACCTGCCGCCTCGCGCCCACTAACAGCAAGCTGATTAAACTCTATGATGTAGGCGCTATTCTGCTGTATGGATATTCTCATGAGGCAACTTCCGAGTTGGCAGCTAACTCATCCTGTTGATTGCTATCATCGTTGGCCACTCCCATCATCATGTTGTAGTGACCTAACTGACAGGCCTTTTCAAAAATGCTACGGAAAACACGAAGATATGCTTCATTTGTTTGCTCGCCATGATTGATGTAAAGGTCGTCATGGATAGAGTGAGAACCATCGTTGACCCAAGAAAACAGCGACTGACAAATCAGCTTTTCCCGGCCCTCGAATAACGCACAGATTTCGTCTTTCCCCATACCTCCCCACATGGTGAAGTAGTTCTCTAATATTCTCCGCAGGGTATTCTGGAGACTTATGCTTGAGACATTGGCGGACTTCACATCCTCCCAAAGCAGCTCATAGGCCGAACGTATCGGATTGGAACTGCAACGCTCGAGAATTGAACCTTGCTGCTGCTTCTTAACCAACCAAAAGCTTTCCTCATTGAGAGCTCGATCTAAGGGCCTCACTCGGTTGAAAGTGATTTCCTTATGGAAATAGACGTTGTGCGTGAGCAAAAACAGCTGCTTGATCCGCCCAATTTGGCTTCTGACTTCCTCCATTACACCCTTGATAAGGCTACTGACGATATACAGGATATCGCTGTCCAGTGAAGATATGGGGTCGTCGAATACCACCACCCTGTTGGTAGTTATTCCTGAGGGGGATTGAGCACCTTTAATGAGGTAATAGAAATATAAGAAGGTTATAAAAGTCTTTTCACCCTCACTCAGCGAGCGACTGGCATCGTCACCATTATCACGGACAATTTGATAGTGGCGGCCTCCATCAGCCTCTCCAAGATGAAACGAATGAAAGCCAAATTTATGCAACAACTCATTGATCGCCGTGATCGTTGGTTGAATTGACGTTGTTTGCTTTTCGAGCTCTTCAATGTGCTCCTTCAGCTCTCTACGCCGCCGTTGTTTTTCTCGCCGGCTGCCTTCCATGCCTTGAATTGTCCGGTTCAACTGATCCCTTTTTTCCTGATATTGCGACAAATCGTCCGTTAACTCGTTGAGCACATAGCGCCAGACCTGGGAGGTTAACCTCTGCTTCTCTGTCGCTATATTCGCCACCGTTTGGTTATGGCTAGAGGTCGCGTCATTTGCATCAGACACTGTCTTTTCCAGTCGTGCTAGCAACGGCTCAACAGTTTCGAGCTGGATTTTTCGACTTGGTTCGGCCAGCTTTTTGTCCAGAACTCCCAGATTTCCCTTAATCCGTTCAGACAAAGCCTGTGCTTCGGCATTGAACAGCTCCAGGTTCAAGAAAGGGTTACCTAACTCAACATTGCGCTGAATAGCAGCCAATAACTGCTCGGCCGCTCTCTGGTAATTAGATTGAAGCGTCTTTAATGCCTGAATGTCATTATCATAGGCCTCGCTAAAAAATGACTTAAGGCTTTCGGAAAAATGGCCATCGGTGGACTGCTGACAAAATGGACAGGTTTCCGGGTCCTGCTCATGGTACTTGAGGCCTTGTTTCACCCAATCACTATTCCCAAGACGCTCAATTAAAGCAGCAATATCGACGTCCTGATTACCTATGATGGCTTTTTGCAGTAGTCCATGGGACTCCAATTGTATGAGATTTCCTACTGACAGATCCGCAAGAGGTGATACTCTCTCTAGGCCTTTTGCAAAAACCGTTTTGGCCTTTTCTTTTAATTCACCCAGTGTAAGCAGCTCCGCACTGTTCGAATCCCTTTCACTCAAAACCTTTTCTTTGAATTTCTCAGCGTTGCTTCGCACACCGCTAAATGCTTCTTGAAAATAGCTATCGTGAAGTTGCTTCTGCTTAAAACATTTTTCACGCAATTCAGGTTCGAGGTCTGCTAGCTCCTTTCGTTTACCAGGCTGATCATCTTCGCCATCAAGCTGATGGTTTAGACTGGCTATTTGGTCGTCAACCTTCTCTATTTCTGGCTGCAATCGCGCGATCTCACGCTCTGCCTCAACCTGGTTCTCACCAAGGGTAAAGACGCCTTGTAGCGGGCTATCCTGATTAAAGTTTCTGTCAATAAAATCGCGGTTATACACCATCACATCCAAGGGAGCACCACCCTGCCATACCAGTTGGCAATGACTATGTCCCTCAGTTTGCGCAATCACGCGGCTGATGGTGGTTTTTCCGGTACCATTGGCACCGAAAATAAAGTTAATACAGCGCAGATCGCCAAGCGTTGCCGGATGTAAATAGGTAGCCACCGGTGGATTAATTTTTATTTCGCCTATCATAATCCCTCCTTATATTTTTCCGCCAAAGGCTTCCTTTCCAAGTGATTGAAATAACTTAAAAGTCGTCTCCTCACCTATTTCCCAAAAACCACAAGCTCTTCGAAAACCTCTAATAATTTTCAAAAACTTTATTTGTAATTTTTTGTCAGGAACCATAACAGAAAGCCCAAGCAAATCAGACAGCTCCAAGCGCTTTGTGCCATGCGCAGAAGAAGATACTTTTGCCAGAATATTCTCCTGCTGTGACTTTAAAAACCAGACCAAAAACTCAGGCAATATTTTTTCATTAGTTATAAAAGCTTTGACATCTTGATTAATCGCCACCGGTACAGAATTGATGCCAACAGGCACCGTATGCGCCAATATCATTCCCCTGACAACAATTAACACTGACCTTTCCGGAAGTTTTTTTAAATTCGTCTTCTCGAAAGCAATTTCCGACACCTTGTCAATTGAATCGTGCAACTCCCATACTTTCATATCCTTAGGCGAAACCCATGGGAAATTACCATCCCAAAAAGAATCATTGCTTTTGGATGGAGTTGCACCACTTACCACTTTCACTAGATTACCCAGATGGCTAATCTCCCACCCCTTTGGATTCGTCACCGGATCACCGAACATATCCAGAAACACGGCGCGGAGGAATTCGTCGGTGAGTTGGATGGCTTGCTGGCGTTTGCGGCGGATGGCGTCGGCTTTGTCGAGGATGGTGGCGATGCGTTTTTGTTCTTCCAGGGGGGGAAGCGGAATTTCGATACGCTCAACACCAGCTGGGCGAGCCCGAACCAAAGATCCACCCACCCCTGCCACAGTATTCATAAACTGTCTATGGAATAACTCGGAGGTGAAATAATGCTTTAGAAACCCTGGATCAAATCTTTCATCACGGAAAATAATCCACTCCCCCGAACCAATCTGCCTATAGTCGCCCTTCTCCGGCACCACCCAGCAGCGCCTGATATGGGGAACGATTTTAGAAAGCAGAACATCCCCAGGCTCAATACAGTTTTTTGAGGAGCCAATCTCTGCTCCCTTCAAGATTTCAGGTTTATCCTTGTCAAAGGCAGGGATGCTAAGCAGCTCAAACGTTTCTTCAGGAAATTTCGCCGGGTTTAAAGAACCGCCGCGTTTCACCATTATTTCTGAGGCAGGTACGAGAGGCCAACTCACAGCATCTCCTCCAGATCTTTCAGATCCCCCATAATCTCTTCCTCTAGCGCCATTAGCCGCTTGAGGATCACTTTCGGGTCTTCGTATTCTTCCTCTTCGTACACCACTTCCTTGTAGCGATTGATGGAGAGATCGTACTTGTTGTTGGCGATGTCGGCGGCGTTGACGACGAAGACTTTCCGGGTCTTGTTGCCAAAGGCTTTTTCTATTCTCTTGTCGCTAGCGTTGGCTTCCACCAATTCTCTGTATTGCTTCCACTTGGCAATAGCGTCAGGAAGATCATCGCCGCCTTCGCCTTTCAGTGGGGTGCGCTTGTCGTCCAGGCTGTAACCGTCGGCTTGCAGGTCGTAGAACCAGACGCGCTCGGTAGCCCCGCCCTTGGTAAACAGCAGGATGGCGGTGCTGACACCGGCGTAGGGTTTGAACACACCACTGGGGAGGCTGACGATGCCTTCGAGCTGGTTGTTTTCGATGAGCTCCTTGCGCAGTTGCTGGTGGGCCTTGGAGGAGCCGAACAGCACGCCATCGGGGACGATGACGGCGGCGCGGCCACCGAGTTTTAGGGCGCGAAGGATGTGGGCGACGAACAACAGCTCGGTCTTTTTGGTTTTGACCAGGCCGAGCACATCCGGGTTGGTGTTGGTTTCATCCAGACTGCCCTTGAACGGCGGGTTGGCGAGGATGATGTCGAAGAAGTCTTCTTCCTGTTCCGGGTAGTTTTCCTTTACGGACTTGTTGAGGCTG
>Ga0209404_10002900_pt1 | contig 10322 bp, 4 predicted proteins | sample TroAtlMetagenome_2_FD_187447 | JGI IMG/M metagenome (GOLD analysis project Ga0209404, IMG submission 187447) | Marine eukaryotic phytoplankton communities from Atlantic Ocean - Tropical Atlantic ANT8 Metagenome (SPAdes) (version 2) | ecosystem: Environmental > Aquatic > Marine > Oceanic | place... | reverse complement strand
TCTATTCCCAAGATAACAACAGTTACAGTAGATGGAACAGTCTTAGACCAAGTTACAGGACTAAACTTAGAAATTCAAAATAATATTGATTGGACAAAAAATACGACTTTACAAGACTCTTATTTTGTAACAGCTTCTTCAGGCACTATTTATCCCGCCTCTTTCACTCTTGGAGGTAGAGCGGTGGCAGGTAACGTGACTACTTATGTTGGAAGCTCACATCCTAATTTACAGACTTGGAAAGAAAATATCGCAATAAGTATAAAGACAGGTTTAGCAGCTAATAATTATCAATTACAAGCTGCTCTTACTCCCTGCTCTTTTACAAATAGAGTAAATCCTACTGAGGTATTTACTCAAGGTTACGACTTTCGTATGATGGGAAGCCCCGAAAACTTAGACGATTTATTCACTTACTAGGAGAAAAATAGTGAAATTAGAAGACTTAATGGTAGATACTAAAACAGCATGGATTGAGTTTCCTGGCTGCGAAGGTTTTGAGGTAGAAGTAGCAAATCTTTCAAGAAAAGAACTGCTTAATCTTAGAAAACGATGTATCAAAACAAAATTTGACAGAAAAACTCATCAAGCAGTAGAAGAACTAGACGAGGATAAGTTCGTACATGAATTTACCAAAGCTACTGTAAAAGATTGGAAAGGCTTAAAATTAGGTTACTTAGAAGAACTGATTTTAGTAGATTTAGGCACCAATGACCCTGACTCTGATTTAGAGTTTAACTTAGAGAATGCGGAATCATTAGTTCAAAACTCTACTGATTTTGATAATTGGATAAACGAGGTGGTTTTTGACCTTGCCAATTTTCGTGGAAAGCCAGAAAGAAAAACTGTGGGAAAGATTAGAAAAGTGGCAGAAGCATAAAGACTCAAAAATGGATAAGGATAGATACTTGTCCATGATGGATGAGTTAGGAAAGGATCCTGTTCCAGAAGAGATACCCCCGGGATGGGACGACCTCCCCGAGATAGTTTTAGATGCCATACACACTTTTAATGGATTAGGGGACAGATTATACCCTGAGATAGGTTATGTAGGTAAAGACTATACTAATCTACCTTATTACGAAAAAATTTATTTCGTAGAAGATACGGAATTGTTTTTAGAGATTCTACTAAGGTTAGATTCAGAAGCTATTAAACTTTCAAATGATAAACTAAAAAGAGAGTATGATAGAATGAAAAGGAAAAGCAAATAGTGGCTAATGATACTGTAATATTTGAAGTCAGAGCAGAAGGCAAAAACTTAAAAATTGTAAGAAAAGATGTAGATGCTGTTGCGGATGGTGTTGAACGAACTGATCGTGCCCGAAAAAAGGCAGGTAAAGGTCAAGACAACTATAACAAACGCGAAAAAGCAATCTATCAAAGTGGTTTATCCTCTGCAAAAGGCTTTTCAAAAATGAATCAAACGATCGGAGGAGGCTCTTCCGGTCTTGTTGGTGCTTATGCTACTTTAGCTGCTAATGTATTTGCAGCTACTGCTGCCTTTAATGCTCTTTCATCGGCAGCAAGATTTACACAACTTGAAAAAGGGTTGAATGCTGTAGGAGCTGCTGCTGGAAGAAATTTAAGTTTCGCCGCCCAAAAATTAGTAGAAGTTAGTGGCCACGCTATTTCTACTGAACAAGCTATGCGTTCCATGGCTTTAGGTATTTCTTCCGGCTTTAGTACTGACCAAATGGAAGGGCTTACTAAAGTAGCGAAAGGAGCCTCTCTAGCTCTTGGTAGAGATATGGCAGACGCAATGGATCGTCTCACTAGAGGTGCTGCTAAGTTAGAACCAGAAATACTTGATGAATTGGGTATTATGGTAAGACTAGACGATGCTACAGAAGAATACGCAACTACTCTAGGTAAAAGCGCTGATCAACTAACCCAGTTTGAGCGAAGACAAGCCTTTCTTAACGCAATCCTTGTTCAAGGAGAGTCAAAATTTGGACAACTAGCTGAGTCGATTGATCCTAACCCATATGATAAGTTAGCTGCCTCTCTTGATAACTTGGCTAAAACGGGCCTTAATTTTCTTAATAAGTTTATAACTCCTTTAGTTCAAGGACTAGCTTCTAGTCAAGGTGCTTTAATAGGTACTCTTTTATTATTTGTATCAACAATAGCTAGACAACTAGTTCCTGGCCTGGCTAATATGGCCAGAGGAATGGCGGATAATGCTGCGGCAAGTGCCGAATTAGCAAAAGAACAAACAAAGAATCTCAATGTTAGTACGAAAATGCCAAAAGTTTATAGAGAGACTGTAAAAGGGCTAGATGACGGCAATATGTCTGCTAAAGAGTATAGTAAATCTATGAATAGTCTTAATGGTTCTATAAGAGGCTATACTAATAGTGTTGCAATTAATAGTGATGAGGTTACAGGAAATATTGAAAAACACAGAGAAGCAAAGACTAGCTTACAAGACACAAAAAGGGCAAGAAGTGATTTAGTCAAAACTATGCTTAAACAAAATGTAGCTCAAGCACAGGAGACGCAAGCTAACGCTGTAGCTATAGGGCAGCAGCGTGGCATGAGGGCGGGTTTAGAAGCTAACGCTACTGCTTATCGAGAAATGCAATCATCACAAAAATTAGCCGCTAAAGGCGGCAGTAAAACAGCCAAGATGTTTGGGGGTATTAGAGCTGCAGCTTTTGGAGCTTCAGGAGCAATAAAAGTTGTAGGAAGCCGTATATTAGGCCTGCTTGGTCCTATAGGAATGTTTCTATCTATAGGTATGCTAGTATGGGATATGGTAAAAGACAAGTTTATTGAGGCCAAACCTGTAGAAGAAGAAGCTAACAAGATAAAAGAAGCATTAGAAAGCATCCATGAAACTGCAAAAGCTTTTAATGAAACCATCGCTAGAGAAGGAGGATTAAATGCTTCTGCAGCGGTAGCCGGTTATAAGGCATTGGGAGGGGTATTACTCGATGTTCAAAGTCACGTAATATCCTTAGAAACCAAGGCTGCTCAAACTAATGCGACAAATGCAAAGAGTATAAACGCGCAGATAGTTGCGGCTAAACAGGCGCAGTATGAATTCAAAGCTGTAGAGACGATTAAAATGAATCCTTTTGATCCGGATGAAATAGGAAGGACCGTGGATGCCGCAGGCAAAACCATGTCGGACTATAGAAATAAAGTAGTCGATCTACAAAATGAGCTGCAAGATAAAGAAAAACAAACTAATGCGCAGAGATTAGAAGGAATAAAAGGTACTTTTGCGACAGCTGTTACTAATATTGCGGCTAACCCTGCCTTTGCTAAGTTTGGGTCGGGTCCTTTAAAAGCGTTAGAAGCTATTAAAAACAGAATCGGAGGTACAGGTAAAGACGCATTAAATAGTATAGAAGAGATAAATGCGGAAATGATAAAAGTTCTTACCCCTATTCAAGCTATTAATGATTCTTTTAATACAGCGTCTTCTGCTGTTTCTAACTTTAATCAATCCTTAAATAAACTAGCAAATAAAGATCAAACTCCTTTTGATGATGTTATAAAAAATGCGGACGTCTTAAAAGATAAGTGGGAAAACTTTCAGAAAGCAAAAACAGAAATAAAGCTAGACGGGGATGGACAAGAAGCAGTTGACAAGATGGAAGACGAGTTAAAGAAAATGCTCGGAGTGGATAAACTCCCCCTTTTAGATGACGAAGGCATAAAAGATTACGTTAAAAAATTAAACGGAATACGGGATATTATGCTTAAAAATAGACATGAAGTAGATTTATTAAATCAAAAACTGAAAAAAAGCGGTAAGATACTCAAACAAGCAGGAACAGTATCCGCACTAAAAAGGGAGTTGGCAGTAAGAGAGCAAATACGTTTAAAACAAATAGAAGGTATACAAAATCAAATTGATGGTCATTATACTGCTCAAGGAATTGCTACTTCTCAAGATTTAGCTACAGCAAGACGTTTGAAACAAGAAGAAAAAGTAAAAGAAATACTAGAAGCTCAAGCTGCAGAAGCAGACAATATTGTTGGATTTACAACACAGATAACTAAATTAGAAGAAGCAAAAGTAGGGCCTATGGAAAGAGCTGCTATGCTAGAAAAACAACGAGTAGAGTTTGCTCAGAAATTATTAGACGCAAATACTAAGTTATTAACTGCTCAAAAACAGCAGCTAGCAAATAGAAGACAAATATCAGAATTAGATATACAGATGCAGAAAGCGCAAAATAGAGGAAGAGCTAGAAGACAAGGAATCGATTTAAGTCCTGCGGATCAATTAAAAGAATTTCATAAATTTGCGGCAGAAAGACTGAGAGTAGCCAGAGAAGAGCATAGAATTACTGTATTACGAATCGAGTTGGAAGAGAAGTTACTTGCGGCAAAGACTGCTTTATTAAAAGCAGAAATCAAAGCACTGATGAAGCAATCGGAAAGTCATACAGAAGCGATGGAATATATGGCGATACTATCAGATATAAAAGACTTACCGAGTAAAATGTCGGAAGTATTTGGAGCACAAAAAGACGCAGCAGACTCAACATTGACCGCGGCAGAAAAATCTCTAAAAATTGAAAGAGAAAAGTTAAGATTGGCTAACTTAAAAACTTTGATAGGAAAAGGCACAGGAGCTGGAAAAGACAATGTTCCTAACACTAGAGAATTTGTGGACTCTATGGTAGAGACTATGGAAGCAGCCCAAGCCTCGGGGTTAGATACGTTCATTGAAAAAAGAACTAAAGCCCTCAAAAAATTAGGTACAATGGATGATGAGTCTATTGGTAAAAAAGTAACAGAAGAATTTCAAGCCGATGACTTTAATCCTCTAGCACATTTAACCACTGCGGATAAGCTCGTAGCACTGATAATGCCTATAAAAGAGGCTTTTGGTCAACTAGGTAAGATAGAGGGTCCGATGCAACCTACGATACAAGCTCTAGAGGGTCTTAGCACAGGTCTGATGACCAGTATTAGTACTGCAGGCGACTTAATGTCAGCACCCTGGATGGAGCATGTAGCGGATGCGGCGGCTGGTGCAGAAGGTGCAGATGGAGGGACGGCTACTCTAGGGGATAAGTTAGCTGCTGCTTGGGAAATGGGAGGCTTTCAAGAAAAAACCGCTATGGTTGCCGCAGGTGTAGGCGTAGTCACTTCAGCTATGACGGGTGTCTTTGACGCAATGCATGCATCAACTCAACAAAGCATTACGGGTCTAGATTATCAAATAGCGCAAGTTAAGAAATTATATGGCGGGACAAAGAAAGGCGAGAAAATGATTGCCGCGCTAGAAGTTAAGAAAGAGGCTCAAAAGAGAAAAGCCTTTAAGCAACAAAAAGCAATGATGCTGGCTCAAGCTATGTCAGGTATTGCTATGGGTATAGTCAATGCTATAAATGCTGGTATGCAATTTGGACTAGCGGCTCCCGTAATGGTCCCCCTTTTAGCAGGTATGGTAGCAACTATTGGTGCAGCTCAGATGGCTATTATTGGTAGTATGAGCTATCAAGGTGGAGGTACGGCTCCTTCAGGTGCTGGAGCTAGTATTAGTAAAGTTTCGGTAGGCTCTAGTAGTAAAAAAGTTGATGTTGCGGGAAGTAATGCTGGGGGCGAACTCCATTATATGCGAGGAGGAAGAGGGATAGGCTCTAGTGCTTCTGATTTCTCTAGAAGAGGAGCTTTTGTGGGAAGCCGTTATAGAGCAACTGGAGGAGCAGCTTACGTAGTTGGAGAACAAGGACCCGAGTTGTTTGTACCTGAAACTCCAGGACAAATAGTAGCAAGTGATGATATAGAAGCAGCAGGTGCTCCTATTAACGCAACCTTTAATATTCAAACTATTGACGCAACTAATATGGAAGAGACTTTAATTGCTCAAAGAGGAAACATTATCGGAATGATAAGAGAGGCAGCAAATAATCAAGGACAACAATTTTTAGAAGGACTTGACACAATGGCTTTGGGAGATAGTTACTAATGGCTTATATGAATATATTACCGGATCCTTTGCATAAGATCAAAGATACAGGAGTTCAAGACGATACTAATGGTGCGGCAGGCCCCGGCTTTGCCTCTGTAAAATTTAGTTCTAATCAACCTGTACTTACAGATAGAACGCGCAGTGGAAGAGTGGTTCAGCGGTCTATTCAAGGGCAAACATGGAAAATAAATATAACTTACAACCCTCTGACTCGCGCAGAATTTGAACCTATCAATTCATTTTTAATGGCTATGCAAAGTAATTTACAAGCTTTTTATGTATATCTTCCTCAGTATCTCTACTCCCAGAATGGACCGAACTTAACAGCAAATACTTTTGCTTACGAACAAAGAACTACTGGTAGCGCCTTTATCCGTTCTCAAGGAGTTATTCCTGCAGGTTCAACTTATATGGCAGTCAGCTATCCCGGAACTTTAGCTCCGAAACCTGGAGATATTTTTAATATAGTAGATACCGATAATTCTAATCATGTAAAAACTTATATGGTTACTCGATGGGAAACTACTTCAGACCATGACACTTCTATTGGAGCAGTGACTAGCGGGGCAGAACGAATTCACTTTAATCCTCCTCTAGTCTACTCGGTCGCAAATAATATGAAACTAGAGTTTCATAAGCCTAAAGTACGAGTTATAAACACTAAAGCTGCTCAAGAATATTCTTTAAATACAGATAACTTATTTAAGTTCGGTCTCAATTTAGAGGAGGCATTGCCGTAATGGGAAGATTAGATAAAAATGCGAAATTAAAAGAACACTTACTAGATAATAAACCTTTTAGATACGCTCATCTCATAAAGTTTGAAAGACCTATGCCTTTAGAGGATAATTGGGTTCCTAACCAAGGGTTTCAAGTAGAAACGGATGCTACCAGGTATGCGTACCTTACAGATGCCAGTTTTAATATTGACTTTAAAGATGGAAGTACTAATCTCGCAGGGGTTCCAAATGCCTCACAAACTTATGTAGCTAATAAAGTAGTTAAAGTAGGAACTATAACTGAAAGTACAGAGGTAAAAATTAACTCCACAAGCATTACTTTAGATGCTACTCCTGTAAATACTGTAGTTAAAAAAGAGTTTGTATACAACGGAGGAGCAGGAACTTTGCTAGGGGAAAGAGGTTCTACTTTAACTGAAGATATTTTCTGGGACGATGAAGGCTTCCGAGAGGGAGATAAAATTAGTATTCCTTTTGGTCAAGCAACTATTAGTAGTCTTGGTAGCACTAAAAAGTTTTGGAATGTTACTGGATATACGGCTGCAAATTCTGGGTATGATTTTCTGGTTTCCGGAGAGGGAGTAACAGGGTTTTGTCAAATAAAAAATTGGTCAGGAGGTAATATTGAATTAAATGCTGAACAAGAACTTGCTGTGGGAACAGTATTAACTCTTTATAATACTTATAGAGTAACTAAATTCAGTAATAATGGTCAAACCATGCACCTAAGTATTTTAGATGGAGAGAGTCCGGGTGCTCAAACCCATACAGGAACAACTTTTGAAAGTGTACATACAAATGTAGGAATAAAAGTAGTAAGCGAAGAAATTAATTACTTACTTCAAGGTACTATGCCTTCTAACTATGTCAACAGACAAGTTTGGATATATAAAGTATTTATGGGTAATGAAAATAGTAGTAATGTTCCAAATTTTGGAACTATTATCGCGGATCCTAGTACTGATGCGGATAACATAGATGGAGACGAAGCAGTACTTTTATTTAAAGGAATTATTACAGGAGCACAGTATAAGGAGTCCGGTAAAAGGGCTACTATGAATTGGAGCTGTAAAAGTCACTGGGGAGACTTTAGAAGAGTTTCCGGTCGTTTAACTTCTGCAGACTATCATCAAGCATTGGACGCTAATCGAGAACCTGATTATACTTCTACTATTAAACCTGAATACGCTGGAGACTACGGTTTTTGGTGGGCAGACAGAGCTATAAATCTTCTTGCTCGCTATACAGCAGAAGAAACAAAACAAAGACAAGTAGATATTAATGGTTGGTGGGCAGGCGGTAAAAGACTACAAGATTATCAAGTAGAAGTAGAAAGAGAGGTTGACCTTCGTTTTGATTTAAACGCAAAGTACCTTCCTACTATTTATGGAGTAAGACGGATAAAAGGCAATCCAGTATTTGCAGATATAGGAGGAATAGCAGAACAGGCAGATGATGTTTATACTCTTGAAGCTTTATGTGAAGGACCTATTGTAGGTGTATCTAATATATTTGTAGAGGATCAATCTTTAATTTGTGTGGATACTAATGACAGTGCTGCTCGTGGTGCAACTACCAGTGCGGATGTTGTTTGTTACGGCAGAATGGATAAAGGAGAAGTTTTTGTAGGAATTGCAAACACTAATGCTCGACCTGACTTAGTCGCAGCCGCAGCAGACCTGGCCATCGTTGACCAACAAGAAAAACCTGGATTTAGTAGGCTATCCGTTGTTTCACCTTCTGCTAGAGCTCCTAAGGCTTATTCTACTGTTAATAGTGTAGGAAGCATGGGAGGAGGAGCTGTTCCCAACGAAAGAGCAGTTGCATTTACTACTCCTATGGATATGGAAATAGAGTTTCATAATGGAGTATCAGATCAAGATGCCTCTTCTTTACTAGTTACTCAAGCTAAAGGAGACGGATTTAAGCTGCAAAAAGACCATTACGATAATAATGAAAGCACGCCTTATTGGGGTCCTGCTCATAGATTATTAGACACTGCTTACGTTGCCAGAAAAACTACTTTAGCAGATGGAGAAGAAATGGTACCTGAAGTAGAATATACCGTATCGGGTAAACTCATTAGTTGTTATAATTATGATAATAGTTTTGCAGAAGATCCAGGAAACACTAGTGCAAGTCATACTAATTTTAAATTAGGAGATACAATAAACTTAAAGAAAACTTCGGATACTTCTACTATTGTAGCTAATGTTATAATTACAGATAAGTATTCTTACTATACACCTTATGGCGCATTAAACTACAGATTTAGGTGGGATATTACATCTGCCCAAGCCGATTCTTTAGCTGGTGCTGGGTCTTTCTACATGGAAAGCGGCAGTAATAAATGGTATATGGTTACTCATAATTCAGTAGAAGCGGATAGCCTTACTGTAGCAGAAATAGGTGTTTCTGCTGTAAATATAGCGGGTAAGTCTACTTCAGGTCATTTAACTGTACCCCTGTCTAGTGCTCCTAGCGGCTTTAGTGATTATTTTACTTCGGGCGAAGATACTGTTATTCAATTTATAGATACAGGTACTATAACTTCCGCAAACTTTAATAATAATCGAGTAAAAAGCCAAAATGTTATTGCGACACTAAGTGGCTCTACTGTAGCCATAGGTAGTGTAACCCATAGTAGCTGTCCAGATGCTAGTAATTCTACTAATATACTTGTTACTAATAAAGTTACTTTGAGTTCTGGAGCTAGTGGTACAAACGATGCCTATAACGATCAATGGTTAGAAATAACTAAGGCTAGAGCAGGCGGAAATCAGATAGTACTTAGAAGAATATTAGACTATAATGGCAGTACTAAAGTAGTAACATTATATGAACCTTTTCAATCTAGTGTAGATATGCCTAAACAAGGAGAGTCTGTACGAGTACTTAGAAATGTAGATTTTGCTAATTCCAGTAGTAGAGGAAGTATTACTAGTGTAGAGGGTACGGATGTTCGTATGTCTACTAATCCTGCTATAATACTATTGGATTACATGACAGACGTAAGGTACGGTCCTAATATAGCTTTAGAAGATATTGATTTAGATAGCTTTTTATATGCTGCTCAAATTTGTGATACAAGGTCAGACATCACAATAAAACTACAGAACCCTACCACAGACCCTGTTGTTGGAGCAAAGTATAAATACACACATTCTAGCAACTTTTTCTGGCAAGGAACTTTAAGTGCCTTTAATACAACTACTAATGAAGCAACTTTTACAAATTGTGTTGGAAAACTTACAAACAGATTTAATAATTGGAACGCAAGACAGTCGGGACAAATAGTTTATAGTAATGATGATAGTGTTAAAACACTGTATAGAATGAGTTCTGATGCTACACAGAGTGCTGTAACCACTTCTGCAGCCGCACTAACGAGTACAAATTTTGAACTAACTAAGGTATCTGGCGTAGGACAGAGTGCTTTATATGTTCTTCTTGATAGTGGAAATCCTGTATCTTATTCTTTATATGACTCTGATGATTGTAAATATTGGGCTTACTTGGGCTGGAATTCTCACGAACAGCGATGGGCAACTCGACATCAGTGTAATATGAAGATAGAAAACAGTTCCTCTGTATTTGATAATATGAAAGGAATCTTGGGTCACTTTAACGGCTTATTAACC
>Ga0209404_10002899_pt1 | contig 10324 bp, 9 predicted proteins | sample TroAtlMetagenome_2_FD_187447 | JGI IMG/M metagenome (GOLD analysis project Ga0209404, IMG submission 187447) | Marine eukaryotic phytoplankton communities from Atlantic Ocean - Tropical Atlantic ANT8 Metagenome (SPAdes) (version 2) | ecosystem: Environmental > Aquatic > Marine > Oceanic | place... | reverse complement strand
CGTAAGCGCTTCAACTTCGAATGCCCTATCGTAGTCATGGGCGAGGTGATGCAGAGGGCCATGGCTATGCAATATGATGCTCCAACGTCAATTCAATAACCGTGTCGCACTCAGTTCCTGCAACCGCTCAACTTAACAAACTATCAACACACAAGAGCCCTCGGCAGCTCTCACAATAAAAGGAAAAAATCCTTAGTTTTCAGCGCGTGCGCCCCTCTCATTATCGGCCGCCTGCTCGTTGGAGCTTACGCTCTGCTGACGCTCCTCTTTAAAAGTTTGCATCGCTGCTTTGTTAGCAGCAAGCGCGCGGTCGAAGATACGATCTGACCCACCTTCTGCCGTAGCCAATGACGACACACTGGCAGCAGAAATTATTAGCAATATTTTGATAGCTTTCATTTTCCATCACCTTATAAACGAGTAACCCTAACCAAGAATTAATTAGGTCAAGCGTTGAACTTGCAGCCACTATAGTGGATGCATTCTGTCAGCAAGGTGATCAAAGAATTACATTTATGTAATGACCATCTCGAACCCTGAGTTTAAACTTATATACAGCATGTTTTCCACCCGCCGGTAACGCTGAACACCGGCAGCTTACACCTCAACAGGCTAGACTACAGCGTTGCTTCTGCAACCGGCCCATGTGGGGTCGAGTGACTACCAAAAAGCAGCGATGCAGATTCAGTTTACTTCTGTCACACATGATGGCAGCGTTAATAATGAGATCAAACTCAGACTCTTTCGTATCAGCCTCTCTGCTGCAGAGCGCGTAAAACCATCTAGAAAACTTTGTAGATGGCTGGAGGAGGAGCTTCGCTAACAAGCGAATGCAACGAACCGTGCAGGTGTCCAGAGGCGCAACCCAAGCTCCTATTAAACGGCGTTTTTACTTATAGCGATTTCATGAGGAAACCTGTTAATGCCCAAAGGTTTTGGGGTCATCACATTCCCTTGATCGAGACTCTATATCCAGTGTAGTGTGTTGTATTGAAAAATCGCTAATCAACATCTTCTTGATCGCCCCTTTGATAAGCTCGCCACGCATGATGAACTCATCTTCTATTACAACGTGAGCTTCTAACGAAACGCGGTGCTCATCGATGGGCCAAATATGTATATTGTGAATGCCACACACGCCAGGAATTGCTAGCGATCGATCAACAACAGCTTGGGGGGCAATATTTTCAGGCGTAGCAGACATGAGTATCCGTATCGCCCCACCGATCTCGGAAAACGCTTGCCACAATATGTAACCCGCAATCATCAAAGTTATTAACGGGTCTACGAAATACCAGTCATATAAGATGATCAGTGTTCCCGCAATGATAACCCCGATTGAACCTAGTGCGTCCGATACATTGTGCAAAAATGCCGCACGAATATTCATGCTCGACTTGGAAAGCGTGAAAGTGAGCAACGCTGTTATGACATCTACTATCAGCGCTACGACCGCAATGATCACTACCGTCCACCCCTCAATCGGCTGCGGTTCTATAAAACGGAATATGCCCTCATAAACAAGGTATAACCCAATTACAATCAAGGTCGTATAGTTGATGAGCGCTGCAATCAACTCGGCTCGTACGTAGCCGAACGTCCACTGATCATTGGCTGGTCGCCGAGCAATCCGCCTTGCGATATAAGCAATAGCCATTGAGATGGCATCGCTCAAATTGTGAATGGCATCCGCCACCAGAGACAGACTCCCCGAGAAGATTCCACCGATGATCTGTACAACAGTCAAAATGACGTTGACCACTACAGCCCACCAGACTCGCTTGTCCCCGGCATGCTGGTCATGTGCGTGCTTATGTCCCATGATGGCTCCTATCAGCGGAAAAGCCGCTTTCTTCGTCTCTTTTGTATCCAAGATACATCAGTGTTTTATGACCAAGCACGGAGAGGAAACCAGGCAAAGTCCAAGATCGCGGCCGCAGTGAATCACTAGCTCCCGAACGCCGACCTTCTATCAGACTACTGTACTGTCCTCGACCCCGTCCTCAATCCGAATTGCTCGGCTCACCTCGCTGATAAAAATTCTGCCATCCCCGCGCAAGCCGGTATGAGCGACTGACTTTAATACCTGGATCACGTCCTCCACGTACTGGTCATGGCACACTATTTCAATTTTGACGTGACTAACAAAGTCCGCCGCCCCGTCAATAGGATTAGCCGCGCTCGTATGAGCCTTACTTCGCCCATAACCACGCACGTCGGAAACACTCATACCGCTGACACCATTCACCCTGTGCATCGCAAGGGTCACCGCTTCAAGCTTGTGGTTCTTGATATAAGCTTTAATTTCTTGCATGAGATAGTCTCCGCTCAGTGGGCCGCGCCAATATCATCTGGTTTATCTGCGAACCATTGATAAAGGGCAGGAATAACTAACAGGGTCAGAATCGTAGCAGTCACCAGCCCGCCGACCACCACCGTTGCCAAAGGGCGCTGTACTTCACTTCCAGTGCCACTTGCGAACAAAAGCGGAAACAGCCCTAGTGCCGTCGTTACTGCCGTCATCATCACTGCCCGTAGTCTGGAGCATGCCGCTCGCACACTCGCTTGGGCGACAGGAACACCATCTCGGACCAACTCATTGAGATAGCTGACTAACACAAGCCCGTTTTCCAATGCGATGCCAAACAGCGCAATGAAGCCGATCGATGCCGGTACCGACAAACTTTGTCCCGTCGCCCATAAGCCCACTATTCCTCCGACAAGAGCCAGTGGAATATTAAGCATGATCAGCGAGGCATTGCGCAGCGAGCCAAAGTTTGCATAAAGCATGATGAACACCAGCGCCAGAGTAATCGGTACCACGATCATCAGTCTCTTGTTAGCCTGTTGCTGAAGTTCAAACTGACCGCCCCATTTGAGAAAGTACCCCGGCGGAAGGTCGACCTGGTCAGCAATAGCGGTATCGGCTTCAGCAACGAAGGAACCAATATCTCGATCACGCACGTTAGTTTGGATGGTAATAAAGCGCTGGTTATTTTCACGCGTAATCTGCCGCGGCCCCACCACTTCTTCGATACTGGCCAGTTCCTCCAGTGGGATACGCTGGCCAGCAGCATTTTCAAGGATCAGGTCTTGGATCACCTGCGCATTGTCCCGGGCCTCTTTTTTAAGACGGACGTAAATGTGAAATCGGCGAATACCTTCAAAAACCTGACCCGCTCCACTTCCGCCGATAGCCACACTCAGAGTGTCATGGACATCGCTCACGTTCAGCCCGTAGCGAGCAATTGCGGCCCTATCCAATGTAATGCGTAGCTGCGGAGTGCCGCCAATCTGATCGCGCTGAACGTCCTGAGCTCCTCGAACCGTGCGCATGGCTTGCTCGATCTCCTGCGCCTTTTCCACGAGCACATCGAGATCGTCGCCAAAGAGTTTAGCGGCCAACTCGGCTTTAGTTCCGGTAAGTAGCTCATCAACGGCCGCGGCGATCGGTTGCGTAAAGTTGAACTTGGCACCTGGGAAACTTTCGAATCGGTCGCCCATTGCAGCATAGAGACCATCCAATGTATCAGCGCTTACCCATTCCTCTTGTGGTTTGAGGGACACGAAGATCTCAGCATTATTTACCGGATCGGCATGGGCTCCAACTTCCCCCCGGCCGATTCGAGAAACGACCTGCGTGACCTCCGGAAACTCTTCTAATAACTGCCGTTCGAAAACCGTGATGGTGGTTTGAGCCTTCTCCAGCGAGATTGAGGGCGCCATTGTGGCTCGGATCAGCAGATCACCCTCATTGAGACGCGGTACAAATTCGGAGCCCAAGCGTGGTGCGACCGCTGCGCCTACAGCAAGAACTACCACTGCTAAAAGTAATGCTATCCAGCGACGAGCGACCATCGCCCCAACCAGTGGCTCATAGCCTTTGAGTAAAAAACTTACGATGTCCTTCCGCGGCTTGTCCTCTCGCACCTTAGGCTCTTTCATCAGCAGCGACGCCGTAACCGGCGCGATCACTACAGCAAAAATCAGCGACCCAAGCATCGCAACCGCCACGGTGTAAGCCAGCGGTTTGAAGGTTGCACCTTCCACACCCTGCAGGGTAAAAAGCGGCAGAAACACAACGATGATGATGGTTATGGCAAAAAGGATCGGTCTGGCCACTGACTGGCACGCACGCATAACAATATGCAAGCGTGATTCATCCCGCTGAGCCTCACGCAGCATGCGATCCACGTTCTCCACGACCACAACCGCACCATCTACCATCATCCCGATAGCAATGGCAAGGCCTCCGAGAGACATCAGATTTGCGGAGATGCCGAAAATTTTCATCGCGATGAAAGTGAACGCAACCGAGAACGGGATAGAAAGCGCGACCACAAGACTAGGTCTGAAACCGCCCATAAAAACAAGCAAAACCAGGGCTACCAGAATTATTCCCTGCAACAACGCATTGATGACCGTGCTCACTGCTGCCTTCACCAAGGTTGCTTGGTCGTAGTAGGGCTGAACTTCGACACCTTCAGGGAGATTGGCATTGATTGCTTCTAGTTCCTGCTTGACTGCGCCGATGACCTGGGAAGTATTGCTACCGATCAGTTTGAGCACCATTCCAACGACAACCTCGCCACTGCCATCTTTGGTGGTGACCCCCCGGCGGATTTCTCCACCGATCTCAAGCTCGCCGAGTTGATGAAGATAAACCGGAGTTCCATCGATGGTTTTCACCACGATATTGCGCAAAGAATCAAGATCGTTAGCAAGACCCACCGAGCGGACAATATATTCCTCATCGTTCTTGACAATGAACTGGGCGCCCGCGTTTGCGTTATTAGCTTCGATTCGCTCCTTTATTTCCGGGAGACTGACGTCGTAGCGCAAGAGAGCATTCGGATCGACATTAACCTGAAATTGCTTTACTTCGCCGCCGATGGATAAAACCTCGGTTACACCCTTGACGGTCTGAAGATTGAATTTAACGATCCAGTCCTGTATCTCGCGTAACTCAGTCGTACTGTATTGACCGCTTGTGTCCTCCAGCACGTAAAAGAGAATCTGCCCTAATCCTGTCGTGATCGGGCCCATGACCGGCTCGCCAAATCCGCCTGGAATAGACTCGCGCGCATTCTGCAACCTCTCGCCGACAAGCTGCCGGGCGAAATATATGTCCGTGCCTTCCTCGAAATAAATATTGACGACTGCGAGACCAAAATTGGAAATTGACCGCACATGATCAAGCTGCGGAAGACCATTCATCGCGCTTTCTATAGGGTAAGTAACGTATTTCTCTACTTCTTCAGGCGCCAACCCCTCGGTTTCCACAAACACCTGAACCAAAGCCGGCGATATGTCTGGATATGCGTCGACTGGTAGAGTGCGATAGGCAAAGTAGCCCCCGACAAGTGTTGCCAGAGCCAATGCGACGACCAGTAGCCGATTGTTCAGCGCAAAACGGATAATGCCTTGCATAACGCTCTCCTGGGCTAGTGATTGTGGCCGGATTCAAATTCATTTTTTTGCAGTTGCGCCTTAAGCACGAAACCGCCATTGGCTACGTATGTTTCACCGCGCTCTAACCCAGTGAGAATCTCCACCTGATTGCCATCGCTCCGACCAAGCTTGACCAGTCGTGGCTCCCAGCGCTCACCTTCTTTAACAAACACTGTTGGTTGTCCTTCCATATCGATTATCGCGCTTTTCGGCACCGCAACTTCTACCGGGTATTCGCCGATCGTGATATCACTTTGGATGAACATGCCCGGTTTCCAGGCGAGACTATCATTCTTCAAAAAAACCCGAGCAAGGCCTGTACGCGTCCGCTCGTCCACAGAAGGTGCTACGTAGCCGATCTGCGCATCAACCGCCTCGGGGCCATAACCAGTGCTCAGACGCACCGCCTGGCCAGCCTCCACCACTGCCACCTGTTTTGGGTAAAGCGCAATATCGGCCCACAAGGTTGACATATCGGCCACCACAAACGCTGTATCACTTGGAGATAGATGCTCTCCCAATGTTACTTCCCGATTGATCACCACGCCGTCAATCAACGACTGGAGATTGAACCGCGCAAGTGTTTCCGAGCTTTCCGCCACAGCGAGCGTCTGGCCGGCACGGACTTGGTCACCGATCTTTGCCCGGACATCGACGATCTTTGCTGCGAAGCGCGGACTGACCTGTGTAACCGCTTCCTTGTTCAGTTTGACCTCGCCCGGCAAGGATACTTGCTGGTGAATAACTCCAGCCTCGGCAACGGCGATTTCGCCGCCAAACTCACGCAACAAGTCAATGCCAAGGGTCAGGCTCGCTTCTTCCTCTTCCTCATGGCCTTCGTGGCTATCCCCATGCGCCTCTTCCGGCACCTGATCATGTGCGGCCTCTTCATCCTCATGTTCGTCTTCAGCGTGTTCCGCATGTGGGCCATCTTCTTGCTCCGAATGCCGATGCGAAGCTTCCTCTTCCGAATGATCGGCATGTGTTTGAGCTGCGAGAGAGTTCGCCGCCAAGGTGCTTAAAGCCACCAGTAGGGTACCGAATAGTAGATTCAATACTTTTTTCATCGTACTTGTTCCTTTCGTGACGCTTGCTCGACCGGCTCGGAACCATCCAGATAGGGCAAACGGTATTCCGATGATGCGCCGACCGCGCTCCCCACGTCGGTAAGTTGTTGTCCAATACCGGTCAGAGGCTGACCGGTCAAGGATTCGAGCGTGATCAGGGTTTGGTGGAAGTCAGTGGCAGCTATCACCGCGTCGTTCTCCACCGCCAATACTTGCTGGCGCGCTTGCACCAGCTCTAAATAAGGAAAACGTCCGAGCGCGTAACCTTTCTGGATCAACTCTAAAGTCTCCCGCGCTTCGGGCAGAATCTCTTCACGCAACACCGCAACTTGATGACGACTCTGTTTCAACTGGGCGAAAGCGTTGTGCAACTCAGCAAAAATTTTGTTTCGCGTAGCTTCTTCTTCCATATCAAGCATCGCAAGCTCTTCACGTGCAGCCCGGATGTTTCCTTTATTCTGGTCGTTGATACCCAGTGGCATGGAAAACTGCAGCACCATGCCGACGTCATTGCTCTCCCGCAGGTGCTTAAATCCTGCGCCCACCTCGATATCTTGCCGGTTATTCGCAATCTGGAGGTCAAGCTGAGCTTGCCGTAACCTTGCCTGGGTTATAAACCGTTGCAATTGCGGTGCTTGATCGAGCTGAGCCCGAATAGGACCGAAGTCCGGAATTTCTGTTAGCGTAAAGAGTTCTGCGCTCACTACAGCAAAATCTGCCTCTCCCGCGCCCCAGAGGCTCGCTAACCGACGCTTGGCATTCGCCAAACGCACCTCAAGATTGCTAACCGCCAGCTCAGCTTGCATCGTATCTGTACGTAAACGACCCAACTCAGCCCTGCTTGCGCTACCAACATCAAATCGTTTGTTCGTAGCAGCTTCAGCCAAAGAGGTCCACTCAACCGCCTGTTTCCCGAAATCAAGCAATCGCTGAGCTTGCGCCACTTCAAGATAGCGAGTGGCGGCAGCAGCGAGAACATCAAGGCGAGCAACTTCGTAATCTCGCTCTACGACTTGCCGCTGCCACTCGCCTAGGCTCTGCCGTAAGTTGCGTTTATTGCCCATTTCAATGACCTGGCTCAAAACCAGCGTCGTTTCCATCGCTTCAATACCAGACGCTGCACCGCTGCCGAAAACATTTTCAACTTCCGCCGACAGAACTGGATTGGGCGATACGCCTTCTTGCAAAGCTCTGGCTTCGGCGGCGCGAAGCTCATAAGGGAAAACTGCCAGCTCAGGACTTGATTGCAGCACCCTCGCAAGCGCTTCCGACAGCGTCAGAACGGACCGATCTCGACCCCCCGCCCAACTAGAGCCAGACCAAGCTGTCAACACGCTCACGACAATAAAAAGGCCTGCACGCGCTGGCCAGCGAGCCAGGCGTAGATGACGGAAAATTACCACCAACATAAATCACCTCAAGTTAATTTGAACCACAAGTTGAATGTCGTAGGGCCGGCGGCGCTCGATACAACCGTCACGTCGCCCTGGTGATTTTTCATGATTAGACGCACTATCGAAAGCCCAAGCCCTGTCCCGCCCTCCTCGCGGGAGCGTCCTTGATCCACTCTGTAAAATCGCTTGAACACTGCCTCGGTTTGTTCTTCGGGAATACCAAGACCGCTGTTGGTCACAGACAGCAACACCGCTTGGTTCTTTCTTGAAATCACTACCGGAATGTTGGTGCAATCAGGCGCGTGCCTAATAGCATTTGATAGCAGGTTTGATATCGCGCGTTGCACCATTAACCGATTACCCAGAATCGTACCGGTGCCTTCTATGGTCAACGTAATGCCTTTGTCTTCGGCCACAACTCTGAAGAGATTGACAACATGCAGCGCTTCGTCGCGCAGACAGATCCTTTCCGTGAGATCGTCGATCTCCGTCTGCTGCGTTTGAGCAAGATACAGCATGTCTGAAACGATACGGGTTATCCTGCCAAGTTCTTCAACGCACGATTCCAATGTTTCTTTGTACTCTAGTGATGTTCTTTCACGCGAGAGCGCAACCTGCGCTTTGCCCATGAGGTTGGAAATGGGCGAGCGCAACTCGTGGGCAAGGTCATCAGAGAAGTCTGATAGCTGCTTTACCTCGTTCTCAAGCCTTTCGAGCATGACATTGATACTGCCGGCCAACACATTGAGTTCCATAGGCAGCCCGGATGGAACGATTCTTTCTCGCAAGTCCTGCGTGGAAACAATCGAAGCCAACTTTTCGAACCTGTCCAGTGGGGCCAGACCCCGCCGCGCTATCCACCAGGCACCGACGCCTATGATCATCAGAAAAACCGGTAGAATCAGCAGCGTTGAATGACGGTATGCAGCAAGTAAATTTGAATCATCAGAGCGACTACTTAGCAAAACCAATAACAGCTGATCCCCGTTTTCGCCAGCCGTAAGTGCTGTCGACCGAGCCTGCAAGTTGAGGCCAGCCTCGCGGAGCGTTTCGCTCTTGTTTGTCAGATCAGGGCAGAAGCCTGTTACCAACTCAGCGGGGACATTTCCAATAGCAAAAAGAGTCTCGCGGGGAGGCTTTATATTGCACACGAGCAATCCGAGATCTGGATGACCAGTAACCAAGTCTACTAAAGCGTGCGACTCAAAACTGGAAAGAGAGGCAAACGCAGACTCATTTATTGTATGGATCAATTGGTCCAGTTTTTGTTCAAGCCTAGTATCGGCCAGTTTTTCCAGCTGGCTTTTCAGCGTCAACCATGACTGACTGAATAACAGCACAACTAATACCGATCCAAGTACACTAATCGACAAGCCAATTCTAAGCGAAAGACTCAATGGCTTGCTCATCGCCGGTCCTCAAGAACATAACCAACACCACGTAAGGTGTGGATCAGCTTATTCTCAAAAGGCTCGTCTATTTTTGCTCGCAGACGCTTGATTGAAACGTCAACGACATTGGTGTCGCAATCGAAGTTTATATCCCATACCAACGATATTATCTGTGTACGCGTCATCACTACACCAGCGTTGCGCATCAGGAGTTGTAACAAAGAAAATTCTTTTGTGGTCAATTCGATGCGTTGCCCGGAGCGGTACACGCCACGTCTCGCCGCATCGATTTCCAGATCAGCGACCTGCACCGCGTCTATTTCGCTTATTTTTTCGCTACGCCTCAATACGGACCTGATTCTCGCCACGAGCTCAGGAAACTCAAATGGCTTAACCAAATAATCGTCCGCTCCAAGCTCTAGACCTTTGACTTTATTAGACAGGCGCCCGCTAGCCGTAAGCATAATGACTCGGGTGTCGCTACCTAGCCGGATTTCCTGCAAAATGGACCAGCCGTCTTTTTCTGGAAGATTAACATCTAGCAAAACCAGCGCATATTTTTGCGTCCGAAACAGGTGTATGCCGTCTGTCCCGGTTAAAGCGTAGTCAACTACATATCCGCATTCACTCAATCCTTGCTGCAAGTATTCAGCAGTCTTGATCTCATCTTCGATGATTAAAACTCGCATCATTGTGTCCGCGTGGCGTGCCATATTGACGAAGTTACGCCAATAATTAAAAAACAAAGCTCAACGTGTCTTTCTTTTCCGGAAAGCAGTTGATCGTGCAAACGTCTGCCGGGGCCGTTCTTTTCAAGTTCAGATTTTCGGTTCATTATCCTGCTCCAGACTGACAAGAGGGTTATCGAACAATGACAATTCTGTCATATTGCTGGCGGCTGCAAAAAACCGAGTGCAACACCTGTCCTTTCAGGTGCTGTGCTGCTCTTATGTCTTATGTCCGAACTCAGCGTTGAAGAGCCCGCCACCATTTAAACTCGCCATATCCAAGACCTCAGCCT
>Ga0209404_10002898_pt1 | contig 10326 bp, 3 predicted proteins | sample TroAtlMetagenome_2_FD_187447 | JGI IMG/M metagenome (GOLD analysis project Ga0209404, IMG submission 187447) | Marine eukaryotic phytoplankton communities from Atlantic Ocean - Tropical Atlantic ANT8 Metagenome (SPAdes) (version 2) | ecosystem: Environmental > Aquatic > Marine > Oceanic | place... | reverse complement strand
AAGAGAAATGGCTGATTATGCAGCTCATTTAACTAAAGAATTACAACGTACCGGAGATTATGCAACGTATTCTAGAGAAATGGCTGCATTAAAATCTCAAGTTGGAGATATGAAGGCTTTAAAAGGCGATGTTCAAAAAACTTTGGTTGAATTTAATACCATGAATGAGGCTGGTAATCTATCCGATTATGTTTCTGCTGATATACGAGCCGCATTACAAGATATGCAAAGTAACTCTCCTAGCGGAAGTTTTCAAAATGTAGATGGTCAACAAATGTGGGTTGGGGAAACTGTTACAGGAAAACCTTACAAAATAGCTGCATCAGAATTTAAAAACTTAACAAATAAATTAGTACCTAAACAAGATGTAGATGGTATTTTAAATAATGCTATGCAAGTTCAAAGAACTGCCAATGGAAATATTTTAGGTTTTGAGGAGCCGGGTAGGGGTATTGATGGTAAGCCAGGAATGTCAGCTGCAGACTTTGCCCAAGATGCTTTAGATGATACTATAGATTCTAGAGGAAATGAAAATAGACACAGAATGGCGGGAGCTTTATTAACTGATAAATTTGGGTATAGTGAAGAAGAGGCTAAAAATCTATTAGCTCAAGGATGGGATAAAGCTTATGGGGTGTTAAAACAAGAGTGGACTGATCAAGCACGTTCTCAATACGGGGTAAACGCTTCTGCTGTACAAAAATATAAGCATGACGCTCAAGATCAATATGAACAGCATCAAGCTGTTAGAGATGACAGAAAAAGAATTGAAAACAACAAAAGAGAATTGCCTAATTTACTTAGAAATAATGAAAAGGCTGTATATCAAAACCCTGCAGCATATTTCGAATCAAAAGATCCTGAAGCTTTTGTATCGCAAGCTAAAGACGATTTAGTTGCCGCTGGATTAACCCAAGTACAACCTTTAACACGAGAAACGGATGCTGGCACAGAAGTAATTGGTTTCCAAGCATATAATCCACATTCTAGAATTAAAAAACCTCAAGATTTCTTATTTAAGGGATCAGCAGAGGATTGGAAAAATTCAATTTTTGCAGCAAATGATTTAGATCCTTATCAGTGGCAAGCAGAATATGAAAACCAAACATGGAACCCTCAAACACAGCAAAGGGATCTTCCTGGTTTTAGAAGAAGATATTCATCAAGAGAAGATAGAACTAACAGAATAAAATACTAATATTTATTTAATAAAATATGTTCAAAGTATATACAGTGAATGGACAAGAGTATGAAGTATCCAATGAAAAAGAGTCCAAATTTTTACAAGAATTTCCTGATGCTGAGCTTATAGAAGATACTGTTTCAACACCTACCGAAACAGTTACACAAGAGGAAGTTATGTCTACCCCTGAGGCTTCTTTTGGGTCATCAAATGCGGGATTTGAAAGTGCTTTTTTATCTCCTGATTATGGAAATACTAATTTTGAAGAAAATGCAAAGGGCACTCAAGGTATTCCTACTAAAAATCCTGTAAATTTACCTTCATATGGAGGTAAAAAAGATTTAACACCAGAAGCTTTATATAATACAGCATTAGATGCTTATTATGATAGTAAAGACCCTACGGGTATAACTAAATATGTAGCTCCTCAAATTGCTGGTTTTATTGGTGGTGCAGCAGATATTGTCAATGGGGTTAGTGAAGATATCCCTAAAGGCCTTTTAAAAGCTGGTATCGGGTTTTTTATGGATGACGAAGATACAGACGAAGAGCATGAAAGAGATGCTTTAACTGCGTCTATAGATGCTATGTATGATAGGTTTGGTGGTCCTTTAAAAGGGTTAGGCGATATTAGTGAATGGATTAGCGAAAAGTCTAGTAAATTAACTCGAAAAGCAGAAAAAGGGAAAGACTTTGTTGATAATTTTAAAGAAGGTAATTACGCAGAAGGGGCTAGAATGCTAACCCAAGATGTAACGAGTGCAGTGCCATCACTACTTACAGCAATGATTCCAGGTGGAATTGGTATTTTAGGTGGAATTGCAGCTGCTGATAAATTTGAACAAGGTTATGAAGGCTTAAAAGGCAAAGAAGATGATTGGGAAAATGTTTATTGGGCCGCAGGCACAGCTGGATTAGTGGAAAGTGTAACAGCTTTAACCACAAGGGGATTAGGAGCAATTACAACTAAAGTAGCTAATACTATGGGTATGACCGCTGCTAAAAGTGTAATTGGACACTACGCTACTAAGATGGGGGCTGGTGCAGTCCAAGAAGGAATAGAGGAATCAGCGGCGGCTTGGGCTGATAAAGCTATTGATAAATATATGTTAGGCGATGAAAAAGCTTTAGATAATGTATATAAAGAAATGCGAAGACAAGGAATTGTTGGTAGTATTTTAGGTGTATTAGGCGCTGGAGGCAGTAGATCAGGTGGTAAAAAATTTAGTGAATTAACTAAAGAAGAAAAAGAATTAGTAACTAATGGTTTACAGCCTAGAGATTTATCTAGAAAGCAAGGTGAAAAAGAAAAACAGATTGTAAATAATTCTTTAAAATTAAAATCACTAAAGGATGATCCAATTTTATACAAAGCCAAAGAAGAAGAAATTTTAAATGATTATGAAAGTCTAAAAGAGTCTAAACAACAAATAAATAATCAATTTTCTGAATTATCTGAACCTCAGATGCAAAGAATGCAAGAAATTTCTAAGGAGCTGGGGGAATTAGATCTTTATACTTCTGACATATCTAATACAAAAAATCAAGTTGAGACTGCTAAAAATAAAATTAAAAAATTAGAACAAGAGCAACAAGACATATTTTTAAACCCAGATGGGTTAGATATACAAAGAGCTCAACCAGTTTTAGAAGAAAATATAAAACTATCTAATGATACTCAAAATCTTTATGGGGTTCAAGCGGGTAAGGATTCTGAAAAAGCTGAATTAAATAATACTCAAATTGATAGAATTATTGATAAGCAATTAGGACTCATCAATAAAACCGCTATTGAAGCAGTAGGTTCTTTTGGAAAAGAAGGTGATATTGCTGAAATGGTGAGTCAATTAAAATATGGGAAAGGTGGAATGGTTGATATGATTAAAACATATAATCCTTCTACGGGGGTTCCATTATCAGCTTATTTAGCAAATCCAAGAACGGGGTTACCACAAAGAGCAAAAAGGTTAGTTAAAAATGTTACTCAACAAGATGTATCATTGGATGAACAGTTAGGTATACCTGAAAGCTTAGTTCAAGAAGCGTTTGATACTAACTTTGATGTAAACGTAGGTTCTAAACTTTTAGCTGATAGAATAGGTTTAAAATCAGAAACAATAAATCAAGCTAAAGATATTGTAGAAAAAGGGTTAGTTAGCGCTGAATCTAAATTGATGGATAAAAATTTAACACCTAAAAAAAGAATATCAGAAGCTAATAAAGCTTTTACTAAACCTTTTAAAGATAGAATTGCTAAAGATATTAAAAAAGTAATTGGCAAAGGGAAAGATTTTGATAATTTTGTTGATAAAAATTGGAAACCTATTGCTCAAGCTTTTATAGCTCAAAACCAAGTTTCTAAAGGAACTGGGGTAAGCAAAGAGTGGGCTAAATTCCCGCCATCAAAAGATCAAGTTGTAGATTATTTTACTGGAAAAGATTTAAAGGTCGGAGATATAAGCCCTAGAACCGGTCAACCATTAACGGAGGCTCAAATAGGGAGAGCTATATCTACTAGAAAGACAAGAGCTTTAACAGAAGCTTTAGCTAGTCACATTGGCATTGAAGCAAGAAATGAATTTTTTAAAGATAATCCGAAAATAAGAAAACAGTTTCAAGAGGATACTAAAATTCAATGGAAAGCTGATGCTAATGCCGTAAATGAAAAAGTCGAGCAGGAGTATTACAACCAACAAAACATTGTAAAAAGTATTACAGACCCTAAGCCTGATTATATAGAAAAATTTAAAGAGTTGGGAAAACAAGGATTATCTGCTCTTAGAGGAGGGAAAAAACTTTGGACTACTAAAAAAGCTACCCAATCCGATCTTAACAACAATCCCCAATGGGCTGAAGCTGGTATTGAAATAGGCCATAATGTTTATAATGAATCTGATATAGAAACTCTTAAAAAACAATTAGGGAGTACAATTTCAAAAATACCTAAAAATTTAAGCGATATATTAGGTATTAATAACGTTTATGCGTTAGTTGGTAAAAAAAATAGAGCTTTTGATCCAGCTAAAGTAACAAAGCCTAGTGTTTTAGATATAACCAAAGAAGATGTAATTGCAGAATATCAAAGTAAATATGATAGTGATTTATTTACAGAAGAATCTGCAGAGTCAATTAGAAAAAGTTTAGGGGGATCTCCTAAATGGTTAGTAAGCACTGATGGGTCAGTAAAAAGAATAAAACCTGGTGATCCGGGAGTGGGGTATGAATTTTTTAAAGACAAAGAATCTTTAGCTAAAGATGTACAAGAATTATTTGATAAAAAACAAATAAGTAAAGAAAGCTATAATGAATACAAAAAAATTAATCTTGACAACGTCCAATTACAAAATACCCAATTTAAGAAAAAAGGCACTTTATTAGGAGACGCTATAGATATAGCTAAATCTGATAAGTATAAAACAAAAGAAGAAAGACAAGACGCTTTTAATGAATTATGGCCTCCTGCTAAAATAAAGGCTGTTGGTGATGCAAATCATCAATTAATGAAATTTTATGTAAGTCTTTTAAAAAATGAATATAAAAACGGCAATCTTTCTGCAGATGCTTTAACAACTTTATTACAATGGCAAAGCAGTATTGTAGAAGGTTTTAGAAGTTTAACTGGCTTTAATGCTGTTTATTTTACAGATGGACCAAGTAAAATAAATAAAGGAGAACATTTAAAACCAAATGCTTTAAGCATGGCTCAGCTAAAAAATAATATTACAGGAGCTCCTAATGCTAAAACTTTGGATGCAATTGTTAAAGGACATATGCAGGCTTTTGGGCCAAGTAAGTTATTTGATCAGGTTGATAAATTAGGAAAAACTACTGCTATGCCAGGCCTTGAAAGAATAGTTTTTGGTATAGGCCCAAATGAAGCAAATAATTTTTATGATCCTACTACTAAAAAGACATTCCTTCAAATGCGATTGGAAGAAATGGCTAAACAAAAAGGAGTGGGAATTAATGAAGCTTATGCTCAATTATGGAATGAATACCAAATAGATGGATCTCTTGCTAGAACTATAGAAAGCACTATAGACGTTTCTAAAATGAAAATGTATAAAAAAGCACTTGATGAAAAAGCGCCTCAATTAAATCAAGAGGAAACGGTTAAAGGATTTATAGATATTCTTCAAGGGAATTGGAATAAAGATGGTAAAACTAGATTAGAAGCATTTACTGATCCTGAGGCAATGGCGGATATTCTTATGAATGAATTTAATCAAAATGAAATTCAAGCAAAGGAAGGCGTAAAACATTTTGGTTTTAAAATTGGTAATAAAATATATATTAATTTAGCTGCTGGGAAAGGTATAGAAACAGCTATACATGAGTCTGGCCATTTATGGAATAGTATTGTTCACCAAGGAGCCCCTAAGATTTGGAATGGAATAATGTCTAGAGTTAAAGAGGCCGGAATGTGGGATCCATATATTAAACAAATTGAAAAAAGCCCTAGTGCTTATGGTGATATATTACAATCTTATAATGACGGGTCTAATACATTTGATTTAGAAAATGAAGTATTTGCAAGAATTTTAGAAGAATATGGCGGAAAAAAAATTACTGGCCCTAAAACTAATCTTCAAAAAATAAAAGATATTGTTGGTAAATATTTTAACGAGTTAAAAACAATGCTTGGTTTTGATCCTACTACTAAAAACTTTGGAGATTTAACTGTTAAAGAAATGATTGATTTAGCAGTATCTGAAGTAGTAACTGGAAATCCATTAGCTAATTTTTCCCAATTAAAAGATTCTCAAAATGAACCTTGGTTTGTTAAAACTCATCAAGAAGTTAGCCCTACATTTAAAGCAGAATCTAATTCCGAATTTCAAGCTTTAAAACAATTACAGCAAGAATATAGAGATAATAATTATGATTTAACTAAAGCTATAGAAAATTCTTATCAGCAGGTAAAAGATATTATGCCTTTTGAAGATTGGGCTCAATTTGTTCAAAATACTATATCTGAAACTGATATTAAAACTGGGGAAACAATATCTGGTAAAGCTTTATTAGTAGCTAAAAAAGATGCTATAGAAAACGAAAAGACTAGAGTACAACAACTTAAAGTTTTAAGAGAAGCTGGTTTATTTAGTGAAGGTGATCAATTTTTACCAACAGAATTGCTAAATGAAAAATTAAGAAAGGCTGATGATAACATTATAAAAACTAATAAAGAGAATTTCCAAAAAGAAGGTTTAAATAAAAATTTTAGAAAAATTTTAAATAGCAAAACGGCTAGAAGTAGTAAGCCTTCAAGTTGGTTTATTCCGCCAAATGCAGAAGATATACAAGGTTTATTATATTCTTTTCTTCCTAAAGGAGCTGAGGGTAATAAAGCTAAAGAGTTTTTTAACTCTACTATTTTAAAACCTTATTCTGAAGGGGTAGCTGCATCTAATGCTGAAATTATTCAAAGAACTAAATTATATTCTAAAGTATCTAAAGGAATAGATGTTAATAAAAAAATAAAAGGTACTCCATATAATGTTGGAGATGCTATTAGGGTATATAATTGGGTAAAAAACGGGGAACAAGTCGATATAAAAAAGCAAGAGTACATTGATACTTTAATAGATGCTATTGATGGAGATGTAGATCTTAAAAGCTTTGCTAATATAATTAATAAGGATTTTCCTATAGATTATAATGCAGAATGGAGGCATGATAGTTTTAATAAAGCTATTTATGAAACTATTAATAAAAATACTAGGAAACGTCATTTAGAAGTATTCGCTAACAATGTGGATTCTATTTTTGATAAAGATAATATGCGTGAAATAGAAAACGTCTATGGCCAAAAATTCGCTAGAGCTTTAGAAAATAGTTTGAAAAGAATGAAAACTGGTAAAAATAGAGTAAGCACGGATGCTCAATCTAATAAATTTCTCACATGGGTAAATAGAGCTGTTGCTACAACTATGTTTGTTAATACTAGGTCTGCTACTTTACAGTTATTGTCTTCTTTGAATTTTATAGGTAAACCAAATAATAACATTTTTCAAGCTACTTCTGCTTTAGGCCCAGGCTGGAGGAAAGATTTTAAAAAATTATGGAATAGTGATTATTTAAAAAATCGTAGAGATGGAGCTAAATTTGATGTATTAGCTGATGAAATGGCCGAAGGCGATGTTAAAGGATTAAACAAATTATTAAAAGCAGGGTTTTTACCTACAAGATATGCAGATAGTTTTGCTATAGCTATGGGAGGTGCTTCTTTTTATAGAAACACTAAAAAAGCATTAATGAAAGAAGGCTTATCAGAAACAGAAGCAGAAAATAAAGCTATGCAGGAATGGATAAATGCAGCAGAAGAATCACAACAATCTGCAGATCCTTCTAAAATATCTGAAATACAATCGAGTAATTTAGGGAAAGTAATTTTTGCTTTTGCAAATACACCGTTTCAATATGTTAGAAAACAAAAAAGGCATTTACAAGACATTGTTTCTGGTAGATCAGCTGCTAAAGGGGGAATGAATCAAGTAAGAAAAGATTTGCAAAGTGTTCTATATTATTCAGCGGGTCAAGCTTTATTATTTAATGGCTTACAATCTGCTTTATTTGTCGCAGCTTTTGAAGATGAAGATGAAGAAAAAGAGCCGGTTACTATGAGGAAAGGCACAGATGTTGAGCACCCCAAATATGGTACTGGAAAAATTCTTAACTTAGAGGGAAGAGGTAAAAATAGATTTGCTACTGTTAAATTTGGAGACGAAACAAAAAAAATTAGAATGTCTTTAACTAAAATGAAAGGCATACATCCAGACAAAGTAAATAAATTGTCTCAAAGAGAAATTCAAGCTATTGAACGTTCTTTGACTTCATATGCTAAAAGTTTAGGAAATCCGGGGGCAGTTACCGCTGCTTTATATAGTGTAATGGCAGAGGCCAGCGAGCAAATAGAGAAAAAAGGAAGAGTAGATAACGCTTATAAAATAGCACTAGAAGCTACAGCTATATCCCCTCCTCTAAACGCCAAGCTAAGAGATTTAGTTGCTATCGGTAATATTGCAAAATATAACTATAAGACTATAGAAGAGGATCCATTTAAACCCTCTTTAAAAAATCCTGTATTAGAAATAACTGGTAATGCAGCTTCTTTTGGTGGGGTTCCTTTAGATAGAGTAATTAGAAAAGCACAAAATCTTTCTGCTATTGCTAATGAAGAAGCAGAAAATTGGCAAAAATTATTCTTATTGTTAGGGTGGAGTGACTGGGAATTAGGTGTTCCTGATTTAGAAGCCCGAGCTAGAAAAGAAGAAAAAGCAAAGAAAAAGAAAAAATCAACTAAAGTAAATTATGGTTGGGGAAGTTCTAGTAGGAAAAGAAAAGGATCAACGCCTAGCTATAAAAAAGAAGGTGGGGTTAAAATTCTAGGTAAAGCCCATAAAGACGGTACTATTGAAATAGCTCCAGGATTATCCCCTGAAAAAAGAAAACAAGTAGAAGCCCATGAAAATAAGCATAAGCAAGATATGCAAAAAGTAATGCCTGATGGTACTCGAAAATTAGATTATTCTAAAGATTGGGTAAAATGGGGTAATAATCATTATAAAAGAACCCCTGATAAAAAAGTAGTTTATAACGGTAAAAAATATATAGAAGGGCACCCAACTCTACCTTGGGAAAAAGCCGCCAATAAGGTAGAAAGACAAGTCAGTTAATAATTAATATCAATAAAAATGAAAGATTTTTTAAAAAGCACCACTAATGGTTTAAATGATCCCATTAAAAAAGTTTCTCTTAAAGATTCTATGGGGAAAAAAGGCTGGAACAATGGGAAGGCCTCTAGTTTGTTAACAAAAAAACAGTATAAACAAAAAGATGGTAGTTGGGGAGACGAACCCGTACACTCGTCGCAACTCTCTAGATCTGAATTAGAAAAAAAGGGGTTAATACCAGATTCCTCTACTAAATCTACTAAACCTAATAAACCTAATTCAAAAACCGAAGGCGGCTTAAATGAAAGAGGTATATGGGTTAAAAAAGGTGGTACAGCTACAGGTAACATAAAAGATCTTGCTCATGGCAGTAAAGAACGCCATGCTGAATACGAAGCCCGTGGGTGGAAGCATGATGATACTACTTCTGGTTATAAGCCTAACAAATCTAAAAAAGATTATAAAAGTACTTTTGAAAAAATGGCCTCAGGTGAAAACAAAGGTGGCTTAATGAGAGATGTTGCTCGAAGAAAAGCTAAAGAAAAAATTCAAGAAATAGACAATAAATTAGCTTCAGAAAAAAGCGAAGAAAATAAAGTTGTAGGTGGCACTAGAAGTCAACAAAGAAAAGACAACCGTACAAATAGAAGAGCAGAAAGAAGAGCTGCTAGAAGAGCTAAAAACACCCCTGGAGGCGTTAGTGAGGAACAAAATCAAGCTAATATTCAAGCTGAAAAAGACAAAATAAATAAAAGAAGAGAAAATAGAAATGATTTTTTAAGAAATTTTGGATCTCAAATTACTAGAGGAGTACAAGCTGGCCAAAGAGAAGCATTTGATGCTAATAAAAGTGGTCAAGACTTTTATAATGCTAAAAAAAATGAAGAAAAATCTAAAAAAGAAAATGATGCTACTACTGCGGATAAAATAAAAGAGGAAACTTCTTATAATTTAAATTTAGATTCAGTTAAAGGTACTCTAGGGCTAGATACTGACTTTAATAATCAAAATATGCAAAGTCAATTGTTTGGGCAAGTTGGTAATAATCCTTTTACCCAAAGTAGCAACAATGAAGACAGAAACTCAATTACTGGCAATATGAAAGATCAATATTTGGGTAAATTTTAATTTTTAACCATAAACATATATAAATAACAATGAGTGAACTTAGTGAAGACACTAAATTTCAGATAAGTATTAAAACTCTAGCGGCTATTGGGGCGGGGATATTTGCATTAGTAGGCATGTATTTCGCGCTTCAGGCCGATATAGAAGAGGCTAAGCTTTTGCCCGAACCTCCAGTATCGAGGACAGAATATGACTTAAAAGATGAGTTAATTCGGGAATCTATAATGAATACCGAAGAAAAAGTTCAAGAAAATTCACAAAAACTTGACAAAATAGATGAAAAATTATATGAAATAATCAAAAAATAATGTAATGAAATATATAGTAACTTTAATTTTGTTT
>Ga0209404_10002891_pt1 | contig 10338 bp, 4 predicted proteins | sample TroAtlMetagenome_2_FD_187447 | JGI IMG/M metagenome (GOLD analysis project Ga0209404, IMG submission 187447) | Marine eukaryotic phytoplankton communities from Atlantic Ocean - Tropical Atlantic ANT8 Metagenome (SPAdes) (version 2) | ecosystem: Environmental > Aquatic > Marine > Oceanic | place... | reverse complement strand
AGAAGCCGGGATGTTAGTAATAAAAACGGCCTCCCTAAGCGCACTCCACTGGTTACCTTGCAAGGTGCGTGCCTTGATGGTTTGAGTGTTATTGATTGCTACTGAGGAATTTGCTGTATTGGGCTTGGTGATGCTTATCTCCATGTCCATTCCCATGTCCCCGCTTGCTGTACTGCCGTTGTGTACTTCAATAGCAATGGTATTAATGCCTTCTGTAAAAACGGTGGGAGGAATCGGGAACGTCTCAAATGAGCCCTCAGCGCCACTGCTATCACTAAGGGCTCGGGTGCCGAAGGTGATTTCTCCGGTTGGCATGTTGTCCCGGGCAACTTCATTGCCATTGATATAAAGAACGGCGCCCCCATCGGACATGATTCGGGTCGAGGCTTCAATGATACTGTCGGTCACGGTGATGTTGACTTGTTTGCGGAAATAAACAGTAAGGTGTCTGCCTGGGTTGATTGGTTCCCCGCCGAAAGGATGACCATTGATAATACCGAAACCAAGCGGTGCTTTTCCGGTGACCCATTCGGAATCATCAAAGAGGGGGGCTGTCCATGCTGTGCCGAGATCTGTACCGTCGTCCAGATAACGCCACCCGGGGGAGGTAACCTCCAGGACAGTAGAATCAATAATGGCACCCGGAACCACCTGCGCAGCAGGATTGACAGAGCCCCCTGTTAGTCTGGGATCACTGCCGTCGGCTGTATAGTAAACATTGCCCGTATTAGACACCATGGTCAGGTTGAAGCCCTCAGGAACCCTTCCTCCATGTTTGTTGAATACGGGAGGATCAATATCAGGATAAAGACCGCGGGAACGCAGTTGACCTATTGTTACTGGATTGCGGAAAGGAAACCATAGTTCATATTCGCGATTCAGTGCATTCTGCCACTGGACCAGTGTGCGGGGAGGTTCACCACGGAAGTCTCCCCAGCGCGCGCTTTCCGCCTTCAGTGCCTTACGCATGCCATCGGCCCTACTTGCCCACTGATCGGCGCCGTTTTCAGGCGTGAGTGCCCCGCCATTGAACAGGTGTCTGTAAGCACGGTCAGCAAACCTGATAGCATATTCTGGATTGGAGCGCAGGGCTTGGTTGATTGATGTCGGTCCACGCGCAGTATTCTTATTGGTGACATCGATATTAATATTAATACTGCTTAGTGCGTTGAATCCGGCCCGTTCGGCATCATGGCAGAAAAACATATATTTACCCGGTGGGTTAATCTGGCGCATGGCGCGGACATTGTTCTGATCCCAGTCATTATTACCTCCATGAAAATTGAGTAGCAGGTAATCAATGAAGGCGTCAAGGTCGAGGTATTGCTCCACTCTCTGGAGGTCGCCGGCAAGGGCAGCATCAAGGATGCTTTGCCAACTGTCGAGCATGCGGGCATTCACCTCGGCATCAGTGCCGTTAATCACCTCAATATTATTTCCTCCCACGATACGGAAACCCTCCCAGTCATCGTTGCTTCCGCCAAATCGTTCAGCGGACCATTCCTCTTCGATGCGTTCAAAAAGGTGATGCATTCCCCAGTAAAGGCCATTGAAGTAAACGTGCACTTCCCGCTGTAATGCTTCCGGGTAGCCCATGGCAAAGTGGGCATCCCGGAACCACTGGTCTCGAATATACATGGCATTGTTGTAAACAGATGCTGATGGATGAATCCAAGAGTTGCCATTGCCGCCACGCAGTATAATCGCATTGAAGCGATCAGTGGGTGCATCGCCGCCAAAAAGTGGATATTCCAAGCGTCCGGCACCGTAGTCGTTGCGGAAGATCAGACGGAAATTGTGTTTGGGTCTGGTGGTGGCACGGGAGGCGTTACCGTTCATGCGCATTCCTGCATCCAGTTGAATAGGGTTGGTGCCTTGAAAGTTGAGCATTTCCACGGAGACGCGTCGCTCAGAATTCTCCCCATCGTCCCGAGGGTTGACCTGTATTCCGGTTTGCTGGTCAAAGAGATTGGCAATGTCGGTGACAATGGAGATGGTTGGAATATCGAGAAGGGACTCCTTGAGTTCATCACGACTGTAGATTGGTCCCACAACGTTGCTGTCCATGTCGTAGTCTCCACCAATTGCTGCCCCATTACGTTGTCTCCATGGTAGTGGATACCCAGGCGGATTGATGGGTTGATCCAGAACGTCATCAAGGAAGAGATAGGTTTGCGTGTCGACATTGGATGGGCGGAATCCGTTTTTGAATGCTGCAGCTCGCAGTGCTGTTGTTGTGTTAATACGAACAATTGCCAAAGGGGAGGTGTTGGCATCATCTGCAGGAACCTGAGTCCCATTTGATTCCGTGGGAGTGCTGCCATCCACCGTATAGATGATCATGGACCCCGGGGTGGAACATGCGATGGTAACATCAAACGGGTTATTAAAGAATCCACGGTCATTATCAAATTCTGTGTCATCGACAAGCCCATTGAATTCGATCGTGGCGTTCTGTGCGCCAGGAGTTGGATCAAGCATGTAGCCAAGTTGCGTGGTTTGTGGCTCTTTCTGTATTTCAACACTTAACTCCGGCACCAGAAGGACATCTGAGCTGCTTACTGTTCTGTTCAGCATTTGAAAGGAGAGAATGTTTTGCCCTGCTAGGAGTTTTCCTTCAAAAGCAATATCAAATGCCTTCATTGGATCTCCATTGCGCACTTCATTATTAAGATTGTCACTTGCTGTTGAGTTGAATGCGGGAGAAGCAGGGGCACTTTGGCTCAGGATTTGCTGGCCATTGAGGTAGGCGATAACCCCGTCTTCAAAATGAAGCTTGAGTTGCATAGATGCGACGCTATTTGGGGTTTCGAGTGTGAATGGAATCCTGATGAACGCTCCAGGAGTGATTCCACGCATTGCTGTGAAAGTGTTGCCTCCTTCTCCGATAAATCCGGGGAATCCATATCCAAATCCGATTCCTGTTTGTGCTGTATTCCATTCTGAATCATCAAAATCATTGAGTTGCCAGGACTGACCGATATCGGAAATCGCTGCGATCCATTTGGCACTTGTCGGCCATGGCACGAGGACTTGGGGTTCGGTGACCGGGTTGTCCCTGCTGCCTGTGCCGAAGGAAAGGCCATATACTTGCTCTGGGTATTCCGGTGAGAAAACTGAGAGTGGAGAAGTGCCGTTATTGCCGTTTAGTGCAAGGTATTCTCCACCGGCAGAAAGCGAAAAGTTAGCGTGAAGTTCATTTGCCGGGTCCGTCCTATCTTTTCCTGAGGCAAATACGAGAAGGTATCCTCCCGGTGGTAAAGAAATGTCAGGGAATGCCCATTTGGTCGGGTTGTCTTCTTCATCGGTTAGGAAGTGACCGGAGAGTGATGTCGCGTCGTTACTCGGATTGTAAATCTCGATCCAGTCTGAGTCGTCACCGTCCTGATCCAAGAGTGAGCCATCATTGTCAGCGACAAACTCATTGATTTGCAGTTGAGCCGAGGAGACTAGGGGAAATAACATCACTGCGCTGAGCAGGATGGAAAAAATTTTCATGGGGTAAAATGTTTTTGGGGTAAGGAGATTTGCTGGGGTTGTTCATTATACCCCAAATAGCCTTGGCGCTCCAGTCTCACCTAACGTTTTGCATCCAACCAGGGCATTTTTGGCACACTGTCGGGATTTTTCTTGGCCCACTGCGGCTTGCTAAACCAGCGAATTGAGGAATATCTGGGATAAGTCTCAAATATATCTCCGCTACCTGTTACTCTTGGGTCTGAAGTGGTTTTCAGGTAAGCAGTGAGTTTTTCGGAGAGGTCGTCCCGGATCTTCTTGAAACCCGGGTCTTCAGCCAGGTTCACCAGGCAACCGGGATCTTTCCGGATATCGAACAGTTGTTCCTTTGGGCGCTTGGCAACGGCAAGTTCGAAAAAACCCTTTATTTTTGGGTCATTGCGGCCCTGAATCAGAAAGCTTAGACTCGGGCAGGCGTCAATGTCATGGTAGCCACCATGCTCGGGCCCCAGCTTGGAACCAGGCTTGCCTGAAAGCTTCTGGCTAGGGCCGGCTGGCCAGCGTTCGGGTTTGAAATTTCTCACGTAGAGAAAGTCTTTGGTGCGGATGCAGCGTTGCGGGTAGCCCAGAGTATTAAAACGCGAGGAGGAATGTCGTTCACGTCCCGAAAAAACCGCCATGCGCGGCTCTTGTTCGACCTTGCCAAGCAAAAGGGGGAGGAAGCTTTTTCCGCTTAGCGGAAGTTCTTTTGGAGCTTGAATACCTGTGGCCTCGTGAATGGTTGCAGTAAGGTCTGTAAAGCCCACAAGAGAGTGGCATGTTTGTTCTCCTTTCACTTTTGCTTTCCATGCTATTGCCAGTGGCATGTGGATGCCGTATTCCGTGCAGTTGGCTTTGGCATAGGGGAATGGCATCCCGTTATCACTGGTGATGATAATAAGAGTATTTTCGAGCTCTCCTGTTGCTTCTAGTAGTGCAAGCATTTTCCCGCAATCGCGATCAAAGCGTTCAATTTCCAGTGCGTAGTCAAGCAGGTCTTCCCGGATCTGCGGGGTGTCAGGTAGAAACGGTGGGACGTTAGCTTGTGCGAGGGTTTTGCCAGCCTTGAGACCACTTCCCTTCGAATATCCACGGTGCGGGTCGGATGATCCAAACCAGAACGCGAAAGGTTTTTTGCCGGGGCGTGCTTCCAAGAAGCGTTCAAAGCCCATTGCATAGTTGCCGCGTTTTACTCCGTAGCTTTTACCCGCAGGATTGTAATCACGCCCACCGGTTCGGTAGTTTCCTGGTCCCCAGCCTTTGCCTGTAGAGCCGGTGTGGTAACCGTTTTTTTGAAGTAGCTCCATAAAGGTTTGGTATTTGGCGTCAAATGATGATGCATGAGTGCCGGCGTGCTCGATCATCCAAATGTGTCTTCCGGTGAGGAAGGCTGCACGGGAAGGGCTGCAACCCGGTGCTGGGCAAAAAGCGTTATGGAAGAGCATTCCATCTTTGGCAATACGGTCGAAATTTGGGGTTGAAACCATCTTTGAGCCATAAGCCGAGGAATGCGGGAAAGACTGGTCATCACTGATCATGATGAGGATATTAGGTGCCTTGGCCTCGACTGAGGCATTGGCGAAAAGCATGAATAGGACAAGGCGCATTGAATGATGCATAGAGGATCTCTAGCGGAATCCTGCTACAAAGGAAAGCAACTTGACCGGGTAACAGGAGGAATTGTCCGTTGATGTGGGTATTTGTTTGAGTGTCTTGTTTGTCTGTGTTTTCCTAAGGATGGTGAACGCGACATACAGACCCCTGTTAATTTTCCTGTTTTCCGGTTGCATCTGCGTTGCTGATGAAGTGGATTTCAACCGGGATATTCGTCCGCTTCTCTCACAGAATTGTTTTGCCTGTCATGGTCCTGACCAGCATGAGCGGAAGGGGAAGTTGCGCTTGGATACCATGAAAGGTTCCCGCAAGGTGATCGAGGAGGGTGACCTGTCATCTAGCGAACTGATTGCCAGGATCATTTCGGAGGACCCCGAAGAGCGGATGCCGCCGCCTGAGGGGGGGAAAAAACTTAAGGTGGAGCAAGTTGAATTGTTGCGCAGGTGGGTGTTGTCAGGCGCGGAATATAAGGATCCCTGGGCCTATGTCGCGCCAACATCTACTCCACTCCCCATCGTAAAGGACAGGGAATGGGGCAACAACTGGATTGATAACTTTATTCTTTCTGCACTTGAGGGGAAGGGCTTGAAACCGGCACCTGATGCTGATCCCGTGACGTTGATTAGGCGGTTGCATTTTGACCTGACCGGGTTGCCTCCCGGGCCCGAGGCGGTTGAGGGCTACAGGCACCATGCGGACAAGGAGGCAGGTTATGAACAAATGGTCAATCAACTGCTCGAGTCACAGTATTTTGGCGAGAGGATGGCCGTGTATTGGCTCGATCTGGTGCGCTTTGCCGACACAGTGGGATACCACGGTGATCAGGACCATAGTATTACTCCCTACCGTGATTATGTGATTGATGCGTTCAACCTGAATTTGCCCTTTGATCGCTTTACCCGTGAGCAGCTGGCCGGAGACCTACTTGAAAATCCGACAATTGATCAACGGGTTGCCACTGGTTACAACAGGCTGTTACAAACTTCCCATGAGGGGGGGGTTCAAGCGAAGGAATACCTGGCAATTTACGCTGCAGATCGGATTAGGAATCTTTCCGCAGTCTGGATGGGGGCAACCCTAGGGTGTGCGCAGTGCCATGACCACAAGTATGATCCCTACACAGCGAGGGATTTCTACGCGATGGCGGCATTTTTTGCCGATATTGACGAGGCGCAGCATTTTAGGGTCGGGTCCAATTCTTTGCCGACTAGGCGTCCGCCTGAAATCAAGGTGCTATCGCGCGGCGACCGTGAATTATTGGCAGACCTAGAAGCGACAAATCCCCGCAGCGAAGATATTGAGAAGCAGATTGCCGATGTGAAGTCACGCGAACGGCTCACGATGGTTACCCGAAGTATTAAGCCTAGGGTTACCCGTGTTTTGCCACGGGGTAACTGGCTTGATGAGAGCGGTGAAATAGTGAGCCCTGCAATACCTTCATTCATGGGGAAGTTAGCGGATGTCCAAGGGCGGGCAACCCGTCTTCACTTGGCCAACTGGCTGACGGATGTCGAGAATGGTAGTGGTGGGCTTACTGCGAGGGTTTTCGTGAACCGGCTCTGGTATCTTTTTTTCGGGGAAGGGATTTCAAGAAGCCTTGATGACTTTGGCGGTCAGGGAGTTCCCCCTGATCACCCAGCTCTTCTTGACAGGCTTGCTTTGGAGTTCTACGGGGCGCAATGGGATATCAAGCACATGGTTAAGTTATTGGTCATGAGTCGTGCTTACCGTCAGAGTTCTATTGCTTCCGGGGATTCAATCAAGCATGACCCTCTCAACAGGTTATTTAGCCGTCAGTCGCGATACCGGTTACCGGCCGAAATGATCCGTGATAATGCCTTGGCTGTCGGTGGGCTTTTGGTTTTAGATTATGGCGGGGCAAGCAGCAAACCCTATCAGCCGCCGGGGTATTACAGACATTTGAATTTTCCGCAGCGGAAATATAAGCAGCACACTGATTCACGTCAGTATAGAAGGGGGTTGTATGTGCACTGGCAGCGTCAATTCTTACATCCCATGCTCAAGGCCATGGATGCACCCAGTCGTGAAGAGTGTACGGCGCGACGTCCACGCTCAAACACCCCAACAGCAGCGATGGTGTTGCTTAATGATCCCAGTTTTGTGGATGCGGCCAGATCTTTTGCAAGTCGTATTATCAGTGATGGGGGTAATACCATTAAGAGCAGGATTCGTTATGCCTACAGCATTGCCCTTTCAAGGGTGCCAGCGGACGAGGAGCAGCGTATCCTGGAAAAACTTTTGCATTCTGCTCGTGCGGAAGTTTCAGGAGATGGGGCTGATCTTGCGGCATGGCATGCGGTGGCCAGGGCCTTGTTAAACTGTAGTGAAGTGAACACCAGGAACTGAAAGAATTACTCGATTTCAAGATGAAGAATTCACACACAGAGTGCCCGTATCCCCTAAATCGTCGCGCCTTTCTCGGTCAATCAGGCATTGGTTTCGGCACTGCGGCATTGGGATCATTGCTCGGTGATTGTTTTGGGGGCGCGACAGATGCCAAGGTGAATTACTCGGGATTATCTGGTTATCCCAATTTGCCAGTGCGTGCAAAGCGCGTGATTTTTCTGTGCATGGCGGGAGGTCCCTCCCACTTGGAAACCTTTGATTTTAAGCCCAAGCTCAATGAGCTCAATGGTAAGCCGATGCCGGACTCCTTCACGAAGGGGCAACCTATTGCCCAGCTACAGGGGAAAAATCTCAAAGTGCAGGGGCATCTCACGGGTTTTAAACGACACGGAAAATCCGGGCAGCTTATCAGTGATTTTCTTCCATGGACGGCAAAAATGGCGGATGATATTTGCATTGTCCGTTCCATGTTGACCGAGCAGATTAATCATGATCCGGCTCATACATTCATGAACACCGGTACGGCGATCAGTGGGAGGCCATCAATGGGAGCATGGATTAATTACGGGCTTGGCAGTGAAACGGAAAACTTGCCGGGCTTTGTGGTCATGACGAGTGTCGGGGGTCGTAACCCGCAGCCGATTGCCTCACGTCAATGGTCGGCAGGTTTTTTGCCGAGCCGTTTCCAGGGAGTTGAATTCAATTCGACAGGCGACCCTGTTCATTACGTCAGTAACCCAGATGGAGTTACCCGGAGCGGGCAGAGGGGTGTTGTTGATGCTGTTCAGGCCCTCGATCGTTACCGGAACCAGCAGGTGAACAATTCCGAGATTGAGACGAGAATTGCTGCTTATGAGATGGCTTTTCGGATGCAGGCATCAGTACCTGAACTGGTTGATGTTTCAGGGGAGCCACAACATATCTTGGATATGTATGGAGCCAAGCCCGGGGACGGATCCTACGCTTCAAACTGTCTGCTTGCCCGACGTCTTGCCGAGCGCGGCGTTCGCTTTATCCAGCTTTATCATCGCGGCTGGGATCATCACGGGGACCTTAAGCGCTATATGGATATTTGTTGCGGGCTTACCGATAAGCCCACTTGGGCATTACTCACTGACTTGAAACAGCGAGGGTTGCTTGAGGATACCCTCGTTATTTGGGGAGGGGAGTTTGGACGGACACCAATGTATCAGGGGAAAGGTGGACCCGGGCGAGACCATCACATGAAGGGGTTCTCGATGTGGATGGCAGGGGGGGGCATCAAGGGTGGGGTTACCCATGGAGCGACCGATGAGCTCGGCTACCACTCCGTTCAAGACGTTGTTCATGTTCGTGACTTGCATGCCACGATGCTGCACCTGATGGGTATTGACCATAACCGTTTCACATTCCAGTTCCAGGGACTCGATGCGCGGTTGACAGGTGTTGAGGATGCCCAGGTTGTGAAACAGATTATTTCGTGAGTCATGTTTGGGAAATGTCCCGAACATTGTCTGATCATAAAAAGCGCCGGTTTGCGGATACTGCTGGATTGCAGTATAGCCTTGGATTCATGAGTAGTATTGCTTGCCTTGACCTAGAGGGGGTTCTTGTCCCAGAAATATGGATCAATGTCGCTAGGCGAACGGGCATTGATGAGTTGATGGCGACGACCAGAGATATTGCTGATTATTCGCAGCTTATGCGGCAACGTCTGGATATCTGTGAAAAAAACGGCCTCGGTATCAGGGAAATAACTGATGTGATTGCGGAGTTGCAACCACTGGAAGGAGCCGAGGATTTTCTTTCCTGGTTGAGGGAGAGTAGTCAGGTGATTATCCTTTCCGATACTTTTTATGAGTTTTCCCAGCCGTTAATGCGCCAGCTGGGATTTCCAACGTTATTTTGTCACCGGCTGGAAATTGCCGAGGATGGCAAGATTACCAGTTTTCAATTACGTATGCCTGACCAGAAGCGCGAGGCGGTCAAGGCTCTGAAAAATCTCAATTTTAGGGTAATTGCAGCAGGGGATTCTTACAATGATATCTCCATGCTCAATGAGGCTGATGCCGGGATTCTATTTAGCCCTCCTGAAAATGTCATTGAGGAATTCCCCCAATTTCCTGTAACAGTGGATTATGCAGGGCTTCAGGCGGCCTTTGAGCAAGTGCTTTAGGCCGGCTAAGCTGAGGTTTGGTTGGAATTGGCTTTTTTCCTTGGTGCGAAATCAAGGGGAGGGGAAGAATTATCTTTCCCTTGGGTGGGGTTGAGGGTTTAAATACCCAAAAGGGACAACAAAATATACCTCAGGAACAAAAACCAATTCGCTAGATGCCTGATATCACAAGACGCAATTTTTTGAGAACAACAAGTGCCGGAGTGCTCACTGGAGTGCCCTTGATCAGTGGTACTAAGTCAGCTCCCCGTATTATTGGTGCCAATGACACCTTAAGGATCGCGGTGGCCGGTCTTAACGGTCGCGGCAAGAGTCACATTGGAGGATTTCTGGGACAGAAAAATGTGGAGATTGCATATGTTATTGATCCTGATGAGCAGGTTCTTTCGAGGACGGTGGAAAGTCTCAAGAAGCGAGGACAGAAAAATGTCAAGGGTGTGGCCGATGTACGCAAAGCTCTTGAAGACAAGAACGTGGATGCCTTGACCGTAGCCACTCCCAATCACTGGCATTCCCTGATGACGATCTGGGGTGCGCAGGCAGGCAAGCATGTCTATGTTGAGAAGCCCATGAGCCATGATGTGACCGAGGGCAGGATTGCTGTTGCGGCACAAGAGAAATACGGTGTGGTGGTGCAGCACGGCACGCAGCGGAGAAGCGACGCGGGCATTGCCGGATTGCACAAGGCAATCAAGGACGGCAAGTGG
>Ga0209404_10002890_pt1 | contig 10344 bp, 7 predicted proteins | sample TroAtlMetagenome_2_FD_187447 | JGI IMG/M metagenome (GOLD analysis project Ga0209404, IMG submission 187447) | Marine eukaryotic phytoplankton communities from Atlantic Ocean - Tropical Atlantic ANT8 Metagenome (SPAdes) (version 2) | ecosystem: Environmental > Aquatic > Marine > Oceanic | place... | reverse complement strand
TTTTGCCATCGGGGCGGCCTACAACTACGTGATCTCCCTTGTGAATCTCGATCGCTTCAAAGAAGCCAAGTTACTGCTGCGCACAACGGTTCCCATAGCGCGGCGCGTTTTCGGCGAGGGTAAGGAACTCACGCTCAGGATGAGGTCGGTTTACGCGCAGTCGCTTTACAGGGACGACCAAGCCACGCTCGACGACCTCCGCAAGGCCGTGACGACGCTCGAGGACGTGGATCGGATCGCGCGGCGCGTGCTCGGTGGCGCGCACCCGTTCACAGCTGACGTAGGGCTCGCTCTGCGAGAAGCGCGAGCCGTGCTCGGCGCCCGCGAAACGCCACCGCCGAGGAGTGCGTAAGTCTTATCTTCAGTACAGGATCGCCTCACTCCACGCGGATATATATATATATATATGGCCGGAATATATATGGCCGAGCTCTAATCGTCAGAAAACGGGTTTCGCGCGCACACAGACCGGCCGGCGCTGGAATTAAATCCCCTGGCGCAGAGCTCCGGGCGTCCAGAGCTCGCGGGCTCGGAGCCGACAGCGTTTCCGAGCGCTGGCCCCCAGAAGACCGCTCAGCCAAGCCGACCAAGGACCTGGGGCTGCCCCCCCCAACACACAACACAAGGCAGCCATGCGCCTCGTCTCCCAAATACTCATCATCACCACAGCCCTAGCCGAGGACGAGAGGCGGGACTGGCTCCGCATCCGCCGCACGAAGGGTGTGAGAAGAGCGAAGGGCGAGCGCATGCGCGGAGTGTCGATGACCAAGGGCCTCAACCCCCCCTCGAAGCACGGCTGGCCCGTCGACCACCCGACCATGCCGCGGCGCGACGACCACCCGGGCCGTCCGTTAAAATCGCGCGCGGCCCACATCCGACGGAAACGCGACGAGACGCGCGAAAAACATCGGGAGAAGACGAGGAGAGCGAAGGAGCATCGGGATGAAGGAGCCCTAAGATAACAGTACACATTACTTACGACGACGCTTCGCCCGTACGAGGGGCGTCGGCTCCCGCGCGCGCGTGCCGGTCCGCGGCCGCAATCGGAGGGAAGAGAGGTTGCGGTCCCGCCGTAACGTCGCCGCCGTCCTCGCTCTACGGTCACCTCCAAAGATCGACTGCGCGTGCAGCGGCACGCGCGCCGGCTCCCTCCTATCTCTATGAAAGTGCTGCGCCCGAGCTTCCGCGGCGTCCTCAGCTGAAGCTGGTACAAGCTCGACGGCCAGACCCAACCCGCGCGCCTTCGCCTCGTCGATGGACGCCTCCTTCCTTTTGGATCGGTGGCGCCGTCGCAACAACGCGTTGGCTCCGTAGTCGTCGTCCGCGCGGTCCGACCGGTCCCTGACCCGCTGTAAAGCCGCCGCTCTTTCTCTAGCTCGCTCCCGGTCGTCCTGCTTCCTTTCTAGAGATTGCATCGGGTCCCGCCTCCTAGAAAGCTCTTTCGCCTGGTCGCGGTGGTCCAGTTCCCCCAGAGCGCGATGCCCTTGCTCCTCATCGGAAGCATACTCCTCGACCTTCCGCCGCAGATCACCTTCGAACACATAATCGGAGTTCTTGGGATCCGTCCTCACGACGAACGCCCCGCCACACAACCCGGGGCAGCCCATTCCAAACTTCCATATCGTGGTAGAGTGGTACTTGCCGTCGGCCTTTTTCGAGGCGTTGAAGCGGACACCTTTGGCCACATGCCTGCCACATTTCGTGCACCACCCGTCAAAAGGTAATTCGAAGCGGATCAGACCCTTTTGCTCGTATTGGTTCCTACCTTTTGTATGGCCGGTGTGCTCGTTCAGCGATTCTTTGGAAGGGTCCCAGCCCGGGGGGTAGTAGAAGTTGTCGGCGCGGGCGGCCGAGAGGGTGGACATGGTGCCTTAGCTTGTCCACGGGTGACGCGCTCGGCTGTAAATGTATGTTGCTTGCCCTCAGGGTAGGAGTCGGGTGGTGTCTCTCTGACGCGTGCGTCACGCGGCGTCCCGTTACTGCGCGAGCCAGCGTATGCCAGCAGAGATCTCAGCACGTAGCGTGGCCACAGGGGCGCGTATGCGCTGCGCGTCGGCCGCGGCTGAGTCTGTATGGTACTATATGGTACTATACTATATGGTACTACTACGTTATTTCGGGATCTGTAGAAGACGCGTCGCCGCCTCGCAAGTATACGTGGACGCGCTACTCGCCCCGCGCCAGGCGGCGCTAGCCCACCCAGCTTTTGCTCTCACATCTCAGCGCCGCCTTGCCTCCGCGCCCTGGAGCGCACGCGAGCGCCCCGCGGATCGGGACGGCGCCGACGGTAGTCGAGTCGATCGACACGAAGCGATCGGCGACGCTTGTACCGCACCACAAGCAGCCCTCGGCCCGCGCTGTTAGGAGGGCTGCCCTGGGGAGCCCCAGCTAGAAGGAGAGCGGCGACGCGCCCACGCCAGCAAGATGGTCTCCGAGAGCAAGAAGCCCACGACCCACGATGCGCACGAGAAACTCGCAGACACAAAAATCCTACGGAGCGTCGTCCTGCAGATGCACGAGGCCTTCCCGAAGATCTGTATTGCCTGGAACGTCAAGGGGAGCATGAACAAGAACTGGAAGATGTTGTTTGAAAGGCTGGACACGGACGGTTCCGGGCGGTTAGACTACAACGAGTTTACCGGGGCCTTGGCCGATGTTCTTAAAATAGACGTACCTGAAGAACATCTAAAAGCGCTGTGGGCCTACGTCGACCACGACAAGTCCGAATTGGTCTCGATCGAGGAGTTCCAGCACGCCTGCTACCTGTTGCTGCTCGAGGACTGGCCTCAGTTGTCTGAGGAACGACTGGAACAAATATGTATCATTATCAATGATGCGGCGGTCCACGAATTCTCGAAAGAAGGTAGTGGAGTGACGTCGGGCAACTGGTTCCAGATCTTCAACAAGTTTGACACGGATGAAAGCGGGAGGCTAGGCTTCGAGGAGCTCGAGGGTGTCACGAGGATGAGGGATCCCGGCTTAAATCTGCGAGAGGAACAGCTCTCGACCCACGACCTGAAAGGACTCTGGAAAGCGATAGATAAAGACTGTAGTGGAGATGTGACAGTTGACGAGTACATGCATTTTATGAGAGCTAGAGGACCGCAGATGCACGAACTTACCGACTACTCGAAGAAGATGCGTGGGCTATCGTTAGGTAACGAGATCAAGGTCCTGCCGGATCTCGATGATGAAGCGAGGGAGGCCGCCGAGGCTTTACCTGTCTCTGAACTCAGGGAGGTGGTATTACAGATGCACGAGGCCTTCCCCAAAATTTGTCTGGCCTGGAACGTGCGCAATAGTATGCGGGGCAACTGGCAGATGTTGTTCGAGAGACTAGATACGGATGGGAGCGGCATGCTCCACTACGGCGAGTTCCAGGACGCGATTCGCGAAGTACTATCATTAAATGTATCTGAAGATAAAGTGTGGGGGCTCTGGTGCTACGTCGATAAAGATAGGTCCACGCAAGTCACGATCGGCGAATTCCAGTCCGCACTTTATCTCTTGTTACTAGATGCGTGGCCTTCACTCGAGACAGAACACTTGAACCGATTATGCGAAATAATTAACGACGCGGCGGTGCATGAATTCAGCAAAGAATCCATAGCCGTATCAAGCGGCAACTGGTTCCAGATCTTTAATAAATTTGACACCGATGAGTCTGGTAGGTTAGGATGGGAAGAACTAGAAGGCGTCACGCGCATGCGGGACCCTGGATTAAATCTGAGAGAAGAAGATCTCAGTACGCATGACCTGAAAGGCCTCTGGAAGGCCATGGACGCCGATTCTGATGGAAATATCACGGTCGACGAATTCATGCACTTTATGAAAAAATACTATGACCCTATGTTAGCGTATACGGGTCCTCGACACCGAGAACTCGATGACGAGCAAAAAGCCACAGGAAAAGCCATGACCGAGGAACAATTAAGGCCATTAGTACTAGAAATGCACGACCAGTTCGACCGCATCTGTTTTGCCTGGGACCTGCGGAACGCGATGAATAAAAATTGGGCCATGTTGTTCGAGCGGCTGGACTTGGACGGTTCGGGAAGATTGGACTTCGACGAGTTCGCGGCGGCCGTGAATGATGTCTTGAAGTGCCCTTTTGATGATGTACAGTTGTATGGCTTGTGGTGCTTTATCGATACTGATGAGTCCGGTGAGGTCACGATTAAAGAATTTCAGTCGAGGTTATATATTTTGGTACTGTCCGGATGGCCCATCCTGAAAAAGAAACATATGAAGCGGTTATGTACGAAGATCAACGACGCGGCGGTCCACGAATTTAGTAAAGACGGTTCTGGGATAACAGAAGGCAACTGGTTCGCTATTTTTAATAAATTCGACACGGATGAGAGCGGGAGACTAGGCTTTGAGGAATTGGAGGGAGTTACGAGGATGAGGGACCCCGGCCTCAATCTCAAGGAGAAGGACATGTCACAAGACGAACTGAAGGGTCTCTGGAGAGCCATCGACGAAGACTCGTCGGGTGACGTCACGGTCGACGAGTTCATGCACTTCATGAAGGTCCACGGGCCGCGATTTGACGGGCAATTCATCGCGCAAAAAAATATCTCTCACGAGGAGTTCATGAGGAAAACTTCGGAGATGCGCAAGTCCCAGGAGGAGAAGGAATTACGAGAAGCTAGGAAGCGGCTCATGAGCGCGGAACGGCGCCGCAAGAAGCGGGAGGAGAAACACCTCGAGAACGTCGCAAAGTTGAAGAAACTCCGGGAACTCGATTTTCGGGAAAAGAATTCCCCGGCCTACAAGAAACGACGTAAGAGGCAGGTCGGGCAGTTGACCAAACTCTCGAAGTCTCCACTACTCGCTGGGTGTGAAGACATTATCCCGCACTTACTCAAGCCGGGCGCGAACATCCCCATGCCGTTATCTGTCACTGGTGGAAGGAATAGAATACTGGCATTGAAAGCTAAAAGGCTGGAGGAGGCCCAGAAACGGGCCGCGGCTCTCGCGTTAGCTCGGAAGGAAGGTAGCAAGCGAGCCGTGAAATTTGGAGCGGGCGTCGCGTCGGCCTTCGGGGCTGCGGGTGCGGAGCGGGCGGAGAAGCGGGCCATCGCGGAATCGAATGCCCGCAAGAGCGCCTCGAAGAAGAAGCTCCTGGCGCAGGCCGGCACTTCTGGCAGTTTCCGCAAGGCGGGCGCGGCGCGCGCGGAGGCTCGCGCAATCGCGGAAGCCGAGGAGGCCGAGCGTTTGGCAAGAGAGGCGGAAGTGCCGCAATCGCCGGCGCGGCCCTACGAATGCTGGTGCGCGCCGGCGCCGGCGCCGTACGCGGCGCCCGCGCCGGCGCCTTTCGAGGCCGAGGCCGAGGCCTACTCCGAGGAGGAGGAGTTGGCTTTTGAGGACGAGCCGCTCGCCGGCGAGTCGGTCTACGAGCCCGACGACGACGCCGTCGCCAGCGACGGCGACGAGGAGGCCGTCGCCAGCGACGCCGACGAGCCGGCCGAGGAGGAGCTCGGCGAGGAGCTCATGGAGGAGGAGGAGGTCGTCGACGAGGAGGACGGGTAAGTAGATTCTATAGAAAAACTTTCTCTCGCCGAGTCTCGACGGGATATGTTAGCCCGGCCAGCTGAGAGGCCAGGGGCGCGCACGCGACGGCGTCACGGTAGTGCTTTCGCGTCCTCCGCCCCCGTGGCTAGGTTAAGGCTCCGCTACTTATCCGTGTCGTCGCCGGCTCTGCGTCGCCCCTTAGTAAATAAATAATAATGCTTACAAATAGCTCTGCGTCGCGCCTCGCGGCGCCCGCGGGGGTTGCCACCCGCCTACTCGCATTACACCCAGCGAAAGTGCCGCCGCACTTCCCTTTGTGTTTCCTCTGCTCTCCCTCGCCCGTTCCCGCGCCGTCGACCACTACCAAAGATCGATGCACTCCTTGATGTTCTCGAACAAGGCCGCGTCGAACAAGCCCTCGGCGTGCATCTTCTGGACGAACGCGTCGGTCTGCTTCATGAACTTCAAGCACGACTCCCGCACCTCGGGCGACGGGTGGCGCATGTTGGACACGCCGGAACACGGGGGCGTCGCGTCGCAGTACACGAAGACGTCCTCGCGCTCCAGGCCACGGCTTTCCAAAGCGTCCTCCAGGGTCTTCTTCATATCGGCGGCCAGCTGATCCCACGTGCAGTCGACGGCGTGCCAGACCTCGCCCTGGTCGTCGCCGATGTCCATGACGTAGCCGTCGCCCGCCTCGCCCAGGACGACGGCCTTGAATTCCTGGACCTCGCCCTCACCGCGCAGCTCCGTCCGCGCGTTATGGAACGCCTCGCAGGTCCGGCACGCCTCGTAGGTTTTTGCCTTGAGCAACATCGGACCGGCCACGGCGCGCGCGGCTTCGGCGCCGGCGTTGAGCGCCGCGCCGCAGATGGAGAATTCGACGACCCACTTGCCCACGGCGCGGTGCTCCTTCATGGCCGCCCGCAGGAACCGGATCGCCGACCGAAAGGGAAAGGCCCGGTTGATGAAGCGGCAGGGCCGCGTGTCTTTTTTGCGACGCTTAAAGGCCCCTCCCTTTCGGATGACCTCAAAGGCCTCGAGATTGTCTTTCTCGTCGAAAGACATGAGGCCCAGGCCTATGTCCAGGAGGGTCCCGGTGTTCTTGCGCTTGGCGCCGCGGCGCGCGACGTACGGCCTTCCGTTACTTCTGTACGCCGTCGCCGGTTGGTCCAGCGTGCGCATGGCCTTAATCCTATAATCGGAATAGGTGCCGATAACCTCGAAACCGTCGACGAGCTTGTCCTTGTACACGCGGCGTTGGGTCGCTTGCCTTCGGTCCGGAGCCGGCATCTTACAGCCCCACACCTTGATGGCGCGCGTGCGGTCGGACGGGCATTCGTAGTAGGTAAGCTCCACTTCTATGGGGCGTCGCGACCGGCGGGTCCGCTTCTTCGTCAGCGTCGTCTTCTTCTCCCAGCGTGGCGTCCTCGTCTTCGTCTTCGTCTTCGTCTTCGTCTGTGGAACGTAAGGTTCATCAGAGTCATCAGTTGTCTCGTCCGCGTCCTCGTCCGAGTAAACGTAGACGACCTTTCGGCGTGGACGCAGGTCGTGGTGCGAGGCCGGCTTGCGCGGACGCAGCTTAGCGATCATGTCGCCCCGGCCCTCCGTCGCTTGCCTCGCGTCGCGGAGCTTCTTGGACTTTTTTGCACAACTAATAGTTCTACCCATCGTTGCGCTTCCTTTTGGTGCAGCGGCGGCGTGTGGCGGTGTTAGTTGTTTCTGGCGTCCAGCTCAGGATGAAGGGGCAGCCTCTCTGGGGCGGCCTCTCTCCAAGCTGTCTCTCAGTGGAACAGTGGCATCTCAGTGGCACCCGCACGTGCGCCCGGAAGCTATGGGCAAACATATATATAACACAGGGGCGGCCGGAGTCGATCACGTGCGCGTGGCTTCGGCGGCGGGCTCGTCATGGCCCCGCGGCCCGGCGGTCGGGCAATTCCAGTTTCATACGTCACTCCCCTTCTCGCCCGCGACCAGGCCTGCGGTAGACCCCCGAGTCGTTCTCGACTGTCCTCCGAGAGCTCTTGCTTTACCCCACCCTCGCCCGTTGGCACGGTTGGGCAGCGCGCGAAGTTTGTCAGTGCCATCACGCGCGAGGGGCAGCCATCGAGCTGCGTGGTCCGCACGACCCATCATACGCGATGCCGGCCACGCACCTGCGCCGCTGCTACGGCTGGCACGGCCGCGGCGAGCGGCCCAGGGAGCCGGCGCCAGCAGCCCCGGACGCCGGCGCGGAGGAGAAGCCGTGTGCGCTCGACGCCAGGGCCATCTTCCGGGCGCGGCGCAACCCGCCGATCCGCCACTGGCTCTCGCACGAGAGCTGGCGCCACGTCGAGAAGCGAAGAAGGCGGCGGTCGCCGGCCAAGGCGCCGGAGCCCATCAAAAAGTCGCCCGCGAAGCGGAGGCGGCGGCGGTCGAAGAAACCAATCATTGAAGTCGAGGCGCCGCCCAAAGACGAGGACCGGTGCTGGCCCGACGAGGCGAGCCCGCGCTGGGCGCGGCGGCGCGGCGCGGCCAAGACCGAGGGCTTAAATAGCCGCCACTGGCGCCGCGAGACGGGCACGCTGACGAAGGCGCGGCGGGCCGCCGAGGCGGCGATGCGGAAGGACGCGCCTCGTAAACCGCCCGTGTCCATCGACGCGGTCCGCGGCCACTTCGTGATGAGGTGGTACCTGGATCGTATGTGCCGCTACGCGGCGCTGCGCAAGTGGCGGCGCCTGAAGAAGGAGGAGCGGGAGGTCTTGGCGGCGCGGGCCGCGGAGGCGAGCCAATACGACGAGGACGCGAAACGCCAAGCGCGCGCGACGCGGGCGCAGCGCCGGTGGCGCGAGCTGTCCTGGCGCCACGTGAACCGCGTGGAGGGCCTCGGGGGCTCTCCTGTGGAGTCGCGGCGGCGCCGCGCGGCCGAGCGGAAATTCGAAGGGAGGCGGTGGGATCGGCTGGAACTGGGTTGGGACGCGACGCTTGAGTAAACGTCCCCTACGTTTGACGTCGAGGCCGCGTCGATGGCGCATCGCGTCGGTGCGTTTCTGCTAGTGTCTTACGACGCTAGCACACGCTGGCGCGGCATTTTTGACGTCGAGCTAGGGATCCCCGGCCGACGGCGCGGGGTCGCTGCGGCATTTTTCACAGCTCTGCGCAATACTACACGGCCTCCCACGCCATCGACGCAGCCGACGAGAAGAAGATGTTCAAGCGCCTGCGCAAGGAGGCCGCCGACGCCCAGCGCTCGACGGAGCCGGACTTAGTGCTGGCACCGCAGCAGGACAACTTACAGTCTTGGAGGGCGTGGGTCGCCGGCCCCACGGATACGCCTTTTGAAGGAGGCGTCTTCGAGCTCGAATTAAATATAGGTGTGCGCTACCCGCTCGCGCCGCCTGTCGTAAGAGTGACGACGCCGCTCTTCCACCCGAATATTCACGATAGGACGGGCGAGGTCTGTTTGGACATTCTGAAGGAGGCCTGGAGCCCGGCCTGGACTTTAGTGAGCGTGGTGCGGGCCGTGCGCGCGTTGCTGGCGGCGCCGAACGCCGACTCACCGCTCAATTGCGACGCCGGCAATCTGCTGAGGGCCGGCGACGTCGACGGCTTCGCGCGTATTGCGAGGCGCATGGTCGCGGAGCACGCGTCGAAGCCCATGCCCTCGCGGAGGGACCTCTTTCCCTCGTCTTCCGATGTTCCGAAGGAGTCGTCGTCCTGTACCACTATTACCATTGTGGTAGTAGCAGTCGGGGTACTGTTAATGCTATGTTCTTAGGGGCTTCAGGCCTAATTTGGCTCTCAGAGCATTCGTCGCCTCGATGTCCAGGTCGTGGCCGTCCGCGACCCGATCCTCGTCCTGCGCCGGTGCTGCTTCCTCCTCGCGCCGCCTTTTCTTAGAAGAACCACCCTTCATTTTCAGCCGCCCGACGATCGCCTCCTCTTGGACCACTTCTTCCTCCTCTTCAGAAACTTCCTCGTCACCGTCCAAGCCAGCGGCAGAGTTCACCCGAGGACCGAGCTGCCCTGCTTTCTCCAAATGCCATCGTTTCGGCAAGTGTGGTAACGCAATGTCGCACGCGTAGTCCTCGGTCAGCAATTCATCAATAAATTGATCTAAATGAGTGATGTGCCACCCTTCGAACGTCCGCACTCGCAGCTTCGAGTAGTCCGTATACAACGGTTCCAAATAGCGATAAATGTCCGCCGGCCGGCCGACGCAGCGCAGGTACAACGCACCCAATGCTCGTACATATTTGTAGTCCTCATTGGTCACAAACTCGACGACGATCTCCAAATCGGGCTGGATCTGCAGCATCTTCAGGAGTAAGCACATGAATTTGGTCGGTTTTCTCGTCCCACCATAGGTGCCTCCCACATGGCTCAATTCTATGGCTCTATCAACTAGTGTTTCGGCAGTAAGTCCAAAACAACTTTCCTTCCAGTACTGCGTCGCGTAGACTTTCGTCCTCAAAATTTTCTCAACTATTCTCTGCGGGTTCGTGCCGTGGACGTTCTCGGACGTGACGTCGGTCGTGTTCGCGGTGGGGCCGCCCATGTTGTGGTGCTGCTTGGCCCTGTTTCGGGCCCCGGCGGAGCGCGGCGAGGCGCTGCGGCGGTAGCGCGTCTGCAGCGGTGGCTGTGAACGAGCTACAGCGTGCAGCTATACGCGGCTCGGCGTACGGTAGCAATATTGCCAAGAGTCGGCTGCGCAGCGCTAGTGTCCATCGACGCTAGCACGCAATTCGACATGGTTTTAAATTTGAGCTCGTAAGGGTGCCGGCTACCAAATTCTGGTCGCGCAAGGCATTGCTGCCACTTAGAAGTTGTCACTCATCGCGTCGAGTG
>Ga0209404_10002888_pt1 | contig 10352 bp, 10 predicted proteins | sample TroAtlMetagenome_2_FD_187447 | JGI IMG/M metagenome (GOLD analysis project Ga0209404, IMG submission 187447) | Marine eukaryotic phytoplankton communities from Atlantic Ocean - Tropical Atlantic ANT8 Metagenome (SPAdes) (version 2) | ecosystem: Environmental > Aquatic > Marine > Oceanic... | reverse complement strand
GTATACTCGTGATGAGTAGTGACATTTTTTTCATCTTTAATTAGCCCAACTGTTAAGCTAGTGAGTAGGTGATTAGTTTGAAATATCATAGTGTTAATCGACTCCGCTGCATAGCCGAAGTTCGTATAATATAGGCTTAAAATACCCATAAGTTTGTTTTAGATAGTTTATGCTAGGTAAGCGTTAAAAATTGCCCTCGCTGACTAAGCTTTCTATGATTCAGACTCACTATGATTAAAGGGCCATGCAACATGGCTAATCCGTTACGGCCAAGTCTATTAAGGATAATAACCATATTATGAGGCGAATAAAATCTCTTATGCCTAGTACTATACAAAATACATGCAGTAGCAATAAAATGACAACGTTAGGTCTATGTTTAAGCCTGTATCTGGCAAGCTTTTCGCCTTTAGCTAGCAACGAAATTATGAACGAAACATTAAAGGACGGGAGAATGACAGACCAGACAGTGACGAACAAAAAAATGAAGACCTTAACGAAAGAACAAGTCATTGAACAGCTCAACCTCTCTCATCACTTTGAAGGTGGTTATTTTCGCCAAAGCTTTAAAGCAGATCACAGAGACAAAGTAACAACGTCGCGTGGTGAACGCACCACCATGACCGCTATTTATTACATGCTTACCAACGACAACAGTATTGACCACTTTCATACTAAGTATTCCGATGGTATTGAGTTTTACCACATGGGCGCGCCCATTACTTACCATATGATTTACCCAGATGGTCATTACGAAAAAGTGGTAGTAGGGCCTGATATTGCCAACGGCCAGCAGTTGCAGCTTGCTGTACCTGGAGGCACTTTTAAAGCGGCCGAGTTAACTGATGGCGACTATGGGTTGGTGAGCGAAGCTGTATCCCCTGGGTGGGAGCCTGAAGATATGATTGAAGTTTTTCAGCATGAATTGTTAGAAAAATTTCCGCAGCACAAGGTGCTTATCGAACGCCTTGCGAATAAGAAATAGAAACGCCAATTCAAATAAATAAGCCTGTTAGAAACAGGCTTATTTATTGTTACTCAGGTTTGCTTTAATCCCTATTTCAGCTAGATGTTTATTTCAGCCAAAAGTGCCACGCTTTTCAGCCTAGCTTCTAGGTTATGAATTGGCATTGAAACAATCACCTCATCCACTTCAGTTGCCTCTACAAATTTAGCTAACTGTGCGGCAACCGTGGCTTTTGAACCCACCAATGCATAACGCAATACATGAGACAACATGGCGTAATCTGCTTCGCTGCAAATTGCCGATAAATCGTCTACGGGTTTAGCAAACGGCTTGTTAAGCCCTCGGCGCATATTCATAAACTGCTGTTGTACCGAGGTGAAAAGATACTGTGCCTCTTCATCGGTATCGGCCACTACCGCCATTACCCCTGCCATCACATAGGGTGATTCTTGGGTATCTGATGGTGTAAACATAGAACGATACACATGCAAGGCATCGAACAGCTGGTCTGGCGCAAAGTGTGACGCAAAAGAATAAGGCAAGCCTACCGATGCAGCCAATTGCGCACTGTATAAACTTGAACCTAACAACCATAAAGGAATATGTGTGTTAGCACCCGGCACAGCGATAATTTTCTGCCCAGGCACTGGCGTACCTACATAATGTTGAAGCTCTTTTATGTCATCGGGGTAAGTGTCGACATGGGCGTTGCCATTAAGGTTGCGCCGTAATGCTTTTGCGGTAGCCATGTCGGTACCTGGCGCTCGGCCAAGCCCTAAATCAATACGCCCAGGATATAAAGTTTCAAGCGTACCGAATTGCTCGGCAATCACTAAAGGCGCATGATTAGGCAACATGACACCACCTGCACCTACACGAATATGATTGGTAGCGCCGGCAATATTGCCTAACATAATGGCGGTAGCAGAACTTGCCACGCCATGCATGCCGTGATGTTCAGCCAACCACACACGATGATACCCACTACGCTCAGCTTGCTTCGCTAACTCCCTAGAGTTACTTAATGCATTGCTAATGCTCTGCCCTTCACAAATAGGGGCAAGATCGAGTAGTGATAGGGGTAATGACATGGCTAACCTCATAAACGTTTTTTGCAGTGTATCGCAAACTCAATATACGCCGAAGTGCTTTGCCATGGTTCACCCCAGATTCGCGATATCAGGCATTACTTAGCAAATTTTCAGACCCAGTACTTTGCACACCCAGTTACTTTGCCAACCCAATTACCTTGCTGAAAGTGAACTGTGAAGTGCATTTTTATACGCTTCAAATGCCGGTATCGCCGAGGTAACAATAGCTGCTAAGGTGATCACACTTACCACTTTCAGCGTTTCTACCGTCAGCAAATTAGCACTTAAAAATAGACCATATTGCGACGCCAGCCAATCGCTCGATAAGGTTAACGTTACGCTAAGTAAAACTATTGCTGCCACAATAGCTAACAACACTAAAATGAGCGCTTCTACTAATACCAAGGTAAAGATAACCCTAGGGCCTGCACCTAATACACGCAAAACAGCAATCTCGTTTTTCCGTTGCTGCATAGACGCTAGCAACATGGTCGATAAGCCAAACAATGAAGATATGAGCACCAAGATACTGATAACGCGCAGTAGGTTTTCTACCGTGCCCATCATTTGCCAAAGCTCGGTCAGTGCCACACCAGGAAGAATAGCCATAAGCCTGTCGGTTTTATAGTTGTTGATATCGCGCTGAAGTTTAAACGTAGCAAATTTTGAGGTGAGCCCAAGCATGACCGCCGTTACACTGTCTGGCGTGGTATTTACCGAGGCTGCATCGTTGAGTAATTGGTTTTGCTTTGATGCCGACAAATGAATAGCTTCAATTGCGTTTAAGCTTACGTGCACGGTTTTATCCACCGGTGTGCCAGTGGCTGCAAGTATGCCGGTAATAGTGAAAGGGGTGTTATCATGATTGGTAAAACTGGTGTTACCAATACCATGAGATATCACCACACTATCTCCCACTTTATAACCCAGCACTTTGGCCACATCGGCGCCTATCACAGCTTCAAATAAGCTCGCGAAGGCCTGACCGTTTTGAAAACTGAGCGCTTGCTTGTTACCAAACTTAAAATGCTGAAAATAGTTATCGTTTGTTCCCATTACCCGAAAGCCGCGATGAGAATCCCCTAACGAGATAGGAATTGCCCAGTCCACTAATTGACCTTCTTGCAGTGCTTCATAGCTTTCATATTTGATGTTACTGGTGGGACTTCCCATCCTGAACACTGAATACAATAAAAGATTTAGCTGACCGCTTGGGGCGCCAACGATAAGGTCAACATCTGAAATAGTTCGGTTAAAGCTCTCTTTTGCCTGCTGGCTTAGCAATACGCTAATACTAATGAGCAGCGAAAGAAACGTTAATACCACTGATTTTCTGCGACTACCTAAGCTACTCCACGCTAACGACACTAACATTACTTGGTCTCCGCTGGCTGTATTAGTGAAGACTGTTTTAGCGAAGACCCTTTTAGCGAAGACATCTCTACACTAGTTTCAAAAAACTTTTTCAAATACATATCGTGACTTACAAATATTAGTGTTGTGTTGTGCTGCTTACACATGTCGATGAGAATGGTCATAAAGGCGTCTCGTGCGGCAGCATCCAAAGCAGATGTAGGTTCATCAACAAGCAATATTTCGGGCTTGTTGATTAACGCTCGGGCAATGGCTACACGCTGCTGTTGACCTACACTCAACGCATTAGCAGGCTGCTGCAAAATAGTAGCGGGCAAATTAAGCCCGGTCAGTAGCGCTTCGGCTGCATCGGTTATATTGGTTTTGCCCGCTTTTGCAAAGTAAGTGGCCAATTCAATATTTTTAAGCACGCTTAGGTAAGGAATTAGATTGAATTGCTGAAATACCACGCCAATATGCTGCGCGCGAAACTTATCTCTTTGCCTGGCTGATAGAGCTGAAAAGGGCTTGCCAAGTAATGATAATTCGCCGCTTTGTGGCGTTAGCACCCCCGCTAGCAAGTTAAGCAAGGTAGTTTTGCCAGAGCCTGAATGACCATGTAAGAAAACACGATCACCGTAATTCACCTTCCACGTGGGTATATGCAACCCACTGCTGTTTGCATCTGCATAATGATAATTAACGTCATTTAGCGCAATAGCATTGCCTTGGTTAGGCGCTGCTTTATTGGAGTCTGCTTCATTTTTCAAAGGTTGCTCTGGTGCTGCTGACAATGTGAATCATCTCCTTTTTGCATTACGCCATGTTTGCGTAAAAGTGGATATAGCGGCCTCTCATTCTATTAGGCCGCCATTTAAGCCGAAACTAAGCCTAACTTGGCGTAAGAGTATGCTTAGCTAGACTTCAAATGTACAATCTAAAACCGTTATGTTATAACGTTTTACACTAACTGTTATAATAATTCTTGGCTAAATAAAATGATGAAGTTCTTCTTAAGCGCCCGCATTGGTATTTTTGTCGCGATAGCAGGCATGCTTTTTTATCCTACAACATATGCAGAAGATATCGAAGCGCCTGACTATCAAGAGGTAGAATGGACACAGCTAATGCCTGAGGAAGATTTGGCAGCACTGCTCAATCCGCCAGATTATTTAGCCGGTATTGAAGATGGTTCTCAAGAAGATTCAGTGGAAGCCTTTGGTAACCAGGAATTTGACAACGAAACCACTAACCGTTTTCAACAGGCACTGACATCTACGCAAGTTGTTAAAACCTTTGAGAATAAGCCTATCCGTATTCCTGGTTTTATTGTTCCGCTTGAAAGTAGCGAGTCGAAAATGGTCACAGAGTTTTTTATCGTACCTTACTTCGGTGCGTGCATTCATATGCCGCCACCACCGCCCAATCAAATTATTTACGTAAGTGTTGAGGAAGGTGTTGAGCTAGAAAGCTTATACGATCCATTCTGGTTTGAAGGTACCTTGGCTATCGACACTACTGAAAATGCAATGGGCACCGCAGCGTACCGTTTAGAGCACGTTAATGTGCAACCTTACGAGGGATAAATGATGACACGATTTAATAAACTATTATCTACCCTGCTTGCCTCTTTAACGGTTGTTTCTGCCGCGCATGCGTGCGACCTGCATGGTGGTGGTAATATGGGTTTTGGCTTTAACCGATTACACCCCCTTGCTCAGCAACATTATCAGGCGTCAGCTTTTAAGACCCTGTCGGTTAAACACGCTAAACAGGTGGATGTTGTTGTTGATGAGGCCGCCACAGCCAAAATATCTTACGTAATACCGCTACGCTATCGTGATGTAAATGTGAGTTTTATAGGTAGCGATGACGTAGAAATAGTGGGCGAAAGCGCGGTATTGCTGGAACAAGATTCTGGCGTTTACAACTTAACATTTACGGTAAAGCGCCCAGGCTCGTCGCACATTTCAATTCAAATAAATGGATTGAGTGACGGTAAGCCTTTTTCACTAAATCAGAAAATTGAACTGCGCTCAGCATAAAAAGTGGATAAAGGTGTGAGTAAAGTCACGGCTAAAGATAAGAGGCAAGCTGCAATTAACGCTAAGCGCAAGCCACTTAAGACCGTACTACTCCTTTTACTTTTCTTAGTGGCTGGCAGTGTGTTCGCTAGGCTAGTTCAACTTTATTGGCCCAGCATAAAACACCAATTTACCACAAGCGAAGCGCTGTACCAGACCAGCACCCCTAAGTTACAGGCCTTATTCAGCCAAGAAGTTGAACAAAAAAGTGTGCTACGTTTAGGTTGGCAAGACTTACTGCCTGAACAAGAAGAAGCTACGTTACGTCAATATCAATCGGGTAATGCTGCAAGTGAATTATCGCCGGCTCAAATCGGCACCGTTCAGTCTATAACGAATCAGCTGCTGTTATCTATTCAAGCCAGTAGTGATGAAAATTACAAATCAGCCCTTCACTCAACCAACATAGTACAAACCGTTTTAGGCAAAGTAATTTCTATTTCTGGCTTTATTGTTCCGATAGAAGTGAATGAAGATCGCACATTGCAGAGCTTTTTCGTAGTGCCTTACTACGGCGCCTGTATTCATTTTCCACCTCCCCCACCCAATCAAATTATTTTTGTACAACTGCCCGATGGATTTGCTCATCACAATTTGGCCGATGCATTTACCTTAACGGGTATTTTAGAACAAGGCATGTTTGAAGACCCTCTTGGAACCTCAGCTTATACCCTAAACGTATACGACATAAAGGCTTACCACGGTCAGCCCGATGACTTTCGTGCTCACTAGGCTTATTCAGAGAATAGGCGTTATTTTTCCAAAAACGCTGATAAATATTTGTTAGCTATGTTCATGGGTGTTTATAGCGTCTAAAGGGCATTTAGTAGGTGTTTTGCGAGCTTCTAGTTTTCATCTAGCTGGCAAGCAACTAATTGTTGCTCCCACATACCACTAATGTCATCAGCGCCCGCCTTAGAAGCAACCTGTTCATTAATAATCACTTCTATACGGCTTTCTAAACAATCATCCAATTCTTTTTCTGATATTGCATCATCTACAATGTTGTAGCTGAAAATACCTTCATTAGTGATCATAATTGCTTTAAGCCTTTCCACTTTTAGTTTGTCTAGACGGAGCTTGTCTAACCAACCATGCAGCGCGCTTCGGTTAAATACAATGTAAGGCGAAAAACGCCACCCCATACTTTGAAAGCCTTCTCCGCTATTTTCAATTTTAACAAAGCCGCTTTGTGGTAGGGGCATATCGTTAATATTGCGCGCTTGATTGTGCTTATGGTGGTGATGATCATGATGCTCGCTATCAGTGTTTTCATGAGTATGATGTTCGTCATCATAAGAATGGTGAGGTATAGGTTGCTTCATTGCTTTAACCACATCAGAAGCACCGTCTAGCAACGATGGCGCTAACTTTCCATGTTGTGCAAAAACAATATCAGGCATGGGATTGCGGCGGTTAGCAACATAATCAATGAGCAGCTGCTTAGATTCCTCTTGGTACAAATCTTCTTTATTACCTACGACAATATCCGCAACATCAATTTGCTGATTAAACGTCTCATGCAGGGTGTAGCGTATATCTGTAAGCTTTCTGGCATCAACCAAAGTGATATTCTTTTGAATATTGAGCACCTCTTGATAATGCTCGGCAGATAACACTTCTAATACTTCTCTTGGGTGCCCTAGCCCCGTAGGCTCTATTAATAAACGATGGGGTCGAGATCGCGCAAGCAACTGATTAAGCGCAATTTGCATAGACAATCCTGATGCACAGCACATACAACCGCCGGGTACTTCACGCACAAACACACCGCTTTGTTCGGTATGAGCGCCCTCAAAAAAGCCGCCATCTATACCAATTTCGCCAAACTCATTGACTAAAACAGCCCACCGCTCATTCTTTGGCTTAGCTTCTAGTAAGGATAAAATGGCGCTTGTTTTTCCTACACCCAAAAAACCACTAATAATATTAGTTGGAATAGCACTTAATTTTTCAGGCTTACCTGTTGTCATACACACCCTTCCTGTACGCCGTTATTTATGTGTAATGATGTGCGGATAATCGGTTTCATTATCTGTTTGGCTGCGTAGCCTAAGATTTCGAATATGACTAAATGCGATGAAGCTAGAGCCTATTACCGTTAACACCACTTCGCCGTATTCGCCTAACACGTCATGTCCTAATACGACGGCTAGAATAAGCAAAGAGAGTCCCATACCACCGATTAACAGCATGGTATGATTTCGGTGATAAAAGTACCCCATCATGAGTGCAATGACACTAATGGGCACAACAAAGAATAACAACGTTTTATGAAATAACTCATCATCAAAAGCTAAAGCCCCTGCTAACGGGGGAAGCAGAATTAATAAAACAGGCAACAATAAGCAATGCACCACGCATAACATAGACAGGGCTATGGCAGCTTTATCGCTTATTTTTTGAAAATTCATTCAGTATGGTTCCTTATCTTTAACCTACCCGATTTTTAGCTTACCAGCTTAACGTTGGCTTACCGGCAGATAACTCTGAAAGACCTTGTCCACGCTCGGTGATCCACTGAGCTTGAATAGCGCTTAGCGATGGCATGGATTCAAATAGGGCAACAGTAATGCCCGACACCGCATCATCACAATGAAATTGATATTCAACTTCTATATTTTGATGATTTTCTTCTTCGTGTTCTTCATGATCTTCGTGCTCGTCATGTTCTTTATGCGAAACGTGTTCTTTATGCGAAGCATGTTCGCCCTCGTGAGCTTCGTCGTGGCCGCTTTCATGATCATCATCATGCGTTTCTAATGTGTGCTCAACATTCACTAATTCGCATTTACCCTCTACATCAATCACATTGGTATTTAATGTGAAACGTTCGGCAAGCAAATTTTGACTATTAAGTTGTTCAGTGGTTTCAGGCTCGTGCTCAAAACCAAGGGCGTCTGCTGCAGGTAATACAAGCTGAAGGTGAAGCATGTTTCCCTCTTGAGAAACCAAAAGCTCGCCTTGCCCGTGTACATGCTGCTGCGCATTTACTGTAAATCCTAAACTAGAAAATAAGAGTAAAGAGACCGCTATATGGGGCTTTTTCATGAATCTACCTTCTTATATATTTTTCAATGATGAGCGACGACTTTTGACCGAAGTAGTATGTATACACGCTAGTCCAGTATTGTGAATCCCTGCATAGAATAAGTCAGTTAACATACGTGAAATTTTCACGCTTCTTGAACTATTTCTGAATTATCTATTGATTTCATTTTGATACATTATAACATAACACAAAATAAGATTGAAATTATAACTTAGTATCGGGGTTAGGAATGATTAGGGTCACCAAGGTAGCAGCATTAGTAAGCGCGTTGTTATCAACAAGCGCGTTAGCACAAATTATAGAAGGCACTGTGCTCAATAAAAATGGCAATGCCGTAGCAGGAGCAAAGGTTGAAGTAGAAGGAACTAATCAAAGCACGGTAACCAACAGTGATGGAAAATTCTCGCTACGTGATGTGAGTAACGGCAAAGCCGAGTTGCATATTTCGGCACCCAACTTTGCACACCTTCATCAAGATATTACGCTGGTAGAAGGCGAGCCGCTGCAACTTTCATTTACGCTAAATCGTTCTCCAATTGAAGTGGTGGACGTACTTGCTACGCCCATTCATTTGTCAGTGATGGAATCTGCATCACCGGTTAGTGTGTTGGCAGGCGATACGCTTCGCCGCCAACAAACATCTACCCTAGGCGATAGTTTAGAAAAAGTGGCCGGTGTACATACTAGCTTTCACGCAAAGGTAGCCAGTACACCTGTTATTCGTGGGTTAAGTGGCCCAAGAGTACTTATTGCGCAAAATGGTTTAGATGTGAGCGATGTTTCACGAGTAGGCCCTGATCATTCGGTGGCATCAGAGGCATCAACGGCCCAGCAAATTGAAGTTCTTCGTGGCCCAGCAACCTTGTTCTACGGTAGTGGCGCAGTTGGCGGTGTTGTGAATGTAGTAGATGGTCGCATACCTACCGATAGCACAACGCGAGGCGAATGGTTACTTGAAACCAACTCGGTTGATGACCAGCAGCTTGGCTCTTTCAATGTAACCACGGGGAATGAGTCTTTCGCCTTTTATGCCGATGGGTATTGGCGCGAATCTAATGACTACGATGTTCCTGTTTCACCTGAAGTAGAGCACGACGATCATGACGAAGAAGAGCATGATGAAGATCAGGCGCGAGTAGTAGAGAACAGCAACGAAGCGTCGAGTGGCTTCACCGTTGGCACCAGTTACTTGTTTGATAAAGGCTATGTAGGGCTTTCAGTTGAGCAATTTAATCGTGAATACGGCATTCCTGGTCACACCCATGGCGAAGAAGAGCATGATGACGACCATGAAGAAGGCTTAGAAGAAGAGCACCATGAAGAAGAATCCGTTTTCGCCGATTTAGAGCAAACCCGAGTTCAACTTCAAGGTGAGTACAATGTTGAAGGCAGTTGGGTAAAACAAATTCAGTTACGGGGTGGGTTTACCGACTATGAACACGCTGAAATTGAGCACGGTGAAACGGGCACCTTGTTTGAAAATGAGACCCATGAATTAAAACTCGATGTTTTACACGCGCCAATGAATGACTGGAACGGCGCGGTAAGCTTTCATTACAAAAACAGCGATGCATCAGCCCAAGGTGAAGAAGCCTTTACTCCCCCTTCGGTTACTGAAACCTTTGCGATGGCCATCATGGAAGAAAAGCGCTTTGATGATGTACTTGTTCAACTCGGTGCCCGTATAGAACATGTATCGCTAGAAGCTGATAACGTTTTATTGCCTTCTTTGGATACACATGATCATGACGAAGAGCATGATGATGATGGCCACAATGAAGATGCCCACGACGACGAGAATGACG
>Ga0209404_10002886_pt1 | contig 10355 bp, 9 predicted proteins | sample TroAtlMetagenome_2_FD_187447 | JGI IMG/M metagenome (GOLD analysis project Ga0209404, IMG submission 187447) | Marine eukaryotic phytoplankton communities from Atlantic Ocean - Tropical Atlantic ANT8 Metagenome (SPAdes) (version 2) | ecosystem: Environmental > Aquatic > Marine > Oceanic | place... | reverse complement strand
AAAGTATCAGTCGCTGAAGAAACTATAGGGCCTGGGCATAGTCTAGGTGTTGCTGCCCTCACGGATCCCTCTGATGAGAGATGAACCTCCATGGAACACAAAACAGGTTCGCTGGTGGAGCTAACAAAAAGTTCAGTGTTTGTATCGATTGATGGTGCGGGTGTGGAGAGTATAGAAACCTCGACTGAACCGGCGTTGGAAATGGGTGAGTGAAGCAGAGCGACACAGATTGCACGGACGAACATTTTGGTAGGGTATCCGATCAAGATTCACCAGCCAAGGCCATCGTTTCACCAATAATTTCACCCGCCATCCAGGCCAAAATACTTACGCGGTGCCAACCTTCGAGCCCACCTTTTCGTTCAGCCACACACAGAAACTGAGCCATTACAGCTAATGTCGCATCAACCGCGTCAACCGTGTCAGACACGCTAGCGTGAGCGTACTGAATTAGTGGTATTGGGCCCCTGTCGTAGTACTCTCGCTGGCCAAAGGCCACATACTCTCGAAGACCCTCAGAGATCTGCTCTGCACAATCTATAGCTCCGTCCCACCCTCTGGACTCCGCCAGGTTGCCGACACAGCCAGCCCAAAAAGAAAGGTACAAGAACATAATAAATTCATCTTCGTTAACCTTCGCAGCCGCAACATAGTCTGCGGCGGGTGGCCGAAGCAGATCATCGACCATTGCCACAACGGCACGGACAACATCTCCACTACTAGGTGACTTACCTAGAGATTTCATTCTGTCAGTGACCAAGCTCCTAGTCTCGCGTGTCACAACCACAACAGGGAGAGGCCCCTTCCAGCGGTCAAAAAAGCTCATTAACCAGCACCATCAACGACAGACCTGAGCCAACTGCCAAAAGGTTCAGTGGCAACGAAAACTACCGCTCGCTCAACCGCAACCGCCTCTAACTGAGGCCTCCACTCGGCCTCCACCGAAGTGCCGCTCAAAAAGTCGCCCGCGCTCCTCTTTTCTTTAGATACCTCCTGTAAAACAGTGAGTATGGCTGGTGTTAAACCATCCCAGTTCGCCACCGAACGCATTAATGTGGCCACCTCTTTCACTAACGCCGTAACATCATGGCGCTCGACCTCTGCTATGACCTTGTCGCCGTCTGTATCGAGCGCCGTCTCCAACAGGTCTAAACGCCATTTTGCTAGTGCCTCAACACTTTCATCAGAGACCATATTGTCGACAGTTGACTCTATTACATTTCCAATAGCGCCATCTACGAACGAGACAATCTTCCCTTCTAACTGTCGCTCTACAATAGAGCCCACGTTAGCGGCTACACCTTGAGCCTGAGCCACAATTCCAGATAAACGTCCAAACCGACCACCTCCACTACGATTCTCTTCAGGAGGTGGTGGTATCTTCAGGCTCTGTCCAAAATCTGAGAGCGTAGACATTAGTACATCTCTCAAGATCGCTCGTACAGCTTCGTGGTCCATTACAGCCATCAACAGCTCTCTGTTTGGATGAAACTCCCTACCAACCAGAGATCGTGTAGCGCTAACAACATCGGGAGACATCGAGAGCCTAAGGGATTCTTTCCCCTCAATGGCTGCCAGTGCCTCTTCTACACGGTCATTTACCCAACCCTCTAGGTTTGGATCCTTCACAACTCCTACGAACCCATCTACTATCCTCTCTGTCAACAATTCTGGCTCCACGAGCTCCCCAACAGAACGGGACAGGAGATCATCGAATGCCAAGGAAACGAGTCGTTCAATATGAGTCGTGCCTTCCCTTAGGTTCGACAGTATTTCCTCAGCGGTGCCATGTGTTCCCCTAATTTATAAGTTAGTACATACCACACCTAACCTATTACACAGGCTAAGCCTGTCCCCTCGTGAATCAGAGTCATATACCGTTGTTCGACACCTCAATAAAGACACCTAAAACGCCACTACACAGACGACTGAGCTATCTAATCGCCGCCTGTTTGGTTATCGCTCTGACTTTTTGGATTATTGCAACTCTAGCGAACATGCTGCTCTCTGCAGTCACACCAGAACCTCAAACAACATCTATCGATGGCCCAAGCTCCCCCATTGAAGAACCTATTGAGGTGATGATTGAAATTGACGAACCTCAAGACTTGAGCGAGGACAACAACTAAAACCCTTTTATAATCGGCGAGGGGGTCCCGACGCTGGTGAGCCACAATTGGTGGGCTGCCCTAGTGGCTCCTACATGCATAAGCCTACGTGCGTGTGGATCGTCAGGATAGTGACTCGCATTTACATCTACCAAAACTACGTAATCAAACTCAAGACCCTTTATATCTGCAATCTGAACAACCTCTACGCCTGGCTCAAACGCAAATTTCTGTTCTACAACCTTCCTTAGGCTTGGGACCTCCGACTTTTGAAGGCCATCAAAATATAGGTTTGTCAGGGATGGGTCAGGTGTAATTATTGCGATCGATGCGTTTGGTTCTGCTCGGGAAAGATCTTTTAGAGAATCCCCTAAAAAGGCAACACACGCGCCATGATCTGTAAACGAGAACAGCTCTACACGAGGCCCCTCCTTAGCCGCAACGGTAAATGTCTCATCCTCAGCGAGGTCACCGAGCAAACCCCTGGCGAACGAAGTTATACGCTGAGTTGATCGGTAACCGATCTTTAAGGTTGATACACCCATACCCTCGACTCCGAGTTGCTCGAAGAGCTCATCCCAACTGCCAAATGTAGACTTTTGAGAGATCTGTTGCTGAGTATCGCCAGCAAATGTGGCGCAGGTCTGCTTATCTAGAGTACCCACAAGGACCTTAAGCTCTATAGGAGCAAAATCCTGAACCTCATCAACTACTAAGTGAGAGAGGCTGAACACCTTTCGTTTATGCCGCAGCGCTCCAACTCGAAGCTGAAACAGAAAAAGGAGGATCGCATCATCCTCGACATCTAGCTCTGCTGGCTCACTCCGGTCCCCCTCAATCCAGTCATTCAATCTGTAATTAAGTGCGCGTGTCCAGTCTGCAGCTTTTCTAAGCTGAGGCAAGGTAAAGTCACCAGGATGGCTCTTTTCAAAGCTCGCAAACAGGGCCGCTGGATCCGTCATAATGTGTGCCCAGTCATCAAATGCCCCCTGGGCAGTCGGCGGTGCATACCGCTCAGACACATGACGTTCCAATATTTGAATGAGGCCAGGGTGAAGTTTTAGTCTAGTGACTATCTCTGGGGTGTCGTCTGCACGATCACGTGGAAGGAATGGGTACAGTCTCTTTACGAAGTCTTGGGACCATCGGCTCCATGTGTTTACACGAACACCATCGACACCTAATGAAGGAAGAACTGTCGAGATATAATCTCGGAGGGCTCGACCCCAGACTACAATAGCCATTTTATGTGGAGCGAAGCGCTCGCGATCCCTAAAAGCCAGCCAAGCCGCTCTGTGCAGAGCAACAGTAGTCTTTCCAGAGCCAGCCCCACCTCTAATGGCGATCAACCCTGAGTCCACGCTAGTTATGAGCTCGAACTGTTCCTCATCTAAGAGCGCGGCGATGTCTGGGAGGTGCTTGTCTGGCCCACGGTCTACAGCAGAGCCAGCCAGTCGACGCCTCTGACCGTCTGCCTGTGCGTGGTGTAGTGGTCCCTCTTCAAAACCCTCAACTAACTTAGGCTGATGACGCTCCTCAACAAGCCAGTCGCCAGAGGTTTGTTTAACGAAAACACCCTGCGGAGCAGACACCCTGTTTAACACTCCTCCATTTATCCCAACTGTTCGTCTAGCTAGAATCTTTCCATCTTGAATACGCCCACCCATAGGCTCAGAGTACTCATCCTCTTCACGATACCGATAAAACAGCCGAGATACTGGGGCGTTTCGCCAATCTATTATTCGCAGGCCATTGTCGATCCTAGTAGCTTTTCCTAGATAGAGATCCCGAACGCGTTCACCCTCCTTTAGTCGGAGATGAGCAAAATATGGAGAGTCTGGATCTACCTCGGCGTTATTTCTACCCTTTCGCAGCTGATTCAAAACATGAGAAAGGCGGTCATACTGGCGCAAAAGGGCTGCTTTATCCTCCTCCTTTGCGTTAGGTAGTTCTAGCCTAAGCCTATCCATCTCACGCAGAGTATCCGCATCTGATGCGCCAACAACTACAGGATTTTCCGCCAATGTGTGGCGAATCTTACCAAGAAGAACCTGCTCTTCTTCAACGATTTTGTACTTTTCATTTTTCACGGCCATGCCTTTTATCGCACCTTCGAATACTGGCAAGAGTGTTATGAGGAACAAATGAGACTTATCAGTATTTTTTTCGCACTTTCATCAATTTGCGGCTGTAATCTAACCTCAGGCGAAAGCGTGAATCTAGAGGTTAAGGTGGTAAGCATAAACGGCTCAAACGTTGTTCTTGAGCATTCTGGTGCACCAGAGCTAGATGCCGGCACCCATAATTTCAGAATTGATCCTAATCTAGCTAGACGCGTTGGTGTAGGAGACAGGTTGAATGCAAACATAATCATAGGGGAGCAGCCCCAGGTCATAGGATTTGCACCCTCCTCAAACCTTGTTGATTAGAGGCAAAAAAAATTCCTATTAAACTTTGAGATAATGTACAATGTGCAGGCACACCAGGAGGGTGGATGTCTCAAACAGAGCACATCAAAGAGCTCATTGAAGAGCTGGAAAGAGAGAGGGCCAAGGCGCGCCAAGCAACGAGCGTTATGCTCCTCCTGCTTATGGCGATGCTCTCAACATTCGCGCTGGTAGTCTATAGCAACTTTCGTTCATATGATATCCGCACAATCGAAAATTCCGTAGCGGCTAGCACCAGCGCTAGAGTCTGGCCCGTCATAGCTGGACAGATTGAAGAGCTGGCTACAACAGCGGTTCCTGAAATGATGGATCAGATGAGAGATGTTTCGCCTGATCTAATACCAAATATAGACGCTCTTGTTAGCCGTGAGAGTACGCTTCTCGAACGGAGCAACAAAAGCGCCCTGGCAACTGTTGTGTCCACTGCTTTTTTGGAGGCCGAAAACGAGAGAAACAACCAGATTATTGAATGGCGAGACTCTCTGTTAGTCAGTGGTTACGAAGCTGAGCAAATATCTGAGTCTGTAGCCATTCACTCCCAGGTCTGGGCTCAAGAAAAGATAGAGGAGCTTTTTGGAGATAGGGTAGCCTCCATGGAACGAATGGTTGTAGGAAATCGAACGGGAGATGCCAGCTCATATGAGCACTCTTTAAGCCTATATATGGGCGTCCTTTTGTCTACACCAAGGCAAGGTTTGTAACCTATGGCTCAAAACGAAAACAGAGAGGGAGAGCTAAATGCGGACGCCCCTGGCGACGAAGGCATAGAGCAAAAACAGACCCCAGGTGTAGATGACAACAACCCCGAAGAAGTAGAAGAGTTAACGGATCCAGGCAAAGCTCCCGCTAACGGGGCAGGCGTCCCAGAGATGGCCCAAGTCAAACAACAGGTGCAAGATGTACCGCCCCCTAGAGAGGATAGCTTCTCTCGAGCTCGACTTGAACAACTCCAGAGAGACACTGGTGCCGTCAACAGCACCCTGTCAGAGATGGAGACAATGCTCTCTGAACAGCTGGAAAAGATGTACGCCTCTAGCAGGAGGAGGCTCTATCTAAGCTCTGCTATGATGATCTTTATCTCCGCGCTTCTATCTTGGACTTGGCTGAACCTAAATACTGCGTTTAGGCCTGAAAACCTCGCACACGCTACCGCCAACATAGTGGTGGACGCTATTCCTAATGCTACTGACCACCTACACATTCTCCTCATAGATGGCGCTCCAGACATTGCAGAAACCTTTAGCGAACACCTCATTGAGAGTATCCCAGAGTATCGCGACCTGTTAGCACAGGAATTCTTAGTGACCGTTCAGGAGGTTTCAAACGCACTAGCAGCAAAGGCTGTCGAAACCGCGCTCACAATACCTCCTCCTGAGGCTGGTGAGCCCACTATATCCACGATCATCAGAATAGATGCCGCGCTAGAGCAAATGTACAATACACCTCCTACCGCTGGCGCTGTCTCAATGAATGAGGATCTAGTCCAGATGATGTCTGGCATGACACTTACAAACAATCTGCTTGAAAAACTAGACCGAGACGCGGGCTCCGTTACGCCAGAAGAACTGCTGATCGGCTGGCTTCACATTGTCTCACTCGTCGCAGATTAAGGTCCTTAAATAAAGGCGACTGCTCCTGTAAGCGTCAACTTTATGGTGACGAACTCCATTTACAAATCTCATTAAGTGGCCTCTTCCTGTTTTCGCCGATAGAATGGCGCCGAAAACAGGAGTTTGGATGTTGCTATTAATCGGAATATTTGGAGCTATTACGGGCGCGAACGCCGAAACCATAGCCGTGCCAAACACTGACCTCTACCTAAACCTCCCAGAGGTTGAAGAGGGGACAGCCTCGGTATGGGCATGGTCAACAGGAGATGTCACATCTGACGTCAAACTGGGCATGAGAAACCAAGAGGCTTTCACCGACATTAGGCTTAGAGTAACTGGACATCAACCATCACCACATTTAGTCGCTGACGATCTACTGGCATGGATCCATGCTCAAGACGAGGCGGACACCTATCAAGACTACACAGTAGGTGAGATGGTTCTCAGTGAACACGAGACCCTAGGAGAGATGGTATCAATACCTTTCGAAGTGTTTGATACTCATATGGAGCAGACTTTCTACGATGAGATAATAATGTTCGCTGGGCACTCAACGGGTATCATCGTCACAAGCATCTCAAGCGATAGCCAAGAGCGAAGCCATGAGGTCCTCAGCGATGTGATCTCTATGATGGAGCACGGAACCCCTCCCCTCCCCGCTGAGGAACTTCCTACTGGGGATATAACTACGGACTTTGGTTTAGAATTGTCACTACCAGCTGGATGGCGAGCCCTCACACCAGACGAGTTGTCACATAGAAACACCGAGCTAATAAGAGCCGATGGTGATTTCTTTGGCTTTCCCGCTAACCTTTACGTCATGGACGAACACAAGCTCGTAAACACAGTCTTTGAATGCAACGCCTCTGAGGGGTCGTCGATGTTCATAGTAGATCCAGAAAAGTCTGAAACTGCTCTAGCTAACTTCACAACCTGGGCTGAGATCGCTTTTGGTGGTGGATTGTACCAGATAACAACTGACTCCAACCACACTGGTGGTGAGGTCATACCTGAAAACCCAATGGCTATTGAAGATATGGGTGAAGTTGAGTTTGTTCAATTCGCAGACAGAGAAGGATACATCGTCCGAGCAACGGGCACGGTATGGGGCGAGCCTAAAGAGGGTTCTATGTTTTACACAGCATGGGACAATCTTGGAATCACGTGCGTGGCTTTCACGTCTCCCGAAAACTCAGCTGTCCTAGAGACATTTGAGCGCACAATGAGGACAATGACTGTCACAAATAGCGAAAGCCACCCTATGCCAATGTCAACAGCCACCCGTTACGCCAGGTGGTGGCCATACTCTCACCCTCTACTTCAGCTTTATTGGCTACCCATTCCGATGCTGCTACTAAGTGGGTTCTTTGTATACAAGAGCGACTGATTCAACCCAGTCACAGAAAAACATTAACTTAAAAGCGGAGTCCACAGTGATTCGACTGAGTAATTATGTACTTGGAGAGTGGCGTGAAGGTAACGCCCCTTTCAGAAATCTTGAGAACCCCAGTACAGGTGAGGTCGTCGCCGAGACCTCCAGTAAGGGGCTTGACTTCAAAGCGATCCACACCTATGCGCGAGATGTTGGAGGACCAACGCTTCGAAAAATGACTTTTGCAGAACGGGGAGCGCTTCTTAAGGCGATGAGCCGCGCAGTATACGCTCAACGAGAGCGTCTAATTGACATCGCTACCGCTAACGGTGGAAACACCAGAAAGGACGCTAAATTCGACCTTGATGGGGCAACAGCAACCCTCTCTTACTATGCTAGCCTAGCCAAGGGCCTGGGAGATATCCATACGCTCACGGACGGGGAATCTGTTCAACTAGCTATGTCTGCGAGGTTCCACGGTAGCCACGTATCATCACCTCTATTAGGCGCCGCTATTCACATTAACGCATTCAACTTCCCTGCTTGGGGAACCTTTGAGAAGGCTGCTTGCGCCATTTTGGCAGGTGTTCCCGTAATATCGAAGCCTGCAACATCTACAGCGTGGTTGGCATGGGAGATCGTAAAGATCCTCACTGACGAGAATGTCCTCCCAGCTGGTGTCTTCCAGTTAATCTGTGGCGGTGCTGGGGACCTACTAGAGCACACCGATGGCCAAGATGCTATCGCATTTACAGGCTCTGCTGATACAGGTGCAATTATTCGCAACTGTGAAGGTCACGTAAAACGGAGCGCGAGAATTAACATAGAGGCCGACTCTCTGAACGCGGCGATTATAGGTCCCGACGTAGACGTTGGGAGTGACGTTTGGTTCGCAGCTGTACGAAACATAATCACTGAGATGACTCAAAAAGCTGGCCAGAAATGTACTGCTATAAGAAGAGTTATGGTTCCGATGGGCCTAATGGAACAATTGCAGGAGAGTTTAATTGCTGAACTAGAGGGTGTTATCGTGGGTGATCCAACAGACCCTAACGTAAGGATGGGCCCACTATCCAGCGGCTCTCAATTAAAGGACTACCGCGAAGGTGTAGACCTTTTGACTGGGGAAGCCACCGTTGTTTTCGGCTCTTCCACGGAGATCGGAAATTCTAAAGGTATTAACAAAAATGGTTACTTTGCTGGGCCTGTTCTGTTGCGGTGTGACGCTCCAGAAGCGGCATCCTATGTACACGGCCGAGAGGTGTTTGGCCCAGTCTGCACTCTTATGCCATATGACGACAGCCCCGAGACCTGCGCCGCTCTAATCCGACTTGGTGGCGGCTCGCTAGCCACATCTGTTTACTCAAGCGATAAGGGCTTTCTCAAAAAGCTACTGCCAGAGATTGTTACCTCAAATGGACGGGTGTTGGTAGTAGACAAGAAGGTGGCTGATACAGCCACTGGTCACGGAATGGTTATGCCACAGATGGTTCATGGCGGACCTGGTAGAGCTGGCGGTGGCGAAGAGTTAGGTGGGCTGCGTGGCCTTTCCTTCTATATGCAGCGCACAGCTATTCAGGGTAACAAAGCGCTAATGGAGCGAATCTTCGGTAGTTAGTTGGAGGTTTCTCCGATAAGTTCGAGCCAGCGCTCACCTTCGTCTATGGCTGACCTCAAAGTGCTGGCTCCTTCTGGATCACCAGATAGAAGCTGTAACCTTCCCTCTATCCCCAGCTGAATCCCAAGGCGATTGGGACATGCCCAGTCCTGAGAGTGTAGAGGTCTGTGTTGACGCATAATCTCAAGAGCCACAGAGAAACTACCTGCCATCGCCGCCTGCCTTACTCCAGAGTTTATCGCCTGTTTTACGTTGTAAAAGCGACTCCCGTGCGTGTACTGGTTCAATTCATCGACGATAGATGATATCTGTCCTGGTAGAGCAGCGTGGTTTCCATTGACAAGGCTATTGTTGAGCTCAGAAGCCCATGCCTCTAAGCGCGCTCTATGCTGAGGATCGTCTAAGCCCAAACGCTGCAAGGTACCAATAGCCATAGGCCCAGGCTCCCCCGCAGTGTCTATATAACTGTCACCTGTAGGCAACCAACCCAGGTCATCAATTGAAAAAGCTTGGTTCTCTTCGAGTGGCACTAAGCTTACAGTGTGAGACTGGCTCTCTGCGGCTGCCAATATACCCATAACAGCGCTATTCGATTGCGATGGTGTCCAGTATCCCCACCCACCACCAGTTGAAAAAGGGTCTACTTCATCAAGCGCCAATTCTGTCAGAGTAACCCTCAACACGTGACGGCTCTCGAAATTTTCAAAAGACGCAATATCAACATCGGCCCAAGGTGGGTTCTCCAACAAAGAGTGGCAATCACTAACGATTTGCGTAAACTCCTCCTCTGTCTCGGCAAAAAACAGTCGGCGCCTAAGTGTTGACACAGGACCACTTGGCACCAACGTTGGATCTTTCTTCAATAGCGCTGCGTCCCGTATACCTGCCTTAACATATAGGTCCCTAATTTGATCTGACTCACCACCCTCCTGCAGTCTAATTCTGGCTAATTTATCAGACATTTGAGTGTAAAGCTCTGCAGCCCCAGCTAAGTCGCCCTGATGAGCCCTCCACTGGGCCAGATCCCTATATGCGTGAGCCATATGCCCCAAAACACGCATGGCAACACCATCCCAACTGAACTCTCCATAAAACTGAGGGCTATTACGAAACGATTCGTTTAGGTTTTCCCAAGCTGGGTTTTCGGGAGGGATTGGAGGGTGTTGAATTCCAGACTGCTCATCCATCATACGCACAGAC